>Ga0187887_10001674_pt1 | contig 18613 bp, 19 predicted proteins | sample June2016WEW_7_10_FD_132977 | JGI IMG/M metagenome (GOLD analysis project Ga0187887, IMG submission 132977) | Peatland microbial communities from SPRUCE experiment site at the Marcell Experimental Forest, Minnesota, USA - June2016WEW_7_10 | ecosystem: Environmental > Terrestrial > Soil >...
CGCGCCTCCAGGCTCCTCATCCAGCAGCAATCGGCACGGCACGGCATCTTCGAGGACATCTTGAAACGATATAGGCGCGGCAATCTCGGGAAGCCGAACCCGGCGGCTCTGTTCGCTGGCCTCACGCGCGATGCGCTGCCAGCGGCTGACACGTTTTTCCGCTCCCCGGTCCAGCCCGCGCTCGCTTCGTTCGGTTTCGAAGAAAGCCATTCGCTCCACCCCTAGTTCGGTCGCCTTCTCCACCAACAGATCGATGCGCTCGAACCGCACCAGCGCAACGTACAGTGCCACGCGGACCGGAGCCTCGGCGGCATCAATCCGTTCGATCACGCGAAACGTAACCAGGTCGCGCCGTGCCGCCTCCACCTCCGCCAGGTACACCGCGCGGTTGTCGGAGATCTCGTACTTCTGCCCCTTCTCCACGCGCAGCACCCGTGTGAGATGATGCGCATCCTCGCCGGCGAGCGTCGCGCTCCCGCTGTGGATCTCCGGCACGAAGAAGCGTCGCCTGGCCATGTACGATAATCTATCGCCATGATCGCCCACTTGCGCGGCAAGCTACTTGAGAAGCATCCGAACCAGGTGATTGTGGACACCGGCGGCGTGGGTTACGACGTCACCATTCCGGTCTCCACGTTTTCCAGCTTGAGCGAAGTGGGCACCGAGGTGCGGCTGCGCATCCACACGCACGTGCGCGAGGACGCCATCCAGCTTTTCGGCTTCCTGACGGCGGAAGAGAAGACGGTGTTCGAGCGGCTGATTTCGGTGAGCGGCATCGGGCCGAAGCTCGCCATCACGGTGCTCTCGGGACTGGCCACGCCGGACCTGGTCGCGGCGATTCGCGAAGGCGGTGTCGACCGGCTGGTGCGCATCCCCGGCGTCGGGAAAAAGACGGCTGAGCGCATGGTGCTGGAGCTGAAAGACAAGCTCGATATGTTCCCACCCGTGCCGCGTGGTGCGGCGGGACCGGCAACTGTGCCCGCCGATGCGTTGAATGCGGTGGAGCAGGATGTACTCTCGGCGTTGCTCAATCTGGGATGTCAGCGCGCGGCGGCGGAGACGGCAGTCCGAAAAGCGCGCGCGGCCGGGGCGGGGACGGAGTTCGAGCCGCTGTTCCGAAAGGCGCTGGAATTGGTGCGGTAGGGGGAATAAAAGGAAAAAGGGGAATAAAGGAAGTATCCGAAATTGGGTTCGTTTCGTCCTGGAGCGTTTGCGACGGCCAGTGCGGAATTGGGTTCGTTTTTGTCACCGGGCCGGCGGTGAGGCCTGTATTTAGTGTGCATTACGGGCTGAGGGTAGCACGGCGCAGCGGGATTCACGGGCGGGATGATGGTTTGATTGGGGTGGGCTGTTGTTAGCCGCACTGATCGAGAGCGCGGCGGGTTTCGTCGATGCGGCCGTGGCCGAGCTGCTCGCGAAGTTCGAGGGCGGCGGTGAGGCGCTGGCGGGCGAGTTCCTGCTCGCCGAGGCGCTGGTGGGCGATGCCGCAGAAGTGGAGGCCGTCAGCTTTTCCCCCAGCTTCGGCGGCGGGACGTAGCCATAACGGTGGGCAACGATGCAGATTACCGCATCCGCTTCGGCGGCCATGCGCATGCATTCGTTCGCGGGCTCGCCGCTTTTCGCGGAGAAAGTCTCCATCTGGACGGGGAGATTCTCGAGCCCCTGGATCGCATCGCGCACTTTATCGCGATAATCGCGGAGATCAACCGCCGTGGACGAGATAAATATGCGGAGAACCGGCCGCGTGGCCATTTGCTGTAGTGTATCGCGCTGCGATTATCGAATCGCCCGTGATTACGCCGTTCACAAAACGTGTTTTTCGCCCGTTCCTTTTGCCTCCGCGGCCATCCCGAGCCGCGCCGTGAAGTGCAACGTGCTGCGGTGAAATGGCGACCCCCTATCTCGTCTTCGCCAATTCCGTGGTCAGCGCCTGGCCCGTGAGCAGCGACCGCCGCACCACCAGCCGACGACGGGCCCGCGAGATCCACAGCTCCAGTGGGGCTTCGAAAAAGGAATGCCGCAAACGCCAGTGGAGCGGCTTGCGCAATGCGCGCAGAAAGGTTCGCCGCAGGCCGGGCCGGCATCGCCTGCGGGCGCCGTTGAGCCGATTGTCCAACAGGAAATAACGGACGCTCCGTTGCAGCCGCGCGAGCGACCGGCCCTGCAGCCACGGCAGACTGCTTTGGCCCAGATCGACGTTCACCCATTCGGCCAGCGACGCCGGCTCGCGTATGCCCATTTCCACAAGCTGCGGCCAGATGGGAATGCCCGGATACGGCGTAAAGATGTTCGGCGAGAAGCTCACGTTGTCGAACCGGCCGGCGATTTCGCCCATCACGCGAAACGTCTCGGCGCGATGGCCCTCCTCTTCGCCCGGGTATCCGAAGATGAGATTGAATGTGGTGCGGATGTCGGCACGCCAGCATTTCTCGGCCGCTTCGTACATGTCCGGGATGCTCTGGTGAGCCTTGTTCATATGCCTCAGAACTTCCGGTGAGGCCGATTCGGTTCCGAACCCGATGTGATGCAGGCCCGCCGCCGCAAGCAGCTTCACCTCGTGGTCGCTCATGCGGCATAGCAAATCGGTGGAGGCCTGGAAGGACCAGCGAAAACGCGCGCCCGTTTCGAGGATGCCCTCGGCAATGGCTACCGCCCGACGCACGTCCACCAGGAAATTAGAATCGAGCAGGGCGATTTCGGTGAGGCGGTGGCGCGCGACTAACTCCGCCAGCTCCTGCACCACATCGCGCGCGTCATAGGCGTTGAAGCGGCGATTGTAGAACACCATGTCGGTGCAGTAATTGCACGCGTAGGGACAGCCGATGCTGGTGGCGTACGGCAGTTTCCGTTCGCCGCTGGCGCGTTCGTAGGCGTCGAAATCGATCAGGTCGTAAGCTGGCCGGGGCAGGTTCGCCAGTTTGATCGTGGGCCGGTCCGCGTTCTCCACCATGCACCCGTTGCGCTTGAACCAGCAACCGGCCACGAGATCCAGCGGCTTGCCGGCCTCGATGCGCTGCAGAATCTCAACGAGTGTCTGCTCGCCCTGATGGCGCACCACTACGTCGACAAAGTCTTCGCGCAAAGTCTGGCGGGTCATCAGGCTGGGATGCCATCCGCCGAACACGATGGGCAAGTGCGGGCGCAGCTTGCGCACTGTGCGGCTCACTTCGATGGCGTCGCGGATCATGGGACCGGTGAGCAGCGAGATGCCGAAGCAGAGACAATCCCGCACTTCCTCTGTTACGCGCCGGCGGTAATCGGGATCAAGCGCACCGTCGATGATGCAGGATTCGTAGCCGGCTTCCCGCAACGAGCCGGCAAGACTGAACAGCCCCAGGGGCGGTCCCAGAACCCTTCCGGAATACGGCGGCAGGAACAGAACCACCTTGCGAGAAGAAGACATCACGGCCAGTATGGGCTCGCGTTGCTGCCTGCGTAATCGGCGGGCAGTAAAACTCCTGTGAAGAAGGCTCTTGACAATAATTACTGTATGACACATAGTGTGTATAGCACACTGTATGATGCACAGCTGACATGATGAACTCCGAACTCTTTGAGAATCTTCGACTTGAGCTTCGGCGTGGGTGCCTTACCGTCGCCGTGATGGCCCGGCTTCGGACGGAGCAATACGGCTACACGCTTAGGAAATCGCTCGCCGATGCTGGCCTGGCCGTAGACGAAGGCACGCTTTATCCCTTACTTCGGCGCCTCGAGAGCCAGGGGTTGCTGGTTAGCGAGTGGCGCGAAGAGAACAAGCGCAACAAGCGGTTTTACCGCCTCTCGACCGACGGCGAGGCGATTCTCAGGCAGCTCTTGGGCGAATGGCAGGGCATCAACGGCTCGATCAGCAAGATCGTGCAGGGGGAATAATAATGGAACTTCTCGATCGTTACTTAAACGCCGTTCGATTCTGGCTGCCGCCCGCGCAGCAGGACGATATTATCGCGGAGCTGGGCGACGACATCCGCACGCAGATCGAAGAGCGCGAAGAGACACTCGGCCACAAGCTGGACGACGACGATGTAGCCGCGATCCTGAAGCAGCGCGGTCATCCCATGCTGATGGCCAGCCGTTATCTGCCGCAGCGAAGCCTGATCGGTCCCGTATTATATCCGGCGTATCTGGTTGTGCTGCGAATCGTGCTCCTGTGGGTGATGGTGCCGGTGTTTGTGCTGATCGTCGGTCCCATCGTCATCGCGACCGCCGAAAACCCGACAATCGGCGCGATTCAAACCGTCTGGAACCTGGCCATGGGGGACGTCTTCGCCCTCGGTGTCATCACGCTGGTGTTCGCCATTCTGGAGCGGCGCCCAATCAGAGAGCTGGAAAAATGGGACCCGCGCAAGCTGCCACGCGTGCCAAAGACGAGGCCCACGGTAGATGCCGGAAAGCCGATACCGCGGGCCACTGCCATTGCCGAGTTCACCTTTGGCGTGATTTTCACCGGCGTCTGGCTGCAGTTAGCGTGGTACCGGGCCGGGTTCGATCTGGGTGTTCTGCACGTCACGCCGGCTCCGGTCTGGCGCATTGTTTACTGGCCGATCCTGCTCGTCTGTGTAGCCGGAATAGTGTTGGGCTGGACCGGCCTGATATGGCCCTGGTGGATACGGTTGCGCGCGGTCATTCGCGTGGCCATCGATGGCGTTACCCTCGGCGTGGTCGGCTTGCTGGCGAATGCGGGAGCGTGGTGGACAGCCACGTCACCGAAGACGTCGGCGCCAGGTCTTGCCGGCGCGTGGCTGGCCTGGACGCCGATCTGGATGAAGATCGCTCTGGTCTCGGTGGCGATCATCACGTTCATCGACATAGTTAGTGAAGTGCTCCGCTTCTTCGGCGCACGTCGGGGAAGTGCAAAATGACGCAATCGTCAGGCACGTATAACGTGTCCATGGGTTATCTGCGCGCCTTCGTAACGCTTCTGGTTCTGGCGCATCATTCCATGCTCGCGTATCATCCGTATGCTCCGCCGCCGCCAACTTCGCTTGTGCCCCAGCCACGCTGGTGGGAGGCATTTCCCATCGTGGACAGCGCACGCTGGTCGTGGGCCACGCTGCTGGTGGGCTTCAACGACATCTTCTTCATGTCGCTGATATTCTTCCTGTCCGGCCTGTTCGTCTGGAACAGCCTGCTGCGCAAGGGCGCGGGAACATTCGCGCGTGACCGCTGGAGCCGGCTCGGCGTTCCGTTTTTCTGGGCGGTGGCTGTGATCTCGCCGCTGGCCTATTCAGCAACGTACGCGCAGGCCACCGCGCATCCGACGCTGGGCGGCTTCGCGCATCAATGGCTGTCCCTCGGAGAGTGGCCTTCGGGACCCGCGTGGTTCATTTGGGTTCTGCTCGCATTCGACTGGATCGCCACCTTCCTCTTCTGGTTGTCGCCGAAGTGGGGAGAATACCTGGGCCGGTTTTCGTCGGGCGCCGATCGCCGCCCCGCTCGATTCTTCTGGCTGATGGTGGGCGTTTGCGCGGTCGCGTATGTGCCGTTGGCCGTGCTTGTCGGTCCGATGGCGTGGACCGGCTGGAATCCATGGGTTGTTCAGAGCAGCCGGCCGTTGCTTTACTTCGTTTGGTTTATCGCGGGGGTGGGCGTAGGCGTCTGGGGAATCGAGCGCGGGTTGCTGGCGCCCGATGGGAAACTCGCCCGGCGCTGGTTCCTGTGGGTGTTGAGGGCGATTGCGGCGTTTGGTCTCGCCAGCGTAGTGCTGATCGCTTCTCTCTCCGGCCATGGGGCGCCTTTCATATGGGCGACCGCTAGCGCCATTACCTTCGTGCTCTCCTGCGTCGCGTCCTGTTTCGGTTTTCTCACGCTGTTCGTGCGTTTCACGCGAACCCGGGTGCGCGCCCTGGACAGCCTCACCGCAAACGCTTACGGAATGTATCTGATCCACTATGCATTCGTAACGTGGCTGCAATACTCTCTGCTGAAAATGACCCTGCCAGGTTTCGCGAAGGCGCCGCTGGTTTTTGTGGGCGCGGTAGCACTGAGTTGGACTACAACCGCCGCCCTCCGCCGCATTCCCGCCGTAGCGCGCAGGATTTGAAAAGCCCCTGCCCGCTGTTCGCCGGTAGCGTCTCGGCCTTCACCGAAAACTCCGCGACTACCGGAGGTCAACTAACCGATCATGAGGCTCTCGATGCAACCTCTAAATAACGACTGTCTAGCGCGGTTGTCGGGCGTGAGCAAACGCTTCGGCAATGTCGTGGCACTCGACGGGCTCGACCTCGATGTGCGCCGCGGGGAGCTGCTTGCTCTTCTAGGGCCGAACGGCGCGGGAAAAACCACGGCCATTTCTCTGTTGCTGGGCTTGCTGCAACCGGACTCAGGTAAAGCGACCCTGTTCGGTCTCTCACCTCTTCTCCTCGAAGCGCGCCGTCGCGTCGGCGTGATGATGCAGGACGTGACCCTCCCCGCCGAGCTTCGGGTCCGCGAGCACATCGACCTTGTCGCCAGCTACTACCCGGATGCGTTGTCGTCCGAACAGGCCATGGAGTTGACCCACACCGCCTTGTTCGCCGACCGCCCGTACCGCAAGCTGTCGAATGGGCAGAAGCGTCAGGTGCAATTTGCCATGGCCGTGTGCGGCCGCCCCCAATTGCTGTTTCTGGATGAGCCAACCGTGGGGCTGGATCAACAGGCTCGCGAAATGCTGTGGGCCACGGTGCGCCGGTTGGTCGCCGATGGATGTTCCATCGTGCTCACCACCCATTATCTGGAAGAAGCCGAGGCGTTGGCGGACCGTGTGGTGGTTCTGGCGAGAGGCCGCACCATTGCATCTGGCACCGTAGACGAAATGCGCGCCTTGGTGGTTCGCAAGCGCATCAGTTGCGCCACCGCTCTGCCCGCGGAACTGGTGGCCGCGTGGCCGGATGTGGATGTAGTGCATCGCGAACAACAGCGCTTGGATATCACCGTTAGCAATGCCGAAGCCGTGGTGCGGCGCCTGCTGGCCAGCGATCAGAATCTGCTCGACCTGGAAGTCCACCGCGCCGGGCTCGCCGAAGCGTTCACCGAACTCACTCGGGAGGTTGCACAATGAGCGCCATCGCCATGCCCGCTGGCCGCGTGTGGGGCGCTTACCTCAAGGAGGCGCGCTATGAATCCACGCGCATGCTTCGCACGCCCGCTTTCGGCGTCCCCTTTCTTGTTCTCCCGATCGCGATTTACCTGTTTGTCGTGTTGGTCGCTGGCAAAGCGTTGCTCGATCCGAAGGTCGCCCTGTATTTTTTCACCGGCTTTTCCGCGTTCGGTGTAATGGGGCCCGGTATGTTCGGCTTCGGCATGGCAGTGGCGATGGAGCGTCAGGAGGGCGTCCTCACCCTGAAACGCGCTTTGCCTATGCCGCCTGCGGCGTATCTGCTGGGGAAGATGCTGATGGCGGCGCTGTTCGCTACGATGATCACAATGACCCTGATCGTGGGAGGCGCGCTGCTCGGACATGTGCACCTTAGCGCGGGCCGGTATCTCATCTTCGCGGTCTCGAATATTCTGGGCTCGCTGCCGTTTTGTGCGATCGGCCTGTTTGTTGGCGTGCGCGCTACCGGCCAAAGCGCGCCCGCTATAGTGAATCTCCTCTACGTACCAATGTTCCTGATCGCCGACTTGTGGTTTCCGTTGCCGCCCTCCGCGAAATGGTTGTCGCTTATTTCCCCGGTGTATTATTTGCGAGAACTCACTCTTGCCGCGGCCGGGCTGGCCGACCGCGTGCCTGCATACGTGTGCGCGGCGGTGCTCGCGGCACTCACGATAATGCTCACTTCGCTCGCTGTTCGCAGACTGGCGCGCGTGGGCTGACGGCTATACTCGGAGGAATGGACCCTGCCATTCGCGCCGTGCTCGCGTTGATCATGCGCTGGACGCATGTGATTTCGGTGATCACGCTGCTGGGCGGATTCTTCTATGCGCGTCTGGTGCTGGCGCCCACTCTGATAGCGTTGCCGGGAACCGAACGGCGTGCCTTTGGCGATCAGGCCGCTGCGCGATTCCGGCCCATACTGGTGACCGTTGTGTTCACCATCCTCGGATCCGGTCTCTATAACTACCTCACCAAGACCGCGTTTCCGCCCGGTTATCACATGTGGATGGGAATCAAGCTGCTGCTTGTTCTGCATGTCCTCGCGGCCACGCTGCTGTACGCGCTGGTCCCCGGCGATGAAGCGAAGCGCAACCGCCGCGCTACCGGCATCATCCTCTCAGGTGTGGCCATCGTGCTCATCTCCGGCGGGCTGCGCTACCTGTCGGCGACGCCCGTGGTGAAGTTGCCGTGATCGGGTACGCGGCGCTTCGCGAAGCTGCGGCGTGGCGCGATGTTTCATCACGTGGCCGTCTCCGCGTAACCGGCGAGGACCGCGCGCGGTTCCTTCATGCAATGACCACGAATCACGTGGAGCAACTGAAGCCCGGCGAGGGCTGCTACGCGTTCTTTCTTTCGGCCCAGGGGCGCGTCCTGGCCGACGTCAATATATTCTGCAGGCCCGATCACCTTCTGCTCGACACCGAACCGGAAACCGCGGAAAAGGTTCGCGAGCATCTGGACCACTACATCATTGCCGATGACGTGACGGTGGAGGACATCGCGGCAGAGACTGTGGCCATTGCAGTGGAGGGTCCGCGCGCGGCCGATGCACTGCGTAAGGCAGGCGCGCCCGCGCCGGGCGCCGAATTCGCCAGCGAGTTATGGGGCGAGCGCTTGGTGTCCAACGTCAGTTACACCGGCTTGCCGGGCTGGCTCGTGGTGGCGCCCGCCCTCGAGCGCGGGGACGTGGTCGGTCACCTGAAGGCCGCCGGGGCCATCGTCGCGAGCGAAAGCGATTTCCATGTGGCGCGCCTCGAGAACGGCCACCCGCGCTACGGCGAAGACATCACGGAGCGCTATCTCGCCCAGGAAACCAACCAACTCCGGGCGATCCATTTCCAGAAGGGCTGTTATCTGGGCCAGGAGATTGTCGAGCGTGTGCGCTCGCGGGCCCAAATCCATCGCATTCTCATGCCGCTGAAGATTGAAGGCATGGAAGCGCCCGCGCCCGGCACGAAGCTGCAGGCCGATGGGCGCGATGCCGCCGAGATCACCTCTTCCGCATATTCGCCCGCGCTCGGCCATGTGGTCGCACTCGCCTATGTGCGTTCCGAACACGCTCAGCCGGGGTCGGTCCTCGACCTTGCCGGCCGGCGTGCGGCGGTCCGCTGACGATTAACCTATCGGTTAATCTTTGGTCTTGACGCGTAAGCGGCCAATCCGTACAATTAACGGGATGGTTAACAATCAGAGGGGGCTGACCGCCGTCTTCGCGGCTCTGGCGGACCCGACCCGCCGCCGCATCCTTATGCGCCTCGCCAACGGTGAGGAAAGCGCGGTGAGCGCGCTGGCCAAACCGTTTCGTATCTCCGCTCCGGCCATCTCGAGGCATCTTCGCATCATCGAAAAGGCCCGGCTGATTGAGCGCCGGCGGAAAGGCCGCGTCCACCTGGTTCGCGCACGTCCCGCGGGTCTGGCGCCCGCGCAGCAATGGCTGGCGCAATGCGCTGCCGGCTGGGATTTCAGCTTCGACAAGCTCGACGAGTTGCTACAGCAACAACTGAGAAAGGAAAGATAGAAATGAAGTCGGACGTTCAAATCAGCGGCAATCGCCTGCGGCTCACCAGAGTTTTTCAGGCTCCCCGGCCTGTCGTCTTCGGCTGGTGGAGCGAAGGCGAAAAACTACAGCAGTGGTCGAGCTGCAAGGAAGCCGTCAGTTGCCGGGTGGAGATGGATTTTCGCGTGGGCGGCTCGTTTACGCAGCAAATGACCATCGCCGTTCACGGCCAGACGTGCGACTTTTCTGTGACTGGCACGTACGAGCAGATCGCCGTACCGGAGAAGATTGTCTATCGTGCGGATTTCGGCGCCTTCGCCAATCGCGTGACGATTGAGTTTTTCGAGCAGGGCGAGGCCACTAAAGTCGTGGTCACGCACGAAGGTCTTCCGGATGAATCTTTCGGCGCGAATGTTTCGCAGGGTACTTCGGAGTCGTTCGACAAGCTCGATGCCCTACTGGCCGGTCAGCCCGTAGTGACCGGCGCATGAGCTACGCGCGTATTGCTCTCGCCGCCCTCGGCAGCTTCGCGGCGTACTTCGTCCTCGGAGGCCTCCTGGCCGCCATACCGCAGCTTCGTGGTGAGTTCAGCAAATACCCCAACGTCTATAGGCCGAAAGAGCAAATGATGGGCGCGATGCCGTATGGCATGGCCGCTATGTTCATCGCGTTTCTGGCGCTGGCGATCCTCTATGCGCTCGTCTACCACGGCGGTTCCGGTCTGGCCGAGGGTGCGCGTTTCGGCGCGCTGATTGGGGTGTTCGCGATCGGCTCGTTTGTATTTCACAACTACGTGAATCTGCAGATTGGGCTAAAGCTGACTATCGAGCAGTCCGTAGTCTATTTTGTTCAATGGGTGATTGTGGGGATGGTAATCGGTCTGATCTACCGGCCGCTCACGCCGTAATGACCAGCTAGCCGCGCTTTTCGAGGAAGCGTTTCACGCCCCCTTTGCACTCGTCCGTGGTACGGGCCAGCGCGTTCGCATAGACGCCCGAAGCGATGGCCGCCTCGAAGCTGAGGCCGTCGCCGTGGTAGAGCAGGCTCTTGGTCATGGCCACTGCGCCGGGCGGCTTTCTCGCCAGCCGGTCCACCCAGGCGTTCACCTCCGCGTCGAACGAGTCGTCCGCGAATACAGCATTCACCAGTCCCAGCGACATCGCTTCACGCGCGCCGATCACGCCGCCCAGCGTCAGCAGCTCAAAGGCGCGTTTTTCGGCCACCTGCCGCCGCAGCAACGCCATCACCATGGCGGGAACGAAGCCGATGTTCACTTCGGGATAACCGAATTGAGCGGATTCCGCTGCCAGCACCAGATCGCAGGCCGTGGCCAGACCACAACCTCCCGCGAGGGCTCGCCCACGCACCGCCGCAATCACCGGACAGCGATGACGTCGTATGGCGAGGAAAAGATCGCCAATCGCCCGCGCGGCGGCGATGTTCGCCGCTGGTCCGTTGGAAGCCATCGCGCGCAACTCCGCAAGGTCCGCGCCGGCGCAGAAATCGGGGCCTTCGCCGCTCAAAAGCACGACTCGAACCGTGGGATCGGCTTCAGCGCTCGCCAGTTCCGTCCCAATCATCTCAACGAGCGCCCCATCCAAAGCGTTGCGCTTCTCGGGACGGTTGAGAACGATGCGCGCGATGTTCTCGCTCATAGCCAGCCTCTGACTGTACTATAGTGCTCGGTTGCCCGTTACACTCGAACCCGGTCAGGTGGACGTCTGGAAGATCGTGCTGGATCAGCCAGCCAATATCGTCGCTGAGTTGCGCGGCGTGCTCTCCGCAGGTGAGATTGAACGCGCCGACCGGTTTCGCGTGGACCGTGGCGCCGAGCGATACATCGTAGGCCGTGGCGCGCTGCGGCGGCTGCTGGAGCGTTGCACCGGCGTGCCCGCCAGGGACCTGAACTTCCGCCTTAACGAATTTGGCAAGCCCGAATTGCCGGGCTCCGAGATCATGTTCAATCTCTCGCACTCGCATGGACTCGCGTTATTCGCCGTGACACGAGGGCGCGCAATCGGCGTGGATATCGAATTAATTCGCGAAGAAGTGATGGTCGACAAGATCGCCGAACGGTTTTTTTCTCCAGCGGAAGCGCGGACTCTCTCGGCGTTGCCAGCACACCAACAGGCGCAGGCTTTTTTCAATTGCTGGACGCGCAAGGAGGCGTGGATTAAGGCTCGCGGCCAGGGTTTCTCCATCGCGCTGAACAGTTTCGAGGTATCGCTTGTTCCCGGTGATCCGGCGCGGCTGCTAGCCACGCGCCCCGATCCCGAAGAGGCCAACCGGTGGTCACTGGCCGCGCTGGACTGCGAACCAGGTTACGCCGCTGCTCTCGCCATTGCCGGTGAAATCGGAGAGGTCCGCGTCGCCGATTACTGGTTCAGGTGAATCGTCGTCTCCACCGACATGCCCGGGCGCAGCCGCAGATCCGGCGAAACACGGCCCTTGAAACGAATGCGCACCGGCAGGCGCTGCACCACCTTCACGTAATTGCCCGTGGCGTTTTCGGGAGGAAGCAGGCTGAACTGCGCTCCGGTTGCGCCGGGCATGCTCTCCACGTAACCGTCATAATCGGCACCGAAAGTATCCACGTGGATGGTGACGGGCTGCCCTGGCCGCACGTGCCGCAGTTGCGTCTCCTTGTAATTTGCTGTCACCCAGATGTCGTGCAGTTCCACAATCGCCAGCAGCTCCTGGCCCGGTTGCACGCGCATGCCAATCTCGAGATTCTTGCGGCCCACCACGCCATCGGCGGGCGAGTAGATCTTCGTGTACGAGAGATTCAGGCGCGCCTGGTCAAGCTGAGCTTGCATCTCCGCCCGCTTGGCGTTCTTCTGCTTCACCGTTGCGCTCTGCACGGCCACCTGTTGCTGAGCATTCTTCGCCATCGCCGAGGCCGTGCTCTGCGCCTGCCGGACCCGCGATTCCGCCTCATCCACCTGCTGCGATGCCGCGGCTACAGCGTCGCGATTCGCCTCCACGGTTTGCTCGGCGCTCTTGGCAACGGCCACCTGCCGGTCGTACTGTTGCCGCGGTACTTCATCTTTCTGAACCAGGGCCGCGTAGCGAGCGAGATCCGCCTGCGCCACGGTATTGTCCGCTTCGGCCTGCTTCAACCGCGCTACCGCCGCGTCCCGATTCTGCTTCACCGCCGCGAGGTCTGCCTGCGCCGCCGTCACGCCTTCCTGCGACGTGGAAACATTGGTGGATGTCGTCGTCTGAGTGATGGGCACGGCGGGACTTGCCGCTTCCGCCTCACCGGCTGCCTCGCCTACCGACGCTTCAGCGTTCTCCAGAGCAGTCTGATAATCGGCCGGATCGATTTCGGCAATCAACTGCCCGGCGGCAATGTGCTGATTTTCCTCAACGTAGACGGTCTTTATCGTGCCGCTGATACGCGTGCTGACCGGGTACACATGACCGTCGATTTCGGCGTCATCGGTGGATTCGCGCGAACTCATGTACTGCCACAGGATCCATCCGCCAACGGCGAGAATAGCCACAAGAACAGCGACTACGATGAAACGCACCGCATTACGTTTGAGCATGAGTATTTAAGGGTCTTCACTTCTCCGGGAATAATTGCTTCATGGATTCTTCGGCCACGCCCATGGCGCGGGCGAGCGTCACCTTCGCGAGGTTGTACGAATACAGGCTCGAAATATAGTCTTCATTCGATGCCGCGACCGACTCCTCCGCCTGCACGGTTTCGATGGTGTCGGCCACGCCAGCGGAAAAACGGTCGCGAGCCTGGGTCAGCGTTTCCGCGGCAAGATCCACGCTGCTCCGCGACACGCGCACCTGGTCGATCGCCGCCTGCAAATCCACGAACGCCGAACGAACCTGATAATCGATTTGTCCGCGCAGGTCGGCCAGTTCGGCTTTGCGCTGGTCGAGCGCAGCGGTGGCCTGGTCGACATCTCCCTGAATCCTGCCACCGTCGAATATGGGCACGTGCAGATTTCCGGTGAGCGTGAACGTGCCGTGAGAATTGTCAGGTGCGACGCCGATAACGCCATAGTCCGCTTCCACTCCGAGCGACGGGAGACGTTCGGATATCGCGGCCCGGCGCGCATGCTCAGCCGCCTCCACCTGCGCCTGGCTCGCCTGCAAATCGGAACGATTCTTATACGCACGTTCCAGCGCCTGCGTGAGATCGAGGCCTTCGAGCGGTGCGTAGGGAACCGCATCGGTCATGTTGAAAGCCTGTCCCGGGGGGAGGCCGATCAAGCGTCCGAGATTCAGTCTTTGTTTTTCCAGATCCGCCTGGAGCGAACGCAAACGTTGCTGCTGTACCTGCAACTCCACCTGCGACCGCAGCACATCGATGCGCGCATTCACGCCGGCCTTGTTGCGGTCGACGGCTTGCTGATAGACGGCGTCCGCGGAGTTCACCTCCGCTTTGGCCGATTCGACGCGCGACGCCGCGGCGATCACCTGCAGATATGTTCCGCTCACCGCCAGCACAATCAAATCGCGGGAGTCCTTCGCCGCCAGTTTCGTGGCTTTCACGTTCGCGGAGGCCGCCTGGTTGTTTTGCCGGGACGTAAGATCGAAGGCGCTCATCGCCGCTCCCGCGCGCAGGTCGAAGAAGTGGAACGGACCCACTACTGCCGGAAAACCGGGAAAGCCGGTGAATCCGAACGCGGCCAGAGCGGACTGCTGTTCGTCCCCCAGAAGATGCATCGAAGCAGTGGGCAGCAGCGCGCTGCGCGCGATCATCCTTTGCGCTTCGGCCATGCGCGTGGCATTGGTGTAGCCGGCGGTGGCCAGATTGTATTGGAGACCGCGTCGAATCGCATCAGAGAGCGAGAGCGGCAAGGGTTCCGTCGTGGCCGTTCCTTGCGGAACGCTGCCCGCATACGCGCCCTGCAACTGGACCGTGTTGATGCTGGTGTTAGCGCTGGTGGGCTCACCGCCGGGGTTGGTAGTACGAGCGGTACCTACGTCACCCAATTGCGCGCCGCGGCCGGACAGCGGAAGCGGAGCGGCTGTGGAAGTTCGGTCGGAGGTCGGCGAAGGAACCTGGGCCACGACCGCCAATTGCAGGGAAAACAGAAGTATTGATGTTCGCAAAGAGTTCTACTCCGGTTTGGGTGAACTGGCGCGCAATTCCGGCACCCGGCACCGCCATTTATATCGGATGCAGGTACCCGGCCGCCCGTCGCTCTCTTTCATCGTACAGGGCGGGGACGGATTCCTTGAGGGTCGGTCCTCGCTAATTTACGGAGTACGGCGCGCGCAGCGCGAAGGGAGCGATTTCGATGTCGAATTGTTTACCGCCGGGGCCCACCATCTGATACGTCCCGTGCATCGTGCCGGTCGGCGTGGGCAGCGGGCACCACGACGAATACTGGAAAGACTGGCCGGGTTCGAGTACTGGCGTCTCGCCCACTACGCCAGGGCCCTGGACCTCTTCGACATGTTCCAGTGCGTCGGTGATGATCCAGTGGCGGCTGAGAAGTTGAACCGTTTCGGCACCCTGGTTCGTAATGCGGACCGTGTACTGAAACACCCATGCCCCTTGCACGTGCTTCGAGTTCTCGGCCGAGTAGCGCGACATCACTTCAACGCGAATATTGTTCGTGACGGCTTCTGAAACCGGAGCCGGCGCTGACTTCAGATCAGGCATCGTGGGTTCATCATAGCAAGCTCATCGCACGGCCAGCTTCTTCTGCATGTCCTCCAGCGTGACGCCCTTCGTTTCCGGATATGCCACCAGCACCACTACAAACTGCAGCGCCATGAAGCCAGCGAAGAACACGAACGGCGCGGCTTTGGACGACGCGGCGATCACCGGGAACGTCCACGAGATCAGCGCGGCCATAATCCAGTGCGTGAAACTGCCCAGGCTCTGGCCCTTGGCGCGCACGGTTGTGGGAAAGACCTCGCTGAGGTAGACCCAGATCACCGCTCCCTGCGAGAACGCGAAGAATGCGATATAGGCAATCAGCAGCCACACCAACAGGTTTTCGTGATGGCCCCAATAAAAGATGTGCGCCACGCCCGCCAGGCATACTGCCGTTCCCACCGAGCCAACCAGCAGCAGGGTCTTGCGGCCGATGCGGTCGATCACGGTCATGGCGATCATCGTGAACAGGAGATTGGTGGCGCCAATGGCCACCGCCTGAAGGTCACCGGAGACCTTACTGAAACCGGCTTTCGCAAAAATGTCGTTCAAATAATACAGAATCGCGTTGATGCCGGAGAGCTGATTGAACATGGCAATGGAGATGGCCAGGAACAGCGGGAACCGGAACTTCGTCTGGAAGAGCGGCTCTTGCCCGCGCCCGTGTTCCAAATCCACCGACGCGATCATATCCTGGAGCTCTTGCTCGATGTTCCGCTCGCCAAGGCCCTCAAGCACCGCTCGGGCCTCCGTCACCCGGCCCTTTCGTACGAGCCAGCGGGGGCTGCGGGGAATGCCGAACAGCATGGCGAAGAACAGCACCGCGGGAATGGCCGAAACACCCAGCTTCCAGCGCCACTCGGCCGCGCCCAGCGACATCTGCCCCACCAGGTAGTTCGACAAGTAAGCCAGCAGGATGCCCGAAACCACATTGAACTGGAACAGGCCCACCAGCCGGCCGCGCCACTTCGCCGGCGCAATCTCGGCAATGTACATGGGACCCAGCACCGATGAGCCGCCAATGCCCAGTCCGCCGACCACGCGGAAGAAGATCACCGAATACCAGTCCCACGCGAACGCGCAGCCTAGCGCCGACACCAGATAGAGGATGGCCATGAGGCGAAGGCTGTCGCGGCGGCCCAGGCGGTCGCCGGGGATGCCGGCCAGCATGGACCCGATAATGGTGCCCACCAGCGCGCTGGCCACGGTCAAACCCAGGCTCCACGGCGAAAGATGCCACGTGCCGGTAAGCGCGGCGGTGGTCCCGGAGATGACAACCGTGTCGAAGCCGAAGAGCAGACCGCCCAGCGCGGCCACCACAGTGCTGCGGATCAGTGAGGAGGAAAGAGTCATCAACGCAGGCTCACTTTCACAGTCTTGATCTCGAACGGCGACACGGGAACTGCGATCTGGTCCGTATTAGCGCGCAGATAGGTCGTCTGACCGTTCTGCTCGATCAGATTGATCGTGTCGTACGACCCGGTGCGGCCCGGCACACGCAGATGAACGTCGCCGCCCCGGCCCGCCCATTCATAAAAGCGGATGATCAGCGCATCGTCGTCCTCGCTTTTCTTCACCGCGGTCACCACCACGTTGTCCTCGCGTACTTCGAGGAACGAGTGCGCATCCGGCAGGTGGCCCGTATGATTGGCCACAACAATCGGCAACAACGGGTAGTTCAACTCATACCCCTGCCGCACCGTCAGCGCCTCGCGCCATCCGCCTCCGTGCGGATAAAGAGAATACGTGAAGGCGTGATGGCCTTCGTCGGCGTGCGGGTCGGGAAAATCGGGCGAGCGCAGCAGGGATAGGCGCAGGACATTGCCTTTGGCATCGTAGCCGTACTTCGAATCGTTGAGCAGGCTGAAGCCGTGGCGGGAGTCGGAAACATCCGCCCAGCGCTCGGCGGGCACCTCGAATTTCGCCTGTTCGGCGGGCGTGTTGCGTGTGGTGGGCCGCTGGATGGAGCCGAACGGAATCTCGAACGTGGCTTTATCGTTGTGCGCGCTGAGCGGGAATGCCACCTTTAGCAGGATATGCTTCTCGTGCCATTCCGCCTGCATCTTCACGTCGACTCGTGGGGATCCCGCATCGAGTGTAATGTCCTGAATGAACGACGAATTCTGGAAATGTGACTTCACGCGAATCACCGCGCGCAGCGGTCCTGCCTCCAGCAACTTCACCTCGTCCGCCTTATCGATGTCCCAGTGCTGCTTCTCGAAATCGGCGTCGATGTTCCAGGCATCCCACTTCTGCGGCTTGTCCACGAAGGCCTGCAGCAGATTGCCGCAAACGCGATCCTTCGGGCCACCCGTGTCTGTTTCGGCGGACGCCAGTGCTTCCGTTCCGCTGCGCTTGTCGAACAGGCTGGTCACGCATCCGGTTTGCGGATCCACCGTCACGCGAACAAACTCGTTTTCGAGCGAGTAGCCGGAGACAGTCACACCTGTCGCTGGGACCGATTGCACGGCGGGTCGCACATAGTACGTCTGATAACCCAGGCTAGGAACACTCGCGGTGAGCAGCAGGCGCACGGTATTGGTACGGCCCTCATTCGCCAAAAATTGGGACGCGGCGCGCGCACCGGATGAATCCACCACTTCGATATTGCTTGCCGGCCCCGGAAGCTGGACTTTCACTTCGACAGTTTCGGTGCGCTGCCACGAGAGCGGATTGAAAATCACCACCGGCACGCCGCGCTGAGCATCGGTAGCGATGTTGGCGGCGATCGCGCGCAGCCCGCCGTCCATCGCCTCACCGCCGAGCCTGCCAACCTCTTCCAGATTGCGTTTGGCATCCAGATAGTTCACGGCGATTCCGGAGCCAGGCATGACGTCGTGAAAATGATCGAACAGCAAACGCCGCCACGCGTCCTGCAACTTGTCCTGCGGATACGCGTAGCCGTAAGGCATCGCGAAAGAAGAGAATTTCTCGGCGTTGAGAAGCAGTTCCTCAGCATGGCGGATGCGCTGCTTGGTGTCCGCCTGGGAAGTCAACACTCCGCGGTGATATTCGAAATAGAGCTCGTCCTTCCACGTGGGGACGGTCATCGAAGGCAGCTTCTTCTCCAGATCCGCGAAGAAGCTCGCGGCCGTGCCGAACTCCAGTTTTGGATACACCACGCCGCTGGCCTGCAGTCGAAGACCGCCGTCCAGCATGTCGCGCGTCGGCCCGCCGCCATGATCGCCCACGCCGAACAGGTGCATCATCTCGGGCTGGATGGCGAGATCCTTGCCGTACATCAACGGTGCCCACACCGAGAGGTTTGTGGCCATGTGCTCGGCATCGAGGCCGCCCGCGTAATCCTGCGGGAAATATGTCAGCACGCGGCTGCCGTCGGGCGATTCCCACCAGAACAGCCTGTAAGGGAACTTTGTCGTGTCGGACGCCCAGAGCAGCTTCTGCGTGACGA
>Ga0187887_10001675_pt1 | contig 18611 bp, 18 predicted proteins | sample June2016WEW_7_10_FD_132977 | JGI IMG/M metagenome (GOLD analysis project Ga0187887, IMG submission 132977) | Peatland microbial communities from SPRUCE experiment site at the Marcell Experimental Forest, Minnesota, USA - June2016WEW_7_10 | ecosystem: Environmental > Terrestrial > Soil >...
CATTTCGGATAAGCACATCGAAGTGATCGTCCGCCAGATGATGCGCTGGGTGAAGGTCGAAGATGTGGGCGACACCCAGTTCTTGCTCGAGCAGCAAGTGGACAAGTTCCGCTTCCACGAGGAGAACGAGCGGGCCATCGCGCAAGGCGGCAAACCGGCCACCGGGCGTCCGTTGCTGCTCGGTATCACCAAGGCGTCGCTCTCCACCGATTCGTTCATCTCCGCTGCCTCCTTCCAGGAGACTACCCGCGTGCTGACCGAAGCTTCCATTCAGGGAGCGGTCGATCATCTGCGCGGTTTGAAGGAGAACGTGATCGTGGGCCGCTTGATTCCCGCCGGCACCGGCATGGAGTATTACCGCAACGTGCGTCTCTCTCCAGAAATGGAAGAGGCCGCCAGCAAGGTGCAGGAGGAAGTTTCGCAAGCCTACGAAGATGCCGAGCGCGCTCTCGAACTCATGCGCCACGAAGGCGAGACCGAGGAACTCGCCGCCGAGTAGGCGAACCGAACCATCAGCAGGGGCGACGCAAGTCGCCCCTTAGTTTTTGCTCGTGTGGTAACAGTTTGCTCGTGTGGTGACGGGGTTGCCCGTCCAAGCCGAGCGCACCGGAGCCCCCGTCAAGCCCGGTGTTGGGTTGACGGGGTGGAGCAGTTCGGCTTGCACCTTATAAAGTCGCAGCAACTCTGGATTCGCTATAGAATGACGCTTGATTGGACGACGGTTTCTTGACGCCAATGTCTTTAGCACTGGAGCCACAGCGCCTGCCCGGGCAGCCTCAGGATCCGAACCCCAAGCCGGAGCCACTTCCCGGTGCACTGATATTGGCCCCGGCATTAGGGCGCTTCTGGCGGCTGTTCCGCCTGTCGATCTGGCGTGCCTTCGAGCACGATGCTTTCGGAACCGCCAAGGCCTCCGCCTATTCGGCCATCTTCACTTTTTTCCCCGCCTTACTGGTGCTCGGCTCGGTTCTTGCCACCCTTAGCCGGGGGCAAGTCTACCTGCGCGAGGTTTCCTACGCGCTCGGCACCATTTTGCCTGCGGGCAGCTCAGCCGCGCTTTCCTACCTGAAAGGCAGCACGGACCGTCCGGTTGACCTGCTCTTCTTCACTTCGTTGTTGACCGTCTGGAGCGCTTCCGGCGCCATCATCTCCTGGATGGATGGCTTTCGCCGCGCCTACCAGCTTCCCAAAACCTGGGGGTTAGTCAAAGAGCGCGCGATCGCGATCTCGCTGGTCTTGATGGCCGGTTTGCCCCTGACCTTCGCCACCATTCTGGTTGCCTTCGGCAGCCGCATTGAAACGCGGATTCTATTTCACATCGGTCACGAATTCGGGCCCTTGATTCTGTTATTGTGGGGCGCAATCCGTTGGGCCATTGCGATCCTGACCAGCATCGCCGTGATCCAGCTTATCTATCACAACGCGGTGCCCCGCACCCAGCCCTGGCACACCGTTTTGCCGGGCGCCGTTCTTGCTACCGCCATGTGGCTGATTTCCACCGCGCTGTTTGGATTGTATTTGCAGCACTACGCCGACTACAGCGTGATCTACGGTTCGCTCGGTGTGGGTATCGCGCTGCTGCTGTGGATGTATCTTATCTCGCTGGTGGTGCTGATCGGCGCCGAATTCAATGCCATGCTCTTTCCTCGCGGTCTCACGAAAGTCCCGCCTCCGCGGGCAAACACGGAAACGCACTGACCGGGAAGGCGTTTGCACACAGCGGGAGAAAGTGATCGCTCGACGTGGCGGCAGAAGAAACAGCTATTAAATCTTGTCATCCTGAGGGAAGCGAAGGACCTGCTTTCGTTTTCGCCAGCCGTAACTTCAATCTCAGGTTGTAAAGCAAACCACCAGAGGTCTTGATGCGATGCAGCCGACCGTCGCCTTTTTCGATGACTCGCTGAACCCCGCAGTCCGCGGCTTTCTGCACTCCCCCTCGACGGCAAACGGCGACGCGCTGATCCTCACCCACGGCGCGGGCTCGGATTGCACTGCTCCTCTGCTGGTCGCGATCAGCGACACCTTTGCCGGACATGGCTACCTGGTTCTGCGCTGCGATCTACCCTTTCGCCAGGAGGGCGAACGGCGAACCGGGCCGCCCTTTCCAGGCAATGCGGAACGCGATCGCGAGGGTCTGCGCAACGCGGTTGTTGTTTTGCGGCAAAAGGTCGCGGGCCGGATCTTTCTCGGCGGCCACTCCTACGGCGGCCGCCAGTCGACTTTACTCTGCGCCGCCGAACCAGGGCTTGTTTCCGGACTCCTTCTGCTTTCCTACCCTCTGCATCCACCGCGCAAACCTGAACAGCTTCGCATCCAGCATCTGCCCAATTTGCGCACGCCCAGCTTGTTCGTGCATGGAACGCGCGACCCCTTCGGAAGTGTTAAAGAGATGACGAACGCCCTGCAGTTAGTCCCGGCCAAAACCGAGTTAATGAAAGTGGAAGGCGCAGGACACGACTTGGGTTTCAAGGGAAAGGCGCGAGCGCTGGAGCTCCCTGCAAGCATCATGGCGAGATTTGAAGCGCTGTTCACCTAGAGCGGTTTCAAGATTGCCATCCCTGGAACCACCGCGCCAACTGCAAACAGGAGACGCGGCGTCTCTGCCTCAGGGGTTCAGTGAGGATCGCATGCGGTAGACCTTGTGAGACCTGACGACTGAGATCTGACGGCTGATGGCTAGTTCACCCAGCCCGATTTCGATCCGCCATTCGTTTTGTCGTTATCGTCGGGAGGTATGTAGTTTCCGTGCTCGTCGAAGGTGACTTTGCGATCATGATCTCTCATATAGACTTCAAATTTTCTTGCCGCGCGCCGCCGCTTCCAGCGGTAATACGAGTTCCGCACGCCGAAATAACGCTCGGACGCCACATAGCTCATACCGCGAGAAGGCATGAACTTTACCCATAAGTAGCCGAAGAGCAATCCGCCCAGATGAGCAAAAACCGCAACTCCGCCTTGCGATGGCTCAAAAACCGCAATGATCGCGACCACGACCCAAATGCCGACCAGGTATTTGGCCTTGATCCTGAAAGGCAGCGGAAACAAATACATTTCCTGATCCGCGTAAAGAATCCCAAAGGCCATCAGCAGACCGAAAATTCCGCCCGACGCACCCACAGTTCCAATTCTCGGGTTCATCCCAAGGAAATGGGTATAGGAAACAGCGATGGTTATCAGAGCCGCGCCCACGACGCAGAACGTGTAGCACTCGATGAACCGCCGCGGCCCCCAGTCGCGTTCCAGATACGCGCCGATGAACCAGAGCGTGAGCATGTTGAAAAACACATGACTGAAGCCGGCGTGCAGCAACGAGTACGTGACCACTTGCCACACTTCGCCGTGCATCACGTCAACCGGGATCAGCGCCAGCCACTCTTGCATCAGAACGACAACCGCCGGGGCGAACCTGCCCGCCACCAACTGAAACAGGTAGATCCCGGTGCAAGTCAGAATGATGCGCTTCACCCATCCTGCAAATGGGGGAAAGCTGAACGAGATGCTTTGTCCGCGACTCATCAGAATTGGTCCATTATCTTTCCGGCTCCGGCACCACTGGCAGGCTGCGATGTCCCGCCGCATCGACCGCGCGCACACCGAATATCACATTATCCTTCGAAACCTTCAGGGTTGCACGCGTACCGCCGTTGACCGTTTGGACGTACTCCCAATCGGCCGCGTTCGTCGCGCGCCACGTCACCTCATAGGCAACCGCGCCGGCCGAAGGCTCCCACGTCAAAGTCGTGTCGTTTTCGAGGTTCTTGGTCAGCATTCTTACGGTCGCCGGCGGTGCTGGAGCCGATGCCACCGAGGCCAGCGTCGCCGCGTTCAGCCGCGTGACGTGCGCCACATAGTCGAAGTCCACGAACTTCGGCAGGTCCCCATATTCGATGCCGTTGGCTTCATCCTTGCGAACGTTCTGGTGCTGATGGTTGAAATCTTCGCGGAATTCGGTGAACCGCACGGCCGCGAAACCCTGCTGATTAAAAGAGCAGTGGTCGCCGCCGCGCAGGAAGCGGTCCAGCCGGAAGATCAGTAGCGGCTTCACTCCCGCATCGTACGAGCGCCCGACGTCGGCGATATAGCGGGCTAGCTCGCGCGAAGGCGAGTCGCTCTCTCCGCCGAGCATTCGAATTCGCCGGATCTCAGCCTCGCCCGCCACCGCCGGCAGTCCTTCGGAAAACACACGCACCACGCTCGTATCCTGTTGCGGATTGCGGTCGCCTCCCACAATGTCATTGTTCAAGACGGCTTCGATCTTCCACCCTTGCTGCTGGGCCATCTGGGCGAAATGCCTGCTGCCGTTCAGCCCTTGCTCTTCGCCGGCGACCGTCAGAAAAATAATCGTCGCCGGGAACTTAAGTTTGCTGGCCGCTTTGCTCAGGACGCGGGCGCATTCCAGGCTCACCGCAGTCCCGCTGCCATCGTCATTCGCGCCCGGCGCAGGGTCGGTCCCGTTAAAAGTATCGCTGTTGCGCGAGTCGTAATGGCCGGTTACCAGCACGATGCGATCCGCCTGCCGGGGGTCGCTTCCGCGCAGCACCCCATAAACATTGGTGATTTCGGTCGGCTTCGGGATGCGGTCGCCGGGCTGCTCGGTGAAAGTGTCAGTTTTCACCTCCAGGCAGCCGCCGCAGTCTTTGGAGTAGCGCTCAAACTCCGCCTTGATCCACTCCCGCGCCGCCCCGATTCCCTTCCCCGCTTTGACGGATTCCTCATCCTGCGCCGAAATTGTGGATCGGTTCTGAAAGCTGACCAGTTTCTCGATCGTCTGCCGGATGCGGTCCGCCGAAACCTGCCGGATCGCTTCGGCGATGTGCGAGTCGGTGTGCGGGTCGGCGGCCATGCGCGGCGCAGGCCCCTGCGCTATTTCCTGACCCCGGCACAGAGGACCGCCAAACGCCAGCGCCAGACCAACCACCCAGGCTCCCACCAGACCCGCTGAGGGAAAACCGGAACTGGCAGACTCGGCCCTTTTAGAATTTTCTTGGCTAGCCACTTGACCTTTTCCTCACTAAGAAACTAAATATAACAGGGTACCCCGAACGTGGAGGAAATCATGGTGTACTGTCCTGAATGCGAGACGGATCTCGACATCGATGAAGATGAGGTCGATGAAGGCGCGGTCGTCTCCTGCCCGGAGTGCGGCACCGACTTCGAGGTGGTTACAGTGAATCCCGTAGAGCTGAAACCAGTCGGCGAAGACGAGGATCTGGAAGATGAGGACGAAGAAGACGCCGACGACGAAGAGGATGAGGACGAAGACTCCTGAAGCATTCTGCACATACCCCGCCGTTCCGGCGTTTTGTCGCATTCGCCTCGTCAGTCGTGTTCCTGGCGTGTCTGCTTGTCCCTGTAAACGCGCGGGCTAGCGACCGCGACAAGCCGCAGCCTTACGCTCTGATCTTTGGAACGGTTTGGGACCCCGACGGGCACCCGCTCTACGGGGTCAAGGTCAAGATCCGGCGCGCCAACGAGAAAAAGGCGCGCTGGGAGCTTTATTCCAATCACACCGGCGAGTTCGCCCAGCGGTTGCCCGTCGGCAACGCCGACTACATCGTTTGGGCGGACGTGAAGGGTTACAAGCTGGCCTCGGGCAGACAGTTGAAGCCAGGCTCCGAAGTGACCGTGCATATCGACTATGACGAGCGGTCTGACATCGGTCTTCATTTAGACTGGTAATGGCCGCCGCGAGCGAATCGCCGGCGCCAGTAATGAGAAATTCATGAAGAATGCGGTCATCGAAGTTGCGGCTTCGCTGCGGCTCATCTTGTCGCTGGTTCTGCTGTCGGCGTCGATCTTCTGCGCGTCGACATCGGCCTTGGCGGCTCCAGCGCAGTTGGTTGGGCGCGATTCGAAGGAAGACAAGACCCGCCTGCTCACCGGCAAGGTGCTGGACAGCGGCGACAATCCCTTGCCGAACGCCGTCGTCTACCTGACCAACACCCACACCCGCTCGGTGAAAACTTATATCGTCGGCCCCGACGGAACCTATCGTTTTCCGGCGCTTCAGCCCAGCATCGATTACGAAGTGTATGCGCAGTTCAACAACCGCAAGAGCCACACAAAAACCGTCAGCCAATTTGACGATCGTCAACAGGTTTACATCAGCTTGAAAATCGACGCCAAATCCGAAACCAAGTAAGCGCTCCCTCTTCCGCGTGCCTTTTCAGAGAATCGAGCGAACAACCCCGCCATCCGCCCTGAGGGCGGCGCCATTTGTGGCCGAGGAAAGCGGGCTGCAGACGAACACCACCAGGGCTGCCACTTCCTCCGGACGCGCGAAGCGTCGTAACAAGGAACTCGGGCGAATGTTGCGAAAGAATTCGGTTTCAAGTTCCGCCTTGGTCTGCTTCGAGGCCGTCGCCATCCGATCGACAAATTCATTCACGCCTTCGGAAGCCGTGGGCCCGGGCAGCACGCAATTCACCGTAATGCCAGTTCCCGCGGTTGTCTCCGCCAGTCCGCGGGATATCGCAAGCTGCGCCGTTTTCGTCATGCCATAGTGAATCATCTCGGCCGGAATCTGCACCGCCGATTCACTGGAAATGAAGACGATGCGCCCCCAGTTCCGCGTCTTCATGCCGGGTAAATAGCTGCGGGACAAGCGAACCCCGCTCATGACATTGATTTCAAAGAAGCGAAACCAGTCTTCGTCAGAAATTTGCTCAAACGGCTTCGGCTCGAAAATGCCCAGGTTGTTGACGAGAATATCGACATTGGGGAGTTGTTGGACGGCGGCACGGACTCCTTCGGCGTTGCCAAGATCAGCGGCGAGACCATGCACCTGGGCCTGCGGGTGAGAGGCTAGAATCGACTTAATCGCTTGCTCGACCCGCTCTTTCGTCCGCCCGTTCACGATTACGTCCGCGCCCTCCCGGGCCAGCGTTTCCGCGATCGCGTATCCGATCCCCGCCGTCGATCCTGTAACCAGTGCGCGCTTCCCATCCAGTCCTAAATTCATGCTGCTCTGGATGAAGCAGGTTTCAACTCGGACTCAAACGACCAAGAAAAAGGCCACCGCATACGGTGGCCCGAATTTCCTGATGTTACTGAGCAGAAGTTAGTTGCTGTCCCCGCCAGCCCGTTTCCACGAGATCAAATCGCCGATGGTGGTGCTGTTTGAGGAGGAGGACGAGGATGCCGGGTGCTTGTAAGATTCGACTTCCTGCCGCGACGCTTCTTCGCCCACCGCCTTGATGCTCAGGCCCACTTTTTTCTCTTCCTGATTCATCTTGATGATCTTGAATTCGAACTCGCCTCCGGGTTCGAGATGCATCGCCTGCCCGTTCCCGTCGACCGCTTCCGAGTTGTGACACAGGCCTTCGATGCCTTCGGCAATCTCGACAAATGCGCCGAAGTTGGCCACGCGCAGAATCTTGCCATGCACGATGTCGCCGACGCGGTGCTGCGCGAAGAACGAATCCCAAACGTCGGGCTGCATCTGCTTCACGCCGAGTGAAAGGCGCCGCTTGTCCGGTTCAATGGCCAGGATGACGGCCTTCACCTTGTCGCCCTTCTTCAATACCTCGGAAGGATGCTTCACGCGGGTCGTCCAACTCAGGTTGCTGACGTGCACCAGGCCGTCAATTCCGTCTTCGATCTCAATGAAAGCGCCAAACTCGGTCAGATTGCGCACTCGCCCCTCGACCGTCGCCCCCACCGGATATTTGTCGTGCAGCGTATCCCAGGGGTTGGAGGCCAGTTGCCTCATGCCGAGCGAAATCCGCCGCTCGGTCGGGTTCACGCTCAGGACCACGCAATCCACCTGGTCGTTTACATTGACCAGCTTCGACGGATGCTTCATCCGTTTCGACCACGTCATTTCACTCACGTGGACCAAGCCTTCAATGCCCTGCTCGAGTTCCACGAAGGCGCCGTAATCGGTGACGCTGATCACCCGTCCGTGAACGTGCGCGCCCACCGGGTAGCGGTGCTCCGCATCCAGCCACGGATCGGGCGTGAGCTGCTTGAAGCCCAGGGAGACGCGCTGCTTGTCTTTGTCATACTTCAGCACCTTCACCTGAATCTGGTCGCCGACGTTGACCAGATCGCGGGGATGAGTCAGACGTCCCCACGACATGTCGGTGATGTGCAGCAGCCCGTCAATTCCGCCCATATCCACAAACGCCCCATACTCGGTCAGGTTCTTGACGATCCCGGTAAGGACGCTGCCTTCTTGCAGGTGTTCCAGCGTCTTGCCGCGTTTCTCCGACTGCTCTTCTTCCAGAAGCTGCTTGCGCGAGACCACGATGTTGCCGCGCTTCTTGTTGAGCTTGATGATGGCCACTTCCATCGTCTGGCCCTTCATTCCATCCAGGTTCCGGATGGGACGCAGGTCCACCTGCGAACCCGGCAGAAAGGCGCGCGCGCCGTGAATATCCAGGGTCAGGCCGCCTTTGATGCGCTCCACGACGATGCCCTTGATCGGCTTCTTTTCGTTGTAAGCACGCTCGATCTCGTCCCACGACCGCAGTCGATGCGCCTTCAGATGCGAAAGGTTGACGTAGCCCTCTTCGGTTTCGCCCTTTTCCCGCATTACGTCGATCTCATCGCCGGCCTGGAACTTCGGCTTGCCCTCGTGATCGAGAGCTTCCGCAATCGGCACCATGCCTTCGGATTTCGCCCCAATGTCGACGACGACGTGGGTCGCGGTCAGTTTCACGACGCGCCCTTTGATTACGTGGTCCTCGCCGACCGCTTCCTCGGTTTCGGTCTCGAAGTGCTGGAGGGCGGCCGCGAAATCATCGCTGCCAGCGGTGGCATTCTCGGGAACTGAATTTTCAGGAGGGTCGTTCTCCCGAGTTTCGTTTCCGCGAGGGTCGGTTTCGGTAGCGTCGTTTTCACGAGCGTCAGGGGCGGAAGCCGCAGCTTCCGCGGGTGAAGGTTGTGCGACCTCGGGAGCGTCTAGTACGGCCGAAGCGCCGGCGTGGGTGTCGTGTGCAGTTGTCATGGTTTCAAGACTGGATTCAAGATTGCGAGCGGTGGTGTCGTCGGACAAGTTCATAGCCTCTGTGTCGCACGCGTCCGTGCGCATCTCATACGGGACGTGGTGTAGCGGACTGCTGGCGTGGTCATTAGTTTGCGTTGAGGCCGACCTGGCGGACGACCTTAGGACAATTCCAGCTGGTTCCAAACCGCGTCCAATACGGACCCTTTGACTATAGCAACCGCTTTGGAAAAGTGTCAAACGGGATTCCGGCCAACGCCCCAGAATTCACAGAACTGTCAGACTATCGCGGCGCTGCAAGCTGCGAGCTTCGAGCGCACCGTTGCCCGCCCCCGGTTTTCTAGCTCGCAGCTCGTAGCTCGCGGCTCGCAGCATATTTCTGCTACCCTCCCCCCATGGATCTTCTCTGGACTCCGTGGCGTTACGCCTATGTCACCGGCGCCGACCAGAAGTCGGGCTGCATCTTCTGCGATGCTCCGAAAGAAAGCGACCAACAGGCCCGCATCGTCCACCGCGGCGCGCATTGCTACGTCATTCTCAATACCTATCCCTACACAAATGGCCATGTCATGGTCGTGCCCTACGCCCACCTCGACGAACTCCACAAACTCCCCGCCGATGCCGCCCATGAGATGATGGCTCTCACCCAACGAATGGAGGTGGTTCTGCGCTCTCTTTATCGGCCCGACGGCATCAATCTCGGCATGAATATGGGAAAAGCTGCGGGCGCCGGCGTGGCCGGACACATCCATATGCACATTCTGCCGCGCTGGGTAGCGGACGCAAATTTTATCAGCGTGATCGGCGAAACCCGGGTGCTGCCCGAGGCGCTGGACGTGACTTGGGAGCGGATAAGGAAACAATTCGTAATTGGTGATTTGTGATTGTTGTTGCGGAAATACTTTTGCGGGTTGTCCACCGACTCGCCAACATAAGCGTGGGCGGCAGAGTGTATCACCGCGTCCATCTCCGCTAGCACCGGACGGAGCCGGGCTTCATCGGCGATGTCGCCCACCACCAGTTCGAAACCCTCCGCTAGGCGGCGAAACCCGGTCGAGAGATTGTCATAGATCACGACCTCATAGCCCGCCCCCCGCAGCGCCCGCGCTGCGTGACTGCCGATATACCCCGCCCCGCCCACCACTAAGATCGCCAAAAAAGCCTCGCCTCGCTGCCTAGAGCAAATTTACCGTCGCCGTACCAAGCTCGTGCGAGGACGGGCGTCTCGCCCGTTCAAGCCAAACGCGGCTCGGCAGCGGCCTGTGGTCGCAGCCATTCTCGATTCGCTCTAGCGATCATGTTGGCGTCAGAAGCAGCTGGGGCGAAGTGATACTCATCACCCTCCGTTTGTGACAAAGGGGTACGGGTAGCAATCCGTGGCGAAGCTAGAAAGCTCGTTATCAATCGCAGTTCGCCAGATCCTGTCATCCCGAGCGCAGCGAGGGATCCGCAGTTCGCCGCAAGTCGCAGACCCCTCGCGCTCGGAATGACAATTCAAGGTAGGTGTGTTCCACCTGCAGCTGCCGCCTGGTGTAGAATTTGAAAGTCAACCCCCACGCTGTCATCGCTCGGCAGCGGATTTCATCGGGACGTAGCGCAGCCTGGTAGCGCACTTGCTTGGGGTGCAAGGGGTCGCGAGTTCAAATCTCGCCGTCCCGACCATTCTTCATTCTTTTGCCCGCTGCAAGATCAGATCGAACGGCTTTCGCTAAGCGGGCCAAAGACTTACGCCGTCCGTCGCGTTGTTCAAAGCACTGATTTGAGCAATTCACGTGAGGCTAGCCGCGGGTTAATGCTTCCTAACTCGTAAGCTTTTTTCTTGTCCAACCAACTCGACCGGACTAGACTTTTGGAACCCCTTATACGGCGCCCAAACGGGCACCGTTCCGAGTGTTTCGCGGGGAAGCATAAGACTATGATCAATCGAAAGTTCCTACAGGCATTTCTCCTCCTGTTTCTTTCCTGCGCCGCAGCTGCTCAGATAATGAGCATCCCGAATTCCAACATGGGCGGGGTTACAGGTATGCCCGGGTCGCTCGCCTTGATCTCTCCCGAACAATTCACCAATGATTTGTGGGCTATATCCGGCCACCAGAGCCCACTGGAGAGCCCCAGCGGTTCTCTCTCGGCGCTCGACCTCAAAGCTCCCGCCAAGGCCCGTCGGGAGTTCGAGAAGGGCTATCAGCTCCTGATGCGCAAGGATCATCAGGGTGCCGTGGGGCACCTGACGATTGCCACTGCGATCTATCCCCGCTTCGTCTCGGCGCACAATGCCCTCGGCACAGCCTATTTGGGTTTAGGGCAGAATGATCAAGCGCGGGCCGAATTCTCCCAAGCCGTTTCGCTCGATGAACACCTGCCTAATTCCTTTCTGAACCTGGGTTGCGCCGAACTCGCCCTCCGGCACTTTTCCGCCGCGCAAGAATCCATTCAAAAAGCTTCCGCTCTCGCTCCTCTCGATCTTACCGTGCTCACGGCGTTGGCCTACGGACAGCTCCTGAACCGTGACTATAACGCCGCAATCACCACCGCTCATCACGTCCATGACCGCCAACACGAAGGCGCTGCCATGGTTCATTTCTATGCCGCTGCCGCCCTCGAAGAGCAAGGAAATCTTGCTCAAGCCCGGCAAGAGTTAATAACTTTTCTAAAGGAAGATCCCAAGTCGCCGGCCGCAGGCGCCGCTCTCCATGTGATGCAGGAACTCGACGAGAGCGCGAAGCATCCTTCAGCGCAAATCTCCGCAGCAACCGTTTCCTTCAGCTTCGTTCAGAATGAACCCCACTCCGGCTCCGAGCAAATACCCCAGAATGTCCGCAAGCTTATGCAGGCGTCCAACGAAAATATGCAGATCGCGGAGGCCGAAGCAGACGCCGAGTGCGTCGCCTGCGGGACAACTTCCCCTTCTGCCCATCCCAACCCCATCTCCGGCACTGCCCCTTCTCCAAAACTTTCGGAGGCTTATTACGACGGGTTCACTTTGCACGCCTCTATCGACGAGGTCCCAGTATTTTTCGCGGCCACCGATCATGGAAAATCCGTAACCACCCTCACCGCCAAAGATGTCGCAGTCGTCGACGATCACAAGGCTCCCGCGGCCATTACCGGATTCCGCGCCGAGTCCGAGCTACCGCTGCGCCTTGGCATCGTCATCGACACCAGTTCCTCCATCGCTGACCGCTTCAAATTCGAGCAGGACTCTGCCAGCAACTTTTTGCAGAAGGTCGTAATCGGCCAGGGTGATCTCGCTTTCGTCATCGGAGTTGCCAACTCGGTTCTGCTTGTTCAGGATTTCACCGCCGACCAGAAGCTCCTCTCCCACGCCGTCCGCGAACTGGTGCCCTCCGGCGGCACAGCCCTTTGGGATGCCGTTACCTTCGCTGCTGACAAACTCGCTAGCCTTTCCGAACCGAAACCCGTCGCTAGAATTCTCGTGGTCATCAGTGACGGCGAGGATAACTCCAGCAGTGTAACCCTTAAACACGCAATCAATCGCGCCCAACGCGGCGAAGTCACGGTCTATACCGTTAGCACTCGCCAGCTTACCGACCACCCCGATGTGGCCTTTCTGGTGGGCGAACATGCTTTGACCACTTTGGCAGAACTTACCGGCGGAGCCGCCTTTGTCCCAGGCTCCGTTGGCGGCCTGAAAGGCAGTCTCGTCGACCTGCAACAAGTCGTCCGCAGCCGTTACTTGATCTCCTACAAACCTGCATCCTTCAAGCGCGACGGCCAGTACCGCGCCATCAACATCACCGCTCACAAAGACGGTCACAAACTGCATGTGTACGCCCGCAAAGGCTACTTCGCCTCCGCCGCTTCCCCAAGCGGCGAGCACGATTAAAGCGGCAGCGGCGGAATTCGTTTTGGGAGTCACCCGCGGAAATGATCCAGGCCTTCACCCCCAGGGTGCACCAGGCCTGCCAGCGCCTCATCCAGCCGTGTGAGAGTGAAGATCTCCTTCACACGGGGGCTGAGATTGATGAGCTTCAACTGGCACTTGGCCCTCTTGGCCGAGACGTACACGCCGACGATCATGCCCAGCCCGGAGCTGTCGAGGTAGCTGACATCGCTGAGGTCGATCACGAGGCGTTTGTTCTCGGCGATCAACTGGCGCGCGGCGTCGCGCAACTGATTGGCGTTTTCCATGGTGATTCTGCCCGAGCAGCGAACGGTCGCTTCGGTAGCCGTTTTCTCCGTAGCGAGCGTCAGGGTTGGTGTGGGAAGCGGATTGGCAGCCATACAGACCTCCGGATTGGAATTTCTTTATTGCCTCGAAGACGACGAGATTGTACTCCCTCCTGGGAAAAAGAAATCTCGTTTCTACTCGTTTCAACTTTTGAATTGTCTTTGTCAGCTCGTGCGAACCATGAGCGGGGTGACAAACCAGCCGAGCTTCACATCCACACACGTCCTCGGCCTTCTATACCACGCCCATCCCACCGCCACCGAGCTTCTCGACAATGCGGTAGTGCGAAATGTTGGGCCGCTCATTGGCGCGACGCCATGTTATGCGGGGCACTAGGGCAAGTCAATGAGAACTAGCGAGCTGAAGAGGGTTCAGATCGGTAGTTAGCGATCGTTCGTCTCCTTTCTCCCGGGGCTTGGTTGGTTGGCACCACCAAAGTCTACGCGGGCGTGGGAGCCGACATTGTTATGGAATCAATTACACCAACAATCAAGCCGTTCCAGAGGTGGCTTTCCGGCCTCTCGCTTCGCAGGAAAGTTCGAAAATCGTTTCCTGGGGCCGACCATTTACCCCTCCCGCCATCCGTGGCCCCGCCCTGTTTCCAATTGCTGATAGTTGATCACGACCGGTCCGCACGTCCAGCCCCCTGTGATCCCAGCCCTTGCATTTTTCCGGCGTTTGGGGCAACGTTGCACGTTGGAAAGGAGTGCCTCCGAAATCATGATCACCGTTCTCATCCACCACGAAGTCACCGACTATGCGGCCTGGAAAACGCTGTTCGATTCCGCCTACGATTGGCGGCGCAAAAACGGCGAGCGCAACTGCCGTATTTTCCGCAGCGCTGGAAACGTCAACGACCTCACTCTTTTCTTTGAATGGGAGAGTCTGGAAAAGGCGCGCGCATTCATAGCTTCCGAGGAACTCAAGACCAGAATGGCGAGTGCAGGTGTCAAAGGTGCGCCTCGAGTCGAGTTCCTGACTGAGGTGCACAGCCTCCGGCGCAGCGCTGCCGACTGAGCGCGCAGCACACCGTCAGAGGGGCGCGGAATCGATTTTCCGGCGATTCGCATCCAAAACGGGTCGAGCTGACAACCAGGACTGGAAATAGATAACCGTTCTGGCAATTTCCCCTCGTTCTGGCTTGCCCCAAATTCGTAGCAAGGAGAATCTCATGCCCAAGAAACCAATCTCCAGCAATTCGCACAAAGCTTCAGCCCAACCCCGCTACCACCAGTCGGCCCGCGAACTCCAGCCCTTTGGCACCGTGACCAGCGTCATGCCTTTGCAATTGGAAGAACCCGTCCGGCTGGAAATGACCGAGCAACTCAATCAACTCCTGGCCGACACCATGACTCTTCGGGATCTCTACAAGAAGTCCCATTGGCAGGTGTCCGGAGCCACTTTCTACCAACTTCATCTTCTGTTCGATAAGCACTTCGGAGAACAGAGCGAGATCGTCGATACGATCGCGGAACGAATCCAGTTGCTGGGCGGAATCAGTATCGCCATGGCACCCGACGTGGCAGAAACCACGCGTATTCCACGCCCGCCCAAGGGCCGCGAAGAGGTTCCCGTGCAACTGTCGCGCCTGCTGGACGCGCACGAGGTCATCATCACCCACTGCCGTGAATTGGCGGAACTGGCTACCAAACTGGGCGACCCCGGCACCAACGACATGGTAGTGAGCGATGTGCTTCGTACGAACGAGCTGCAGGTTTGGTTCCTGAGCGAGCACCTGGTGGACGCGCCGCTGGTCGAAGCCGAGCCGCTGCGGGAATCGGCATAGCAGCAGATCGATTTGCGATGGAATCCACGCGGGCTTCACGGCCCGCGTTTTTCTTGGCTTGCGAACGCGGTCGGGTTTGTGTGGGAACGGGGCTTCGCCCCGTCCAGGCGGGGTAGAGCCCCGCCTCCACGCTAGTGGCGTGCGGAAAGAATGTGCAGGATCTGCTGCAGTTCATGCCGCAAGTGCACCACATTCACGGCAGGGGCCCCAGGAAACGGAAGCGCAGTCTGAGTCTTGTCGGGCTTGTTCTCTTCCCGCAATTGCACCCGCGCACCCGCGATCGTGAAGCCGTCTTCGTAAAGCAGTCTCTTGATCCGCACCACCGACTCCACGTCGCGCTTGCGGTACATGCGCTGCCCAGTGCTGCTTTTTACAGGCTTGAGCTGCGGGAATTCAGTTTCCCAGAACCGAAGCACGTAAGCAGGCAACCGACACAGGCCGGCGACTTCGCCGATCCGGAAATAGAGCTTGTCCGGAATAATGACTTCGGCGCTGCGGCCCGCTTTCTTAGTCACTTTCTTGCGGAGGCTCATGGAGACCGTTACCGTAATCCCGTATACGCGTTTCTAGCACGAGCCGCGCCGCGGGACAACCCCCAAAAGTACGCATGGGCCGCCGCAGCCGCGGATGGAAAAGCCCCTCAAGAGGTGCTTCTCCTGAGAGGCTTGCGGAATTTCTGAACGAGCATCCGTCCGCTTAGTGTTTCTTTTTCTTGGCGGCTTTCTTCTTGGTTGCCATGAAGTTTTTTCCTCCGTTTGAACGATTTGTTCTCCCAAGGTTCTCGACAGGGCACCTTGATGCCCGCGCTGCCCAACTTGTGGTATGAGCAGCTGTCCTACCACAAGATATTGCCATTCGTATGTAATTTGTCAACACAAATTTCACTTCGCTGAGCGATTCTGGTGAACCACGCGCCTGATTTGCACCGGCGGAACTCACGGAAATTTCACCATCCGGCAGAACTTTCCTGTCTGCAGTCCGTGAAGGCGCGCTGCCTGTGCGATAATTTCAGAAGAAATTTATGTCAGATCACAAAGTCTTCTGCGCAAAACTGAAACAGGAATTGCCTGGGCTCCCCGAGCCTCCCTTCGACAGCGAGTTGGGGAAAAAGATCTACGACCAGATCTCGCAACAGGCGTGGGGCCAGTGGGTGGAACACTGCAAGATGTTGCTCAACGAATATCGCCTGAATCCGGCGCGCAAGCAGGATCAGGAAGTCATCGTGCAGCAGATGGAGCAGTTTTTCTTCGGTGAGGGATCCGCGCGTCCAGCCGAATACGTTCCACCAACGCACTGAGCGCACTGAACCAAAGAGCATCGCGGGGCAAGCCGTCCGCCGGCTCTGCAACCATGCTGCAGGCTGGTAACTGAAAGGTTACCTCTAACCCTTCAGTCAATGCCCGATTCATCGCCTCGTAACACTCCTCGGCGACAATTGAAGCTGTGGCGCCGCCGATACATGACACGCTGATCCTCTCCGATCTGCACCTCGGCGCGGACATGAGCCGCGCTCGCGAGGCGTTGCGCGTGCTCCAGGAAAATCAATATCGCCGCCTCATTTTGCTGGGCGATATCTTTGCCGACCTCAATTTCGGACGCCTGAAAAAAGAGCACTGGAAATTTCTCGGCTTCATCCGCAAGCTCTCCAATCCCAAACGCAACGTCGAAGTGGTCTGGGTCGAAGGCAATCACGATCACGGCCTGGCCCCAATCATGTCCCATTTGGTGGGGGTCCGCGTGTACCAGGAATATCAATGGGAATATCAGGGCCTGCGGCACATTGCGGTGCATGGTCACCAGTTCGACGGTTTCGTGGTGAGCAATGTCCACGTCAGCTATTACATCGGCACGCTGCTCTACCTGCAACTGCAGAAGTGGGATTCGAAAAACAAAACCCTCACGCGTTTCCTCGACCGGCTCAACACGCGCTGGCTGCGCTTATCGCCAAAGGTCGCCGAAGGCGCCCTGACCCATGCCCGTCATCACAAGGCTGCGCGCATTTTTTGCGGCCACACCCACGCCGCCATGCATAAGCACGAGCACGGAACCGACTATTTCAATTGCGGAAGCTGGATTGACGCGCATCCTGCCTACATCACCGTTGGCGAAGAGGGGGTTCAGATCCATGAATACGTTGAGCGGCCCGACGATCTCCATCCCGCCCAAGAACAAAGCGAAGAACAAAACCCGGCTGTCGCCGAACCTGCCGACTTCGGCGACGAGGCAGGATTCGTCGAAGATGGTGAATTCGAGGGTGTAGCTACCTGACCCGGATTCCAGCAACCAGATGGTCTTTTGAAATTTGAAAAAGGTCGTTTGCCACAAACGAGGCACCGTAAATCTTGCGCAAACTAACCATCGTTTTCCACCACGCCGGCGGAGGACATCGCAGCGCAGCAGAAGCCCTCAAATCCACTCTCTCTAGCCAGGAACATCCTTGGGACGTCACTCTCCTCGACTTTCAGGAATTGCTCGATCCCCTCGACCTGCTTCGTCGGGCCACCGGCCTGTGCATTCAGGACACCTACAACCTCATCCTGCGCAAAGGTTGGACACGCTTCACGCCGCAACTCCTGGTCGTTCTGCAGGGAACCATCCGCGTTTACCATTCTCCAATCGTGAAAGCGCTGCGCGCTTACTGGGCGCAGCATCCAGCGGACTTGGTGGTCTCGGTGATTCCGCACTTCAATCGCGCCATCGCCGACAGCCTGCGCCCGGTAACAAGAACGCCTGGCACAAAAACCCCTTTTGTCACTCTAATAACCGATTTGGCAGATTACCCGCCACATTTCTGGATTGAGCGGGAGTCGGAATACATCATCGCGGGTACGGAACGCGCCCGGCAGCAAGCCTTAACCATGGGCCACCCCCCCGACCATATCTTCCAGACATCGGGAATGATCCTGAAACCAAGGTTCTACGAAAAAACTGCCGTTGACCGCGTCTCGGAAAGGAAGCAGTTCGGCCTGGAACCCGATTGTCCGACCGGCATTGTCTTATTCGGAGGCCACGGCTCCCAGGTGATGGTCGACATCACCCGGAAACTCAACCAAGCCGCGAGCGGCGTCCAGCTAATCCTGATTTGCGGGCACAACCAGAAGCTCGCCGCTGAGCTCACCAAGCTGCCGACCAGGAAACCCATCGCCGTCGTCGGATTTGCCGAGAATGTTGAGTACTACATGGCCTTGGCCAACTTCTTCATTGGAAAACCAGGCCCGGGCTCGATCAGCGAGGCGCTGCAGTTCCACCTGCCCGTGCTTGTTGAATGCAATTCGAAAACGCTGCCGCAAGAGCGTTACAACGCGGAATGGGTGACGGAGAAGGGCTACGGCATGGTCGTGCCGACCTTCAAAAGAATTGCTCCCGCCGTTCAACGATTACTCGAGAGCGCCACTTTCCATGAATTCCGCCGGAAGGCCAGCGAGTACTCGAATCGAGCCCTGTTTGAAGTGCCCGCAATCCTGGAGCTATGCATGGAGCACACGGAGGCGGCAGTGCAATCGCAGACCGTTTAATTTACGTAGGGACAGCCGCCCTCGGCTGTCCAGGCGAGCGCAGCTCGCCTGGGTGTCGTTTGCCGATTCTTGCAGTCCTGGGTTTGGCGGGGCTTTCGCCCCGCTGGACAGCCGAGGGCGGCTGTCCCTACGCCTGCTAGAAATGAAACGCGATGCCGGTTGAGAACCGCACGC
>Ga0187887_10001679_pt1 | contig 18599 bp, 20 predicted proteins | sample June2016WEW_7_10_FD_132977 | JGI IMG/M metagenome (GOLD analysis project Ga0187887, IMG submission 132977) | Peatland microbial communities from SPRUCE experiment site at the Marcell Experimental Forest, Minnesota, USA - June2016WEW_7_10 | ecosystem: Environmental > Terrestrial > Soil >...
CGCGGCCCGGTGATCTCCGATCTGATCCTGCCAGGGTATCTCGTGGACAGCGACGACTTCAACGATCAGCAGCCACCGTACACGTTTGTCCGGCCAGGCGGTCGGGCGGGAAGTTGTTTCGCCAACTCGTACCGCTCCGGTGGACAGTTTCTTCTCTTCCTAAAGAAGACCAAGGCCGGTGGGCTTACGGTCAACTGGTATGCCCTGGCCCCTGTGAATGAACAGCTTCACTCAGACGATGACCCCTGGCTGCTTTGGGCTCGGGAACACGCGCATCGAGCGGAGGGCGCTCCCAACGCTGAAACCAAGCCTACCGCCAAAAAGTAGTGGGAGTAATCTATGAGGCTCGGTTCGACGGGCCACTGCGAACGCCAGGGTTTACGCCGCCGCGACGGGGCCATAGGTAGCCAGGCGAGGGAGGCGGGCGTTTCGTGGAGGCCTACGGCAAGGCGAAAGTTTGTGCCTTCCTACTTCGTCCCGGCTTTCGTGCCGAACCAAACCGCGTTTGGTGCATCACTGCGCGCCGCTGCGATGTCGGGCCATCCGTCACCGTCCAGGTCTCCAATCGCGAGACCGTAGACTGCCCCTTTGTCATCTGGTGCGCCCTGATTTCCCACCACGATATCCGGCTTGCCGTCGCGATTCAGATCCGCGATGGCGACCGAGTACGGCACCCTCGGCCTGCCAACCAGCATGATCGGGTCGCTGAAGTCTCGCTTTCCACGATTGAGATAAACGAAGAGCCCTTGCCGTTCGTCGCCCACCACGAGATCGGGACGCCCGTCGCCGTTTAGATCGCCCGCAACGGCGGCCGAGCAGCCGAATTCGGCGGGCCGACCGCCGTCTTTTGCGCAAAATGTCCCTTGCGGTCGTTCCAGAAAATGACACTCTGACCTCCGTCGCGATGCGGCACAAACAAGTCAATAGCACCGTCGCCATCGAAATCTGCCGCGACAATGATCGTCGCCGATTCGGTCCCGACCAAGGGCGTGCACGACGGGAAATGCCCCTTACCATCGTTCAAACAGACGTAACTCGCTTCCGGGTGTCGCGGCGGATCTCCGCGATTGGCCCCGATGATGTCGGGATATCCGTCTCCGTTCAGATCGGCAAGGGTGACGTATCGGGTCGGCCACCTCGGATCGCCAAACGTTCCTGATACGTGGAAATTCCCTTTGCCATCGTTCAGATAAACCAGCTTGCGATCCGGTTGGTCGTTGCTAATCACCACGTCGAGGTGCGCGAAAACTCCAGTTTGGACTTTACTGGCATGACCGCCGCCACCGGATACGTCGCCGGCCCCGGGAGTCTATGTTAGAAGTGCCGCGCGTGTATCACATTACTGTTTGTCGATCAAGATGGAGACGTCGGCCGAATCGCCATTGGGGCCCTCAGCGCTCCACTCCACCTAATCTTGAGCGGCTCAGGCGAATCCAACGCATGATCGACAGCGTGCTTCCGATTATGCACAGCGCGGAAAATCCCACCATGAACCAGGTGAATTCGGGCAAGTTCGCAATGCGAAGGATCCGGCGTCCGAACCAGATGGCGGCGAGTCCGATGAGAGTAAACCGAACCATGCGGAGACCGAAGACATAGCCCAGGAGTCGCAGCTTAGGGTACTGGAATGCGCTGGCGGCGGCGATGACCGCAGTGAATGGAAACGGCGGTGGCGCCAAGCACGAAACGATCAGTGGGACGGCCGCGCTCCGGCTCATTTTTTTCTTCAGGTAGTTGAGGCGTTTACGGCTCATCATTTTTTGGAGCCCTTCCTCGCCACCTTTGCGACACACCAAATCCAACAGCAGAACTCCGGTTGCCGATCCTAACTAACGATGCGGCCAGGACGTAGAGAGGGAGATATCCGTGATGTCTGGCGACGAGAACAACCAGGAAGAGATCGTTACCGACGGGCAGGAAGAGAAAGGAGGAATCCAGGATGCCAAGGATGACAAGTCCGAAAGCGCCGAGATGAAACAACACAGCGACAAGATGGCGGAAAAGGACATGCATGCCTAATTGTCGACCAAACAGCAACGGCCGAGGACGTTGTTTAGGCGTGAGAACCGTTCGGCGCGATGAAGAAGCCGTGGCACGTTACTATTTCACCCTTGCCGGCGTAGCGCTCTGACCCGGAATCTCCAGCGCCCGCAACTGTTCCAGTGCGGCCAGCGTGTCCGCCATGCCTTTCTGGTCGGCTTTCTTGGCTTTCTTCGCTACCGTGACGGGCGGCTTCGGATCCCTGTAAAAGGACAACAGATTGGCGCGCAATTCCGGTGTAACTCCACTAAAGCCCTTCTTGGCAAGGTCCCGCAAGATCTTCGCGTAGGTCTCATCCGCCAGCGAGTACTCGCCCTCCCGCGTCGGCCGTCCCGTATCGAAATCGGTATTAGCCATCGACAAATGCCCGTTCTGTTGCTCCTCCAGCAGCGTGCGATAGAGATCCAGAGTTCCGTTGAAACTCTGCATGAACAGTGTCTCCGTTTGCGTAGTGGGCACTTTGAAATCCACGGACTTGAACGGCCCGACCCTAGGGACGATGCGGAACAGGAACGCCATAAAACGCGCAAACACCCCGGGGCGCTGGTATTCCTTCCCCCACTCCTTTTCATAGCTGGAGCCCTTGAGGTTGTAGAGGAACTTCCGCTTGGTCATCCCCGGCCGCGCCTGCACGATTTCCTTATTCTTCAGAGACCACGCGATTTTGCTGGCCTCCGGGATAATCGTGCCGACGGTCCTGCGATAGGTCCCAAGCGCCAGATCCAGGCTGACGAACTGGCTTTTCAGCTCCAGGCCGTATGTACCCTGGAAGGCGCGCTCCAACAGATCCTTGGAGACCTGGAACCCGATGAATTCGTGATAATCCTGTGCCGCATAGTTGCCCAGCGCCACCTGTGCCACATCGAAACCGAATTCGATCTTCAGGTGCGCAGATGTATTCTCCGCATATGTGACCTCATTGCCATACTCGGCGCGTAGCTTCGGATATTCAATCGCGACCGCGCGATTCACCGCGATGGGATGGCCCTTATTATCCGCGGCGTAATGCGCCAAAGCGCCCAGCGCGAACGCCAACTCGTCCAGGTCTTGCGCATCGTTGAGAAGCGCTTCCACGAAATCGCCGCTACGCACATAATGCACCAGGTCGCTGAAATATTTGCTGCCGAACGGATAATAGCCCATGTCCTGGATGATGCAGCCGCCATAAGCGTAAGCATGGGCCTTCTTCAGATCGTCGGGCGTCGCCGCCGGAAAGCGCTTCAAGAGTATTGGCGTGATGTTTTTCCAGGCGGAGTCGATGATCGCCTCGTGAGTGATGACGGCATAGCCGGACGCTGACCGGGCCACGCACAACACGAGTAACGCAACGATAAGGCGGACGCCAGACATAAGTCCATTCTCTATGCAATCAAGGTGCCGCGCAGCCGGTCTGCCGATTTTGGACGGTGAGACCGGGTCTCCGCAACATGTTCGTCTACCGCCATCACGTGACCCAAGAGGTGCGGAAGACACTGACGTCGGGAGAATGACTTCCACCACTAACGTCCGTGACGTCGAAGCGAGCCTCCTGGTTAGCAGCAGGCGAGCAGGAGATGGAACGTAGGCGCGCATTTCGCTTTTTGTCCGCAGATGCTTTTTGCCGTTCCTGGGCATCCCGTCTCCGGCCGCCTTTAGAGTTCCCTTGGCGACGGCCTTAATTGCCATTATCGTCCCGGCTCTCCTCCGAGATTCGGGTTCTTCCCCACACCGCGACGCTGGACCCCATGAAAACGGCGTTGGCGTCCTCCCAGGGCAGCAGAATGAGAGTGTCGATTCCACGTGCGCGAGGTGACGGGGCCGTCGCGCCTGAAGGCGTTCGGCGAGGCGTTGCCGCGATGAGCAATCGCCAGATGAGCAATCGCCTCTTGCGGCAGCCTTCGATTTAGTCTACAATTCAGAACTAATGTCTGATTATCTGGGCGAGTTCGAGCAGGTCGTCCTGCTCGCGGTGCTGAGGCTAGGCGACGATGCATACGGCGTTCCGATCCGGCGCGAGATCGAGAAGCGGTGTGGGCGGCAGGTCACGGTGGGGGCGTTGTATTCCACGCTCGACCGGCTGGAGGCAAAGGCATATTTGAGCTCGTGGTTCGCCGATCCGACAGCGGAGCGCGGGGGGCGGTCGCGGCGATATTTCCGCCTGGAGCCGGCGGGCGTCGAGGCGCTGGCTCGCGCAAAGGCGATGTTCGAGCGGATGTGGAAGGGGGTGCGGCTTGCCTAAGCGTCCCCAGGTGATGGCGGAGCGCCTGCTGCGGCGCTTGGTGCCCGGCCGCGAAGGCGAGATCATCGCAGGCGATCTGCGCGAGGAGTTCGCGGCGCGGGGCGGCGGGCGGATCTGGTATTGGGGCGAGGTGCTGAGCTGCGTGGCTGTGCGGCTCTCGCCGCACCGGCTGACGGCGCCCGACCTGCGGCAGGACCTGCACTACGCGGTCCGCGTGCTGCGGCGGAATCCGGGATATGCGCTGACGGCGATGATCTGCCTGGCGTTGGGAATCGGGGTCAACAGCACCGTCTTCAGTATGGTGAACGAGCTGTTCTGGCAGCCGCTGCCGCTGCCGCACTCCGGGCGGCTGGCGATAGTCGGGCGCGAGAGCGACGGTATGGCCTGCTCGTACCGCGATTATCTGGAATTCCGGCAACGCGCATCCGCCCCCGCCGGCCGGTTCTTTTCCGGGCTGGTGGCATACGACGATATGCGGGTCGCAATCGACAGCGGTGGCATGAGCCACATCGTTGGGGCGGACGCGGTGACGGCGAACTTCGCGGAGGTGCTGGAGATGCCGGCGCAGCGCGGGCGCTGGTTCAGGCCGGACGACGACCGGTTGGGCAGCGATCCGGTGGCGGTGATCGGCGACGGCACGTGGGGGCGGCTGTTCGGCCGCAGCGCGGAGGTGATCGGCCAACGCGTGCGCATCGGAACACAGCGGTATCGTGTCATCGGCGTCGCGCCGCCAGGCTTCGTGGGCATGTCGCCGCCGCATATGGTGGAGATCTGGATGCCGCTCGCCTCGCAGCCGGGCGTGCGCGATCTGCTGGCGAATCCGGGCGAGTGGGAGCGTCCGCTGGTACGGCTGATCGGGCGGCTGGCAGACGGCAAGAGCACGCGCGAGGCGGAAGCCGGGATGCGTGCGCTGGACGCGATGATCCGGCGCGATTTTCCGCGCGACAACGCGCCGGCGGGGGCGGTCACCGTAGAGTTGGCGACGGGCGCGTCGCGGCCGGACGTGCGCCGGGTGGCGGCGCCCATGGCCGCGCTGCTGCTTTCGGTCACCGCAGTCGTGCTGTTGATTGCCTGTGTGAACGTAGCGAACCTGATCCTCTCGAGGTCGGCGGTGCGGCGGCACGAGATGGCGGTGCGGCGCGCGCTGGGCGCGGGACTGTGGCGGCTGGCGCGGCAGACACTGGCGGAAGGCATAGTGCTGGGGGCGGGCGGCGCGGTGCTGGGGCTGGCCGTAGGATATTGGAGCGGGCGGCTACTGGCACGCAGTCTGCCAGGGTTTCCACACGGCGGGATGCTCGCGTTGCGGCTCGATCCGGACTGGCGGGTGGTGGCATATGCCGCGGTGGCGGGCCTGGCGAGTGCCGTACTGTTCACGCTGGCTCCGGCGATGGATGCCGTGCGCTCGAACGCCGGCGTCTCGCTGCGGATACGCCAGCGCGACGTGTATGTGGTCGCGCAGGTGGCGCTGTCGCTGGTACTGCTAATTGCGGCGACCCTGCTGGTGCGCGCGCTGGGGCACGCACTGGAGGTCGATCCGGGCTTCGCGATGGCCGAACGGCTGGAGGCGCGACTTTCCGTTTCGGAGCCTGAATACACGGCTCAGACCGGCCGCCTGTTCCTGGACCGCGTGCTGGCGGCGGTGCGCGCGATGCCGGATGTGCAGAGCGCGACCATTAGCCACAACACGCCGCTGAGCATCACTGATGCGAGGTGCGCGGCGCCGGATGCGAGCGCGCGTCCGCGGCGCGCCGGGGCGGACATCGTGGCGGCGGGCTATTTCGACACGCTCGGGATTCCCATTCTGCAGGGCCGCGGGTTCGCCGCGCTCGATCGGCAAGGTGCGCCGCAGGTGGTGGTGGTCAACGAAACATTTGCACGGCGCTACTGGCCAGGGAAAGATCCGATTGGCCAATCCGTGTGGTTGGGCTGCGATGTGAAGGAACCACGCACCATGGCGGAGGTGGTCGGCGTGGCGCGGGACGCCAAGTACGCCTCGCTGGACGAGCCGCCGCAGCCGTTCGTCTACCGGCCGCTGGCGCAGGACTGGGCCGGATTCTTGACGCTGATCGTGCACACGGTCGGGCGCCCGGAGCAATTCACAGCACCGCTACGGGCAACCCTGGCGGCGCTCGATCCCAATTTGCGCGTGTACGAGATCGAAACGCTGGAGGAGTGCGCGGCAGGATCGCTGTTTCAGGTGCGCTGGCAGGCGGCTCTGCTGGCGGTGTTCGGCGGGCTGGCAATGGTGTTGGCGGCGGTTGGGCTGTACGGCGTAGTGGCATACACGGTGGCGCAGCAGACGCGCGAACTCGGCATCCGTATGGCCATCGGTGCGCAGCGCGCCGACCTGCTTTGGATGGTACTCGGGCGCGGGCTGAGGCTGACAGCGATGGGGATTGGGATTGGCTTGCTGCTCAGCGCGGCAGCGACCCGGCTGCTAGGAGGATTGCTATACGGGATGAGCCCGCTCGATCCGGTGTCTTTTGCCACGGCGTCGTTGGCGTGGACGGCGGTGGCGATGCTGGCGAGCTACTTGCCGGCGCGTCGGGCGATGAAGGTCGATCCGGTGGTAGCCCTGCGGTGGGAGTAGGAAGGGCCCTCACTGCAACACGGCGAATTCTCCTTCGGGGCGTCAGGTATTCTGGGCTTTGGCAACTGCTTGATAAGGTTGCATATCGTTAGCGGTTTCCGGTCGGCGGAGTGCGCCCGGTTACGTTCCGGATGGCCGACGATACGCTCCGGACCGCGGCTTCATCGTGAACGGCGTCGCTGACGCAAAGGGCTGTTCCCGCCAGCAATCGGCTCCCGGCCCCGCTCCGTCCTCTCTCCGGGTGGCGCGTCAACGCGGAGAAGTCGGCTCGACATTCAAATCGACGAGACGGCGATTCGTCCAAGTGTAGTCCGATTGGACACCTTGAATCAGTTCGTGATAGGGCCAATTGCACTCAGACAATTGTTGTCTTACGGGACGGCTTCGTTCCCGAGCTCATGGTACTCGTCGCGAGGAATGAATGTCGCGCCACCCACGTTGATCACACGCCACAAATAGACTTCATACAGCTTTGTCAAATTGGGGTCCCAAGCCGGACACTTTCGAACTCGCGCGCGTATGTTGACAGCAGGAGAAAACTGAACAAGTTCTCTTATTGACCGATGTGGAACATGCCGGCGACGGTGAGGCTGTCGTTCGCAGAGGAGTTTCCCACGTAGACCGTGTAATCGCCCGAGGCGACCTGCCAGCTTTCCGAGTTGACGTCCCAGTAAGACAACGGATGCGACACGTCGTTGCTGCTCACGGTGAGGGTCTCACTCTGCTTCTCGCCGGGTTGCAGGAGGACCTTCGTCCATGCGGCCAGACGGCGCGGCGGCTCGCCGGTCGAGGCGGGCAATCCCACGTACACCTGCGCGACCTCGGCGCCCGCCACGGCGCCCGTGTTGGCGAGATCGAAGCTTACCTGGAACTGCTCGCCGCTCGACGTCAGGCTGACGTTGGAGAAGGCGAAGGTCGTATAGGACAGCCCGAAGCCGAACGGGAAAAGTGGCTCGATACCGTTCGTGTCGTACCACTTGTATCCGACGTTGAAACCCTCGCTGTAGCTGACGGCAAACGGTGTGGTTGAACTCGCGCTGGAGGGCGAGGGAATGACCGGCCGCGGCAGGTCGTTCACGCTGGCCGGGAAGGTAATCGGCAGTTTGCCGGATGGGTTGACGCTGCCAAAAAGAATGTTGGCAATGGCCTCGCCGCCGCGCTCGCCAGGGTACCAGGCTTCCAGCAAAGCGCCCACCTGGCCGAGCCACGGAGCAAGCTGCGGCCCACCATTCTCCATCACCACAATGGTGCGCGGATTGGCCGCGGCTACGGCGCTCACCAGCGCGTCCTGATTGTTCGAGAAGTTCAAGTCGTCGAGGTCCATTCCCTCGCTTTCCCACTGGCTCACGAACACGACGGCCCCGTTCGAGGATTGCGCCAGAGCGGCTGCCGCGGCCGAGTCCGTCCCATCATTGAACTGCACGCTGGCCGAGGGTGCCATGGCCTGGATCGCCTTCAACGGAGAGGACGGATCATAGATTTCCGACGCGTTGTGACATGCCAGGGCGCTCGTGCCCACCGCGCTGGACGGACACTCCGGAGCCAGCGTGAGCGCTGCGCCGCCGGTTGGCGCCACCTGCGCCGAGCCGCCGCCTGAGAGAACGCCCACGTCGGCGTGCGCGCCGATCACCGCGATCGAGCCGACTTTCGAAGCGTCGAGCGGCAGCAGATTGCCCCCGTTCTTCAGCAGCACGGCACCCTGCTCGAGGATCTCTTGCGCAGTGGCGGCGCCGGCATCGGTGTCGATGGTTCCCACCGCGGAGGGATAGTTGAAAAGGCCCGCGGCATATATGGCGCGCAGAATGCGTCGCACCATGTCGTCCAGGCGCGACTGCGGCATATCTCCGTTCTGAATCGCGGTGTCGAGGCTCTCGCCCCACACTCCGCCGAAGTAATATCCGCCGGGTTGCTCCTGATCGAGGCCCGCGAGCGCTGAAGCGACTGAGCTTTGCGCAGCAAAGGCATCCGATTGCACGAAGCCCGAAAATCCCCAATCCCCCTTAAGCGCTCCATTTAGCAGCGAATCGTTCTGGCAAGCGTAGTCTCCGTTGACGAGATTGTACGAGCACATCACCGATTGCGCGTTCGAGTTCTTGAGGGCGACTTCGAACGCCAGCAGGTCGCTTTCGCGCGCGCCGCGCTCATCGATAATGGCATTGGCCAGCAGGCGGCCCGTTTCCTGATCGTTTAACCCATAGTGCTTCAGGGTGCCGATCAAATGCTGGTCCTGCACACCGCGAATGTGCGCGGCTTTGATGCTGCCGGCTAACAGCGGATCTTCGCCCGCCGCCTCGAAAGTGCGGCCGTCGCGCGGCTCGCGGCCGCCAAGATTGACATTGCCTCCCAGCCATACGTTCATCCCATAGGCGCGCACCTCGGCGCCGATGATCGCGCCGTATTTGTAGGCTTCGTCCAAATCCCAACTCGCGGCGTTAGCCATCGAAGACGGCAACGCCGTCGTCGGACCCAGGCTCGAATACACTCCCACAGGTCCGTCCGCGTAGAGAAGATCCGGAATGCCGAGACGCGAAATGCCGGGGACCCACTCCTCGGCGTTGAGCGGTCCGGCGGGACCACCGAAAGTGTAAGCCCCGTGCACGAGTTGCAACTTCTCATCGAGCGTCATCTGCGCCAGCAGCGCGCCGGCGCTCTGATCCGTGTCCGGTGCCTGAACGTACATGTTCACGGAACTCGACGTCGCACCGCCGATCGAAATCACCACCGGTACATCGCCCATGGGCGCATTCGCAGGCGTCACCGCGTTCACTTGGTAGACGCCCACCAGGCCTGGAACCAGTCCGGAGAAGGTCACCTGTGCGGGCACACCGCCCACGGTCACCGCCGGCGTGTTTGTGGTCTCGGAAAGCGGGCTGGTCAGCGCCGCCGCTCCGCTGGCCGGCTGGTTGCTGATAGGGCCCAGTCCCATGCAATAAATTAAGATGGCTGTGCTCCCGGCCGTCGCCGGGTTCGACGCGTCGATGAGACGAAACGAGCTGTCCTGAATTGCGCCCTGCCCGTTGACAGAGAAGATGGCGGGAGCGAAGCTGGCGAGCGCCACCGTCTGCGGTGCGCTGGTCTGGCCGCTCGCCATGACAGTCATCCCCGCCTGCGATTGCCCGGCGAGCTCCCAAGGGATTTGGACATTGATCTGGCTGCTGGAAACGTAGAACAACGGTGCAGCCCCGCCCGCGCCGGCCCGCACCGAAACCTGGGATAGGCTCGTGGGAAGCGGCAACGAGGCTGCCTCGGCCGGCGAGCCGACGGGGAAGGAACCGAAAATCGCGGCGATGCTTCCCGGCGCCAGCACCGGCCCGTAACTGGCGGCGTCAACGATTCCGCCGGGGTTAATGACGGGGGCAGCGGTCTGTGCGAAAGCAGAAAGAACCGCGGCCAGCAGCACGCTGGCGCGCATCAGGGGATTCAGATGTGGCCATCCGTTTTCCGTCATCATTTCATGTTTACACGGAATGGAGCTGGACTGCGTCCTTTTTGAGACAGTCGCGAGATGCAACACCTGCGGTTCCCGTTCACCAGGCGACAAACGGATTTGTCGTTCATATCGGTAGCGGTCTGGCCGGCGAGTGGGCGGATTTCAGGCCAGCGTTTTCTCCTCCACGTAGGCAGACCTGGATGGCAGCCTTGTGATACGGGGAAACGGGCGATGTGTTCGGGGCTGCCGTCAAGCGATTTTTCCAGGACGTTGTGCGGCCCTATCGGTCAGAGTCACGAGATGCCAACGCCCCGACATGGCGGCCCGGCGCCCGAATCTCGGAGTTGTTTCTATGAGCCTGCGCTCGCCGCGCGCGGTTTTCGTTCCAGGGCATCGCGCTCCGTGTTGTAGGCTTGACTGAATCGAGCAAAGAAACCGCAGCAGCCGGAATCAAGCTCGAACGCCCGGCCGAAGAAATACCGCACTTCGTCATCGCTCAGGCCAGCACAGGTCGAGGCCGTTACACGTGCGAGGGCATCCACGCGCTGCTCCCTTGTGGTGGTCTTGGAACCGCCTGCGGTGACGGCGGGATGTCACGATTTCTGGCTTCCTGTTGACGGCTCTTTTTGGTCGTCGCGGCGATCCGGGATCGCTACCTCGATAACCGTACGACGCGCTTGCATCAACTCCTCCAGATCTTCCGGACGCATGGGGGCTCCCATCAGAGTGGCGAACTCCAACATCGCGCAGAGTAAGATTTTGGACAACCTGTAACGTAAAGGCATTGATCCTCCCAATCGTTGTTTTGTTGCGGCAAACTGCGCCAGAACTAACGGGAACGACTACGCGCGGGGAGGCGCCCGGCCGATGGCGGGCCGAAGAAAAACCGGCCGGGGTGCGGCAGAAATTTCGCCGGCTGAAAGCACGCGGCACACATTCGCGACGACCAGAAATCCGAGCGGAACAAGGACGGCCAGGAGAAGTCCCGAGCCGGCAGGGACTCCGACGGCAAGCAGGAGGGCAACCACGCAAAGCAGCGCGAGGCTGCGTCGCAACTGGGTGTTGCCTGTCACTACGCCTATTGTAGACAGTGCGGAATCGCTGTGCAATTTGGTCACTCGGAGAGTGACCACAACGGCCTCATGTTCCACTGATATCGGACACTAACCCTGGCCTCGGCAATGGCGCGCATTCGGCGCGCCCATTCGCGGCGGCGGTAGGGCTTCCCGCGTACAGGCCGTCCTCCGCCGGCGCGCCACCGCATCCACATAGCAGAAGAGGGCGGCTGCCGCGGCAGCATGCTTCCAGGGATGGCCGCCCGTCGCCACCACGGCGGCGATCTGGTGATCCGAAAGCTCCAGTATCTTGGCAAGTGCGTAAAGGATCACCGTGCACCAGATCCGGACTGCGCCGGAGTATCGGGGCGGAAACCGGATCAGCATCAGCGGCACGGCTAGCATCGAGCCGAATTGAACCACGGCGTAGAGCCGAAGATCGCCGGAAAAACGCCACGTGAGGGTGGCGGTTACGCCCAGCAGAATTAGTGGAAGCAGCGACAGCCTTCCGGCTCGCATGCCGATGCGCTCGCCGACAGTGGCTGCTACCAAGGACATGAAAACCACGGTCATCGGGAGGCGGTCCCAAAACAAGCGCGCGTCGCCCGGATGGAGATGGTAGTAAGCGGAGCCAGCGCCGACCCCTGCGGCGCCAGCGAGCAATATGCAGTATGCGGCGCGCTCCCAGCGCTCGACAAAAGCGTGCGGCGAGCGCAGGGCCTTGAAGCCATAAATCGCCACGAGGAAGAACGGAATGTTGGAAATCACGTTCCAGAAGTTCGGCACGCCGTAGAGCGTGCGCGCGTCGGCGAAGGCGTGATAAAGGGGAGCCTGCGCGATGGGCGGCAGGATGACAATGGCGATTGCGATCAGGGAGGCGGCTGCGGCGATGATCGCGAGGGTGCGGCTTGAGTTAACCATGCCGGTGGTGAGGCATGCGTAGACCCTTCAAACTGGCCTGGTGTTTCAACGGCTCGCGGATTTCCAGGGTCGGGGAGATGTACATTGCGTGTTTCGGCACGTACAGCCGATGTTCACAGCCTGGGCCGGCGTGAAGGGCTCGAATCAGTAAAGCGAGGACTGCTCCCAGTGGCGCGCAAGCACCTCATAGGCAGCTCCGCCAATTGGTCTCAATAGATTTCGGGGAGCGGCGGTATGGGCGTCACATGTATGCGGCCGTCCGGCACTTGGATGGGAAAGCTGGAGATCCACTGCTCCAACTCGTCGTCGGCTACCTCGCGGCCGTTGCTGCTCGTGCCAAGCTCCACGGTCTCGGAGACGGTGCCGTTCGGCCACAGCGTCCTCCGGCCCGTGGATTTGCTCCAGGTCTGGCGTGCGGAGTCCAGCCGGCTGGAGCACAATGCGGAAGCGTTCCCGCGGCTTCCCGTCCGCTGGCCCGAATTGATCTTCCAGGCGGCTCAATTGCTTGGCAATGGCCTTCACCGGAACCTCGGCGTCGGCGGTCGCATTTTAGCCATCGCATCATCCGCGCTCTCTTTGAAAACGTCGCGTCCGAACTTGAGGTTCGCCGCAGTCATGCTGACCTGGTTATACCCCTCTGTATAAGCGACCAGTGATGGAGTCACCATGCAGCCTGCAACGACCCGCTGCTCAATCCCGTACCGGTCCCGTAGGATGCGGGCGAATTCGGAACGCCAAGGGGCGGGCAATCCGAAGGTCAGTATCTCGTAGTGTCCTCGCGCCACGTCGAAATGTGCAACAAGTTGGCCCCGAATTCCACCGCTAACCAACCATCCGATTGACCCGGCTACGAGCATTAGGCTTGCCGAAAGCCATCTGTGCCTGCGGATGAAAGTCCCCATAGTTGAAAATTCCTCGTCGGACTCATTCTCTATGACGCGAGCCGGCGTCGATTGGCGTACGATTTCGTTTCTTTCCCGGAGCCTGAGCAAGGTTGGGCGCGTTCCCGCCCGACTTTCAGGGCGGTAATGGGATACAGCGTATGCCGTCCTCCGCCTCAATGGGGAAGCCGGCCACCCACTGGTCCAGTTCCTCTTTGGTCAGCTCGTGGCTGTCGCTGCTCCTGCCCAGCACCACGCTCTCGTGCACCGTGTGGTTCGGCCACCAAGTCCTATGGCACGTGGCACCCTCTAACCCTGGGATGCGATCCAGCCGGATGAGCACGATGCGGAAATAGTCGCGCGGCTTCCTTTCCGCGGGTGCGAACCGGTCCTCCAGCCGGCTCAATCGCTTAGCGATGGCCTTCACCGGCGCCCCTTCGATGCCGCTATCCTCCCGCCGCCCGTCCCCATCGACACACATGATGTGAATGACGAGCGGCTCTTCGAGGACCGCCGACGACGCCGAATGTCTCTGACGACCTCGTTCAGCCGCCGCGACTCCGCCGTTTCCGGCGGAGGCAACAGGTCCACCTCAAGCTTGCGAAGGCGTCTCACGATTGATTTCATTTTGCTGCGCTGCCTTGTCCGCCCCACCTTGCGCGTATGATGTCGGCCAGTGACATGTCGGGCCAATATGCGGGTTCGGGACCGTCATCCATCTCGGGTAAACCCAGCGCGGCTTGGCGACGCCGGAGGTCGAGCGGGATCTCGTGGAGACGGCGCAATTCTTCGGTTTCAGCCGGAGGCAACAATCCGTCTTCAAGCCGGCGAAGGCGTCTCTCCGGCACACGCATTCAGTCGCTTCTCACGCTACGGCCTCCAGGACGTGTTGCAGCAGGTTACGTCGCCACGAAGAAATCATATTGCTCCATGGTTTCACGGGCCCGCGCCAGGTAGCGATGGAACTGGTCAAGTTCATCGCCGAGCGCCGCCCCCGAGTTCTGCACTTCGAATTCGCCTTTATTGGCGTCGAAGAACCTGCTGCCCGCCGACGCCGAATAGAAAGCCGTGGCGTGTGCCCAAATCTTCTGATCCGGCGTCTTGCCATATATACCGATAATCGTGCTGCGTTCGGGATTTTTGCTGAAATAGTCGAGACAGCTTGTCGAGTTTCTCACCGCAGCGAATTGCAGGCCGTGCTTGGCACCCCAAGTGTTCAGGAACTGTTCTGTGATCCTGGAGATGTTCCGGCGCGCATCATTAAAGGCCCCCTGCTCGAAGGGCTCGGTAGCCTTTAGATACGCTGCCTGCTTATCCACCGTTTTGGCCTGTGTAAAGCTCATTGCGGTAATGGCGCCGGGATGTTTGACAGCACCAGGTTTTGCCAGTCCGGCCAGCCATTTGTAGGCTAGGCGGCAGCACACGCCATCGTTCGCCACGGTTACGACCGTGGCTTGGTTGAATGGATGGAGAAGTTTCATCTTCAGGATTATATCGCTACCGCGCGGCGTTCAGTCCATCCTCACACTGGCCAGCCGCGGCGTACGGCTGGGGCTGCTGATGACTTCTTCGATTCCAGCCCGCTGCTTCTGGCCAAAGACAGAAAATCGCAGATGGCAGATGCGGCGACCCTTGCCCCAGCCTCGGATAGCGACGTGCTGGCGATCTTCCAACTCATGCAATGACCGGTTCACGGTGCCCAGGTGCACGCCCAGCAGGATTGCGATACGGCGCTGCCCAATATTCGCCGGGGCGCCCTGAAAGGCGTGCCGCGCCAGGACCCCGTAGACACACCCGGCCGTGATGGATAGGCCTTTGTCGAACAGCACTGAGTCGGGCGTGCGAGCGTATTCTTCCGCGCGGCCCTGCAACGCTGGACGAACATGAGTCCCATTTGCTGATAGCAGCAATTTTGACGCTGGCCTATAATATAATCGCTGATGTGATGTCCTGCGCGAAAATCTGCGGCGCGGCAGCCTTGACGATTGCGGCGGCGCTTCTTGCGGGCGCCCAGGAACCGGCCGCGACGGGAAAGGACCACGTTTCAGCGCCGGTACCCATTCACCGGATAGACCCAGAATACAGCGATGAAGCCCGTCAGGCCCATCATCAGGGCACGGTGATTCTGTCCGTGGTGGTGGATAGCGCCGGTTTCCCGACGAACATCAAGGTGATCCGGACCCTCGGCCTGGGGCTAGACGAGAAAGCCATCGAGGCGGTGCACCAATGGCGCTTTAAACCCGGCATGAAAGACGGCCAACCGGTGAGCGTGGCTGCCACCATCGAGGTGAACTTCCGGCTGCTGTTAAGTAAGGGCTGGAATCCGGGACAGATCCAATTTCATATGCCCGGAGGCGCTACACCGGCGACCATCCGCTCAAGGGGTTTTCAGGACCCCAAGCCCCGGGCGCCGGGGACCGTCTGGCTGACGTTCGAGTTGGACGAGAAAGGCAAGACGAAGAATGTCAGCGTTGTGCGCTCGTCGGCGCCGGTATTGGAAGACGCGGCGGCGGCGAGTGTACGAAAGTGGCGGTTCCACCCGGCCACGCTGGGGGGAAAGCCGGTTGCTGGATCGGCGAGCGTGGCACTCACGTTTCAGCCCTAGCGTCGGCCTGATGTTCGTTCATATCGTTAGCGGTCCAGCCAGGCGAGTCTGTGCGGCCCTTCGCGACCGGCAAAACAGTGGAAACCGCGGCGGACTGGTGCCCGCTACTCGGAAGCCCATGCAGCGATCTTGTCGATGACCGCGATGTTCGCCACCAAGCTGGACGTCAGATTATGCCTTTGCCTGATGAATTCCCCGCTGTTGTAACTGAGCCGGACTTCTCCGTCGGCGTCCTCCCAGACCAGGATTTTCAAGGGTAGGTCCAGCGCGACCGTTGGGGCCGCCAGCATTAGGGGCGTGCCGCCCTTCGGATTCCCGAAGATCAGCAGTTTGGTATTGCGCATCGGCATTCCGGCCTTTTCAGCCTCGCCGCTGTGATCGATGACCGCGAAGATCTTCACGCCCTGGCTGTCCAGGATGCTTTTCAGCTTCTCAACGGTGGCATCCACGCTGTGGTGGCCGCGAATTGAAACGATACCTTCAGGCATGGGAGGCGTCTTATGCTAGCGCTTCAATCTCCACCGGCCCATGTTCTTGTTCAGGGCTCGAGCTATTGTACACCCCACCGCTTCGGTAAAGAGCAGGGAACTGTATGGAAGCTTTCGGTAGCGGTTTCCGGCCGGCGAGTGCGCGGATTCAGGCCCGTGTTCTTTCCACGTAGGACACCCGGACGAGCAACTCGTCGTTGGGGCTGGTGGCGGTTGAGGCCGGCTCTGGCCAGGGCGCGGGCGCCCCCAGGTTTTCACTGGAGATATCTCCGGCCGAATCGGTCACTATCCGATATATGAAGCGGACCGTCTTTACTGCGCTTGGGATTCCGTCGCGCCGGAGTAAGGGAGCGGACTCCGTGCGCCACTTGCGCGAATCTGGGGAGCTGAAGAGCGCGCGCCGACGTGCCATTGAGAGCCACCGGGGAGCGTTCGCAGGCAACCCGTTGCTCGGACCCTTGAGAATATCGAGCGGCGCCGCGAAAAGGAGGACAATCCATTCGTCGGATTAAGCGTCGAGGATCGGATAATCGATTCGGAACTACGGGACCTGGAGCGCGCGACACTCGCTCACTAGATGGACGTTGGCTGAGAAGTCGGCCGGGATGGTCTCAAACTCGGTGCGGGTTGTCGTTGCCAAGAGGAGCTGTTGTGCGTGACGGCCAGCCGTGGTTCTTGGATTCTGCCAGCCACTATCACTCTCCGTGAGGTCACGCTTGGCTATGCCACCAAAGCGGGCTGGTCGCCTTGCGCAGCCTCATCGTTACTCACTCACGGTAGGCGTTTCGGACACACGGTCCTGAGCCTTCGGACGCGCATCTGCCTAGTTCAGCCTGGCGAGTTGTGGTTGCTGGTTTCGGCTGAGGGTCTGGACCTTACGCTGGTAAAGTGCCCGGCCGCGTTCCGGCGAACTCCTGGAACCTTGGCGCCGGGTGTGCGTATGGACTGACATGACTCCACGCAATTTTCCTTGCGGCGACGGTGGTGTGTGCTCTTGCCGTACTGCCGATGCTACACGCCGCCACGCCGACTGAAGAGCACATCGCGCGCGTCGAAAACGGACTGCAGAAGCCTAACCGGCTGAAGGGCAGTCCGGCCGAGCCGATGAAGCTCGCTGAGCGGATGGAGCACTACAAAGTGCCCGGCGTGAGCGTGGCGGTGATTCATGCGGGCCGGGTGGAGTGGGCTCGCGGATACGGCCAGCGCGATGTCGAGAGCGGCGCGCCGGTGACGGCCGAGACGCTGTTCCAGGCGGCCTCGCTCAGCAAAGGCGTAGCGGCGACGGTGGCGATGCGGCTGGTCGAGCAGGGCAAGCTCAACCTCGACGAAGACATCAACGCGAAGCTGCGGACTTGGAAGGTCCCGGACAACGAATTTACACAAACGGAGAAGGTCACGTTGCGGCGGCTGCTGAGCCACAACGCCGGACTCACCGTGCACGGCTTCCCAGGTTACGCGCAGGGCGTGGCGGTGCCGTCGCTCGTGCAATTGCTCGACGGCAAGCCGCCCGCCAATACCGCGGCGGTGCGCGTGACCAAGGCGCCGGGCAGTGGCTTTAGCTACTCCGGCGGCGGGTACGAGGTGATGCAACTGCTGCTTGAAGACGTCACGGGCAGGCGCTTCGAGGATCTCGCCCGGGAGCTGATTCTCGATCCGTTGGGAATGAAACTAAGCGCATATGAGCAGCCGCTGGGAGGGGAGCGCGCGCGCAATGCGGCAAGCGCGTATCGTGGCGACGGCAAGGCGATTGCAGGGCGTTGGCACACCTATCCGGAGAAGACAGCGGCCGGGCTATGGACCACGCCGAGCGAGCTGGCGCAATGGGTAATGGAGATCCAGAAGCCAGGCAAGGTGTTGAAAGCCGAAACGGTGAATACGATGCTGACCAAGAGCCCAGGCGACTACGGGCTGGGCATCGGGCTCGGTGAGATGGCCGGGCGCGCCTCGTTTTCCCATGGCGGCGCCAACGAGGGGTATCGCTGCCAATACTTCGCCTATCGCGATTCGGGCGAGGGCGCCATTGTGATGACCAATGGCGACGGTGGCAGCGATCTCGCGAGCGAGATCCTGCGTGCTGTCGCCGTCGAATATGGCTGGGTGGACTATCTGCCCAAGGAGCGGACTGTTGTGCAGGTCGATGCGGCGGTACTCGCGTCCTATGTTGGGGACTACGCATTTCCGGGTGGGCCCGTGGTGCGGATTCGCGTGAAGGATGGGCAACTCACCTCGGCCATGGGCGTCGGCAGCATCGTGCTGCTTGCCGAGGCGCCGGATTCCTTCTTCGACATGGACGGGCACGCGCCGCCGACCAAGTTCGTGAAGGCAGCCGACGGAACGATGGAACTACACGCTGACGGTGGAGTGGCGAAAC
>Ga0187887_10001687_pt1 | contig 18545 bp, 9 predicted proteins | sample June2016WEW_7_10_FD_132977 | JGI IMG/M metagenome (GOLD analysis project Ga0187887, IMG submission 132977) | Peatland microbial communities from SPRUCE experiment site at the Marcell Experimental Forest, Minnesota, USA - June2016WEW_7_10 | ecosystem: Environmental > Terrestrial > Soil > Wetlands...
GGGAAAAACGAAGCGCTCAACGCCAATGACTTTCAGAACAATTTACAAGGGCTGCGGCGTCCGGCTCTGCGAGAATACTACACCGGCTATCAGGCAGGCGGCCCCTTGATCAAGAACCGCTATTTCTTGTCGAGTTCGCTGGAGTATTATCACAGCGCGAGCCACGATCCCGCGGAAACGATTCTGCTACCTTCCACAACATTTCTGGCGAGCGCAACCGCCCCGGACAGCCTGGCGCGCCAATTATTGACGGAGTTCCCGCCCCCGCCAGTTCAGGACGGAGGGAATATCGCGGCCCCCTTGACAGTCACCCCGCCGGTGACGATCAACCGCTGGTTCGCCTCGGAACGGTTTGACGGACAGAGCCGCAGCGGCACACAAAAGCTGATGGCGCGAGTGACGATGGGAAGCGATTCCGAGCCCGACTTCATTTGGAGCCCTTACAGCGCTTTTATCTCAGGCCTCCAGCAGCCCGCTTTAAGTTTCGCGGCCAACCTGACCAGCACTTTGAAGCCAGGACTTTCCAACGAATTCCGGGTTGGCGTAAGCAGCGACGCGATTGAATGGCAGCGAGCTCACCCGGAGATTCCGACGCTGCTCTCCAGCGATGGAGTGCTGTTGCCGGGAAGCCTCGCCTTCTACGGATTCCGCAACCGGGAACACGTTCTGGAGCTGTCGGACGAAGTGTTCCGCGTGTTCGGACGTCATATCCTCCGTTTCGGTGGGAATGCGATGGTGCGTGGCATAAACGGCTTCCTGACTGCCGGCCAGGACGGACGCTACACGTTTCAGACGCTGGTGGACTTCGGTATTGACTCGCCCTCGCAGTTCTCGGTCACACTGGATCGCCAGTCGCTGCCCAACCTGGAACGTCCCCAGTTCTTTCGCACGTATCGGGATCTCGAGGGAGCGGCGTTCCTGCAGGACACGGTGCGACTCACGCGTCGCCTTACGCTCAACCTGGGTCTGCGCGACGAATATTTCTCCGCCCCCGCAAATGTGGGTTCGCAGAAGGATGCTGAGGTCGTTCTTGGATCGGGCACGGGGTTCCCCGCTATGCTCGCGAGCGCCACATTGGCATTCCCGACGACAGGGACTGAATCCCCTTACTCGACTTCTCCCGCAAACGTTGCGCCGAGAGCGGGGTTTTCGTGGAGCTTGTCGGGGGACGCCCGAACCGTATTGCGGGGAGGATGGGGGATATTCTATGACCGCCCTTTCGATAATCTCTGGGAGAACGTGCGCAATAACAATCTGACACTCGCGACATTCGACTACCAAAGTGGCAATGGCGGCTATCTGGCGCCCATCCCACAGGCGTTGACCCGCTATGAGAATCAGGCTGTCGCGGCGGATTTTCCGGGCCTCACCATGTTTCAGCAGAATTGGAAGACCGGCTACGCAATGACCGATTTTCTGGGTCTTCAACGCGAGGTGGGCGAAGCGTGGAGTGTGGAGATTGCCGGCATTGGCTCCCTGGACAGACATTTACTGACGACGGACGAGATTAACCGCCCCTTCAGCGTGGCGGCGAGTGCAGCAGGGCCAGACAACTTCAACGACAGTTACAACCCAAACTTGCCGATGATCGCTTATCTGGGAAGCCAAGGCGCATCATCTTACGACGCACTGACAGCGGTTGCCCGGTACCGCTCAAGCGGCCGTTCGTTGTATGTCGCATACACCTGGAGCCATTCCATCGATAATCAGAGCGATCCACTGGCGGGGGCTTTCTTCGATTTGAACTTCGCCAGCCTGGATCCTTCGGCGTACACACCCTCAGTTGGAACCTTCTCGCGACAGTTCGACAGCCGTTCCGACAAAGGGAGCTCCGACTTTGACCAGCGACAGAATCTGGTCTTCTATTCGATATGGGACTTGCCGTCGGTTCATGGGGCGAAGGGTCTGTTGCGCGATTGGAAGATATCTCAAATGGCGGCATTTCGGTCGGGGTTCCCCTTCACGGTTTATGCGCCAAGTACGGAGCCGGTAGCGGGCGGAACTATTTTCAACACCCGCGCCGATCTCACGGGGGAGTCGCCGGCGGGAGTCCGGACCCCGGTGGCCGGCGGATTTCAGGTCCTGGATCCCAGCCAGTTCACAGCACCCGCACCGGGACAGCTCGGCTCATCTGGGAGGAATGCTTTCGAAGGGCCAGGGTTTTTCAATGTGGACGTATCGTTAAGCCGGTCCTTCCCCGCGCGGGTGTTGAGCGAGAGCGGACGGATAACGCTTCGCGCCGACGCTTTTAACGTGCTGAATCATGCGAACCTCGGCCAGCCGGATTCGCAGATGACCTCGCCCACGTTCGGCGACGCCTTCTACGGCCGAATGGGCCAAAACAGCGGATTCCCCTCACTCGTCCCGTTTCGCGAGACCGCCCGTCAGATCCAGCTTCTCCTTCGTCTCGAGTTCTGAATCGACTTAGTTAGCCGCGCGAACCGGCCCGCTTTCCGGGCTCCTCCCGTCGTTCACTTCGCCACGTGAAATGTGTAAGATTGCAGATCCACGCGAGTTCCGTCAGGCTCAAGCCCTGCCAGTGAGATTGCGTAATCTTGACCCGCCGTCAGAACGCCCGCGGGGATTCGAAGATCAACTGCATCGCCGTGCGGCACCAATCTGTCCTGGCGAAGCACCTCTTCGCCAGGCGCGGTGCTCAGGGCGGCCGCAAACCGGGGATACTGTCGTGACGCCGCCGTCTCCAGGCGCAGTACCAGCCACCCGACGCCCGGCGCGACACGGATTTGGTTGCCAGTACCCGTTCCCGACCGCAGAAGTCCGGGCGCCAAGACGAACGCCAAGTCGCCGCGCGCAGGCCCCGGACGGGAACTGGCGGCCATCGAACGTGTATTCGCGTTTTCTCTCCACAGCCGGGCATAACCTGCGCCCAGAAGGCCGAGCGCCACAATGGTGCCAATCCCCAGGACGGCCATTGCCGCACGCGCCGCGGGAGACTGCATGACAAAGAAGGCCCGGATGCCTCTTAATAAAGAATGACGAGGACGCGGGCGGTCGCGAAAAAAGTTGGCGGCAATCGCCCGCGTGGCCTCGTAACGCTCGCGGCGTCTCTTGGCCGCCAGGAAGTGTCTCTCAAACTGGAGGCGCTCCCCTGGCGACAGTCCACCCCGGATGTATGTGTCAATGAGATCGTCTTCGATCTCCAGAAGGCGATCGAAACCTTGGTCGCTCTCGAAATAAGACCGCTCGATGCGGTCTTGTTCCGCTTCCGCCATGCCATCGCCGAGAAGATACCGGCGTAACAGGCTATCTTCAGTATTGCCCCCAGTACTCATAGGCCGTCAATGCTAACTGACGGGGCCGTAGTCTTTCGTTTCAAACCAATCGAATTCAATTGGTCCCCGAAGTCCTCCAGCAACCGGTTCCTTAACCGCATCACCCTCACCCTCAGCCCCTCCTGAGTCAGGCCAGTACCGCCCGCCAGCTTCTTCCAGGAGACCTTGTCCAGATAGTGCGACTCCAACAGTTCCCGCTCTTCCGGCGACAGTCTGCCAACCACCACGTTGGCGATCAATCGCGAGTCTTCTGCCGCGGGCGCGTTCGAATCGCCGCTCATATTGGCTGGGACTTCCTCCCACGAACGTTCCGGACTCCGCATGTATTCGAGGTAGACGTTTCCGGCAATCCCAAACATGTAATTCCGCAAATTAGCCGGCTTCCACCCAGACTTCATCGAAGCCGCCAGCCGCGCGAAGCAGTCATCTGCCAGGATATCCGCCGTCAGGCAACCCCGGCGTTCAAAGAACATGATGAGGCAGCGGCGCAGCCGTGCGTATTCGTCGTCGGCGACGAAGCAGACGGACGCCGGGTCTGTGGATGGTTCGGGCTTCACGGCTTGCCTACCAAATAGTATGCACCCCAATAGTACGGAGAGCGAAACCTAGCCTCACTTCGCAACCAGAGCTGCGCTTGGCGGAGCGCGGCGCCCGGCGCCAGGCCGCCTTTCCAGAGGAGCGTATAAAACCTTTCGAATAAATGGCTTGCCGCCTCGTCGTCAACCGGCCAACGGGTCGCGATGGCGCGCGCAGCGCCAGCCAGGAGCGCGGATCTCGCCAAGTTGAAGATTCCCTCTCCTGGTACTACTGGACCGGCCGACGAATGGCAGGCGCTGAGAACCAGCAACTCGACGTTACGAAGGTCGGTCGCAGCCAGTTCGTCCGATGTCAGGAAACCGTCGCGCGCCGATCCATCGGGATTGACGAGAGAGAAGACCAGAGCCGGTGCGTTCCGCACCAACGTTGCGTGCGTGGAGACGTGTATCACACGGAAATCCCGCAACTGTCCCGCCGTGAACGCCTGTTTGGTCGAGTCGAATCCCAGAAGAAGAAGTCGATTCGGCGCCGCCATCATCGCTGCAATCGCCTTCGCTTCCCGGCCGGAGAAAACCAGGCGGGAGAAAGCCACAGACCCGCCAGAGACAGCACCGCGGACGCGAGCGTCCTCGCGGGAGAATACCCCGTCCGCAAGCACGGCAACTGGCGATTTCGCGTGCGGCGGTTCCGGCCTCCCGGCAAGCTCGACAAACATACCGGCAGAAGGGGACTCGACCACCTCAAAGCGATCGATCACGGCTCCGCCGGCGGGTAGCGGCAATATCGATAGGGGCAAGTCCAATCGCGAATCCGTGATGACGATGAGGCGTTTGGCCGATTCTAGATGCGGAAGCGCGGGCCAGACCAGAGCGCGAGCGAGGGCCAGCGCCGCTTCACGAGACGGCGCCTCCGCATCACTGGCTGGCACTGCGGCGCCGCTCGTTGTGAAACTCGACAGGCGAAGCGCTTCCGCCTTGAGCGCCGCCAAATGATGCAGGGGAAAGGACGATATCGATTCTTTCGTGATCACCCATGCAGAGGCCGGGTCTCCAGTGGCGTATTCCAGGATTGCCGTATCGGCCGTAAGAACCTGCTGCAAGGTGGCGAGGCTCACGACCTGTGCGCTGCGGGACTGGCCTGACGAGGCTTCGGCTTCCTGCATACGCCCAAGTTCGGCGGATACGAGGTCCAGGTGTTTCCGCGCTTCTTCGGCGCCGCCCACGCCGCCGCGCGCTAGCCGGACGGACTCCGCGTTCAGTTCCTGGCGCAGGCGGCGCTGCTCGGCACTTTCGCCGCGGCTGGTCGCAAGGCTGTCGAGCAGACCGCGCGAACGCGACATCTCGGCAACGGTCCAGGCTTGCTCGATCTGTCCCGAGCGTTTGAGAATATCGATCGCCGCATCGTAAATTTGAAGGCGATCGGCCAGGAAGCCCACGCGCAGGTCGACTGCGGCAACGCGAGCCCGAAGGCCCTCGGTGATCTTGAGTGCCGCCTCAATGGAATCTCTGGCCGCGGCTAAGTCACCTTGGTCGCGCTGTCCAATCGCCAGATGGAAAAGAACGCTGGCTTCCACTGCCGGGGACCCGAACCGGCGCCAGAGTTGCAGCGAGTCTTGCAGAAATCGAATGCCGGCAGCACGTCCGTCTATCGTCAGCAGGATCTGCCCGATGTTAGTGAGTGCGTTCGCTTCCGCCCGGACATCCCCAACTTTCCTGGCCAGGGACAAGGCGCTCTGGAACCGAGCCAACGCGTCGTCCTTCCGGCCGCGCGCGGCAAGAACCTCGCCAAGTAGATTGAGCCCTTCGGCAAGCGCGGGCTGGTTGCCACTGGTTTCCACCAGCGCGAGCCCACGCCGTACGGCAGTCTCCGCCTGCGCCGGGTTCCCGAGTTTGAGATAGATGCGAGCCGAGTTCGTGCGCGCCCGACCCGCCGCCAATCGATCGCTTAAGGATTCGAAGAGAGACGCCGCCTGTTCAAAGGACCTGGCTGAAGCGCGATAATCCCCCAAGGTGCCCTCTACCAGCGCCGAGTTGTTGGCCACGAAGGCAAGACCCCGCCGATTCCCCAGGGCTCGCATCGCGTCGGCAGCGTCGTGGAAAGCGAGGAGGCTATCGTCATATTCGCCGATCTCCCACAGTACGAGGCCCAGGTTGCTCCACGAGTAGCCGAGGCCGCTCTGAACCGGCAGAGTCTTCCAGATCGCGAGCGACTTACGCATATCCCGTATCGCCTCGGAAAAGCGACCTAGGTGCCAGTAAATCGAACCCCGGTCCGCCAGGCACTCGGCGCGGCTGTGCGCCGAGTCGACAGCCGCGAGTGCTGTTGTGTATCGATCGAGCGCCTCGTCATAGGAGGCTGCGAGGTGCAGCGAATCCGCCAGCAGAAGGGAGGATCGGAGAACGGCGTTTCGTTCGCCGGTCTGCTCCCAGAGCCGGAGCGCCTCTCGAGAGAGCTTGACCGCCTTCTCTTTGTCCGCCGCCGAGCCGCGCTTGCTCATCTGCCGAGCTGCCGTCGTCGCGTCCTCCGCGCGCATCCAAAGTTCGGCGCCGGCGCGCCCGGCGTCCGGTACTGCCGCGAGGCTGAGCGTAAAATCAGCCGGCCTGGCGTCCGAATCGCCGCGCCGAATGCGAACCAAAGCCGGACCGCGAACCATACTGGCCGATTCGAGTCCGTACCCGAACGCGTCCACCGTTCGGCGGACCGCCCCACCTTCGGGGTCTAAAATGTCTATTGCGAAGTCCCAGTCGCCCTGTTCCAGCAGGACGCGAAAGTCTCCCTCGGAGACGACCCGGTACGACAGCGAGGCTGCAGGGAGCAGACTGCCGGTAACCGGAACTCCGGGCACAAGCAGAGGGACGGACTCCGCCGCGTAAGATGCCGAGCACAAGAGCAGCAGCGCCGCAAGTCTGTTCTTGAGGAACACCAGGAAGAGCTAGCGTACCGCATCGCGCAACAAAACCCCAAACGAAGATCCGGAGGGCCGCCTCCGATTCAGTGAACGGCCACCACTTCGCTTTTTGTTTCGCGCGCAGACTCAAGTGCCGCGAGCGAAGGAGATGCCCGCAAGCGTCTCCATCTGGGTGTTACCACCCGCCCCGTCCTAAAATGACGTCGAGAAGCCAAAGCAGCCAGCTCAACGCGGTCTCCTTTCACGCGGGTTACTGCCGAAGCCGGCTGTTCTCGCACTCTTTGGAAAGAATGATTCTGACTTTGAAGAATGAGCCGTGTGGAAAGGATTCGACAGGGAGGCAGACGAAGTTAGAAGCGGGACGAACAATGGCGAGCGGTTATCGACCGCTCGCCACGGGGAAGTTACTGGGGTTTTGGAACCGCGACTCACCATGCACTGGCGCCGGCCGGCGTGAGAGCCAAGGCCGAATGCGCAGGCCGTTAGCTCGTGCCGTGGCGCAGTTGAAGAAACGCCGGGAGCGGTCCGCACCCCCGGCGAGAGGACGTACTTCTACTTTCGCCCCCCGTAGAACAGCCCGAGTGTGAAGACGATCTCGTTAGTCCCCGGGACGGTGCCGAGGACATAGCGCTGGTAGCGACACTCCGGCTTCACGCCCCAGTGATCCCCAATGTAGATGCGCATCCCACCCCCGGCGCCCACGTACAGCGAGTTCCCGGAAACAGATACGCTGAGGCTGCTGGTCGAAACGGCGGTGTGGCCCAACCCGGCCGCAAACACGACGTACGGAACCGCCCTTTTCGAGGAACCGAAGCCGTGGTCCAGTCCGCCCCCGAAGTCGTAGGTGTTCATGGTGGTGCTATATCCGAGAACGGACGTCGACTGGTGCACCATGCTGAACTCGGCGAAGACGTGGCTTTGGTCGGTCACCCCGTAGCCGGCGGACGCGCCAAACAGCGGGCCGGTCAGTGTCCCTTCACCCGTGTCCGACATGATCGAGCCACCGCCAAGCACGGCTACCTCGCCGCCATCGGCAAAGGCCAAACCAGATAATAGAAGGACCCCTGCCAGCAGGCAGGCGATCCGAATCGTATTGTGATGAATCATTTCTTTCTCTCCTCTTCAACTTGAAATTGGCGCACTCCCCGGACGACGCCAGACGTGCGACCGTGGGTTTCACTTCCAACCTGACAATGGAAGCCCAAAACGTTTCACAGAGCGGGCGTGGCCGCCTCAAATTCGGAGAACGGCCACGCCGCCTTGTGTTTCGCGTGCGCGGGCTCAGGTACAGTGAGCCAAAGGGGGAAAGCCGGCGGGCGCCCCCCGGGGGGCGGTTACCAGCCGCCCTGATCGGGTATGACATCGAGCAGCCACAGTAACCAGCTCATCGCATGACCTCCTTTCGTGTCATGCGGGGATTACTCTTGAGGCGGGCTGTTCCCGCACTTTTTGGAAGGAATAATCTCGGTTTTGATGAATTGGCTAACCGCGAGAAAAAAGGAAGAAGGAAGCAGACGAAGAAAGGAGGACGATGGCGAGCGGTTATCGTCCGCTCGTCGCGGGAAAGTCACTCGCAGGCCAAACGCTCAGGGATCAAGCCCGCGTGGCGCCCGAAGCGAGAGAAATACCCCGAGCGGTTCATACCCCGGCGAAAGGCGGTTCTTCGGTTACCAGACTGGCAGAACCGGCCGACCGCGAAGAGCGTCGACTCGAACCGCCGGCACTGGCGTTACGCTTGGCCTAGGGCGTCTTATGGATGTGCCGGCACGCCTCCGCGGCGGGCGGATCAGGCTTGTCCACGTCCCGACCCGTCGCCCTCGGTCCCACTGCCTTCCTTGCTGCGTCGAGAAGGAGTTGTTCGTGTTCCCCCCGGTCGGCAGCCTGGATCGCGAATGCCGTCCCAACGTCTTCAAAACGCGTCGACGGCCTGAAGAGGATAACCTTCAATCCCGGCGGCGTGGCTTCCGGAGCCGCTAATCCGAGGGCGCCCGCCGACGCGGGATGCAGTCCGGAGGGTTTCGCTGCCGGCGCCGAAGCGGCCAGGGCGAAAGCCAGAACGGCGGTCAGTACCCAGTTGCGCGTCTCCTTCACACCGACAACGTCGCTACCTATTGCCAAGCGGCTCGTTCCGGCAGAAACTCAGAGCGAAAACGGAGCCGCCATCCGCGACAACTCGCTGTTGCCGCTCCCGCTCAAGTTGTGTTTGCGCACGGGCCAAACGTCGCCGAACGCGCCACCATCGTTCACTTCCAGCCTGACAGGGAAAGCCAAAGCGTTCCAAACCGATTAGGGCGTGTGGCAGGGCTATTTTCGGCGAACCGGGACCGAGCCTGGCCGCTCACGGGATAAGTTTGGCAAGTTTCGACTTATGGTGGCCGAAAGAGACCTCGACGAACTTGACTCCCTCTTTCTTCAGCCTCTCGGCCGTCGCAACGATCCTGATGCGCGCCTTGCCCCCGCTATGACTCACGGCGAGCGTCACCGGTATCTCGAACTTCTCACCTGGAGCCAAGGTGAATGGAGTTTGTCGAACATCGCCAATGGTCAGCGCGCCGGACTTGTCATCCACGGTTACGGCCTTAACCGTCACGGGGCCGTTCATGAGGTTGGTTACTGGGACACTCTGCTTCGCCGCCTGGCCCGGGGCAGCGTCATCGATCTTGACCGGGGGCGCGTCCAACTTCAACGCTGTCTGGTGATGCTTCTTTACGATTAAGAGTATCAGCGTAGTGGCGATAAGGGCACCGCTGACGCCAAGGAGGGCCTTCGTCGTGCCGGTCATGCCGTTGGGCAGGTCGCCACTGAGATTCTGCCATGCGGCGTGAGCGGGCGCGGGCAGTAGCGAGATAAACAGGGCAAGCACCAGTATCTGGGCGATGGGAATCCTCAGCCATCCGCGTAGCAGCGACGGCCGGATTGTAAGATCTTTATGTTCGGTAGATTTCACGAGAGTCTCCTGGTTGAATTCACTTTGGCTGCGCGCACTCTCCGGACGCCGCCGAATGCGCGAGCGCGGCCTCACTTCCAACCTGACGGCGGAAGCCAAAACGTTTCACGGTGCCACCGAATATCAGCAATCAGCGGCACCCTTGGACACCCGGCCAACCTTTCCCCCCAAACGAAGGAGATCGCACGGCCGACAATCGCTATTCAAGGTTTTTGGGACGTTCCGCGCAAAGGAATGGAAATTTCTTTTTGAAGCTTCCGCCGGCGCAGTTGTGGAAAATGACGGTCGTCACACTTGGCATCTTACGAAGAGGGTGACGATGTCCCCGGTCATGGCCGGTCTCGACGCAACGTTGGAAAATCTGTCGCGGCGGTTGGCCGCAGCCGCAATATCACTGCACCGCCATCGTCACCGTCGGGCTCGGCTGCCCTGCGGCCGTCAGCACCACGGGCACTGAGTCGCCCTTCACACCGGCCGGCACAGCCGCGTTAATCTGGTACAGTTCGGCGAAGCCAGGCGCCAGGCCGGCAAAGTCCACGCGGGCGTTCTGCCCACCAATAGTCAGACTTACCGGAGCCGCCGCCCACAGTAGTGGTGAAGATGTCGCTGCCAGGCCTGCCGTTGCCAGTGGCGTCGTTTCTCCCAGCCCGACAGCGTAGAGGACAATCTCATCACCCGCCTGTGCGGGAGTTCCTGGCTCGGCGTACTGACCGTCGGGCCTGATGATCACACCTTGCCCCGTCCCTTCCCCCGACTTCGTGAATATCGCCGGAGCGGCTGCGGACAAAGTGATAGCTTGCGGGGACGTATACGCGTTGCCCTGTTGCACGATTACCTGTGTGTTCGTGTTGACCGGCAACCCATACGGAATGATGGCGTTGATTTGCCCCTGGCCCGCATAAAGCAACGGCGCCGGCTCGCCACCGATTATGACAAGCGTACCGGAAAGCTGCGTGCTGAGTGGAAGCGCCGACGCAGCGGAGGTTCCATTTGCCAGGTTCGCGCCGAAGATCGAAACCATCGTGCCTGGCGCCAGAGGCGCCGACAGCGAATAACTGGCGGCATTCAGTACGCCCCCGGCCGCGATGACTGGAGCATTGGCCGAGCTCTGGAGGCTTCCCGAAACTGAGAACGAACCAGAGATGTTCAGGCTCGGATTGTCGGCATTTACCGTAATGGCGATGACCGAGGCACTCGCATTGGTAACCTGCCACGTTCCCGTCCAGTTGCCGTTCTTGAGCGAAATGAGCGGCAAAGGGGGATCTCCATTGGAAAACGTCGCAATCACGGTTCCACTCACGTGAGGGTTGCCGCAATCGTCGACGACTTGCGCTGCAAGCGTGTTCGGCCATCCAGCCGGAACCGTGAACTGAGATCCGAAAGAGGTGACCAGCGGCAGGAGTTTAGTGGGTGTGCAACTCCCAGTGGTTGCCAGCGGATGGGAAACACTGGCAGTATTGCTTGAAATGCCGCCGGTCGCCAGCAGATAAAGAATGTTCACCGTCCGTACCGAGCCGTCCTGAAAAAGCAGTGTGAGCACGCCCTGCCGGATTCCCGGAGACAGCCCTGCACTGCTGACGGAGACTGTCAGAATCGTTTCCTGCGTCGGGGTCGCGGTACCCGCAGCCGGCGTAACGGACAGCCAGTTGGCGCCATCGTTGGTGAGCGTTCCCGTAGCGAACGTCAGTTGCGAGCCGGTAAGATTCGCCAAAGCTATTTGTTGCGATCCAGCCGGGGTACCACCTACCGCTTCCGTGAAGATCGATCCCGTGGGCAGAACCACCGGGCCTGGGTCGCTCCCGGCGGGCAGGATGTTCAGAATCACCGAAACGAATTGAGGCGTATTATCAGCCGCTGACGACGTCACCTGAATTTGCCCGCTGTACTGGCCCGGAGCCAGATTGGCTGGACTCACGTATACGGTTGCCAGCGGGACGGTCAACGAGCTTGCGTCCGTGGTCCCCGAGTTCGGCGTGACCGACAGCCACGCGTTGCCACCCGTGACTGTCGAGCTCGATACGGACCAATCCATGGAACCGGTGCCGCTGTTAAGGATGCCGAACGTCTGCGGCGGCACAATTCCTCCGTTTGCGACAGCAGTGAAAGTGAGCCCTGTCTGCGACAGCAGGATCGTCTGCTGTACCGCGCTGACGGTGACGGTAACCGGAATATTCTGCGTCGTGTCAGCCGTTATGGTGATCAGGCCCGTGTAGGTACCGACGCCGAGACCGCTCGGGTCGATGGTCACGGTTAGCAAGTCGGGCGTGGAAAGCGTGGCGCCAGCTGCGTCCTGCGAGACCGACAGCCAATTGGCGCCGGAATTGGTCGACGCGGAAGCATTATAGGACAGCGTCCCACCACCGGAGTTGCCGACTGGAATCCTCTGTTGTCGAACCTGCTGCGCTCCCTGAGCGAAGGCATAATTCAGACTTGTCGTAGTGAGGGATAGCGTGGGCGATCCGGCCGCGACCACCGTCAACGAAACAGAGAAGGATTGGGAAGACGGGTTCGCAGTCGGCGCGGTAACGCTGACCGTTCCCTGGTATGTGCCGGGTTGCAATGAGGAAGGGTTGACAGTGACAATGATCGTGGCCGGCGCGCTGCCCGAAGCGGGACTAACGGCGAGCCAGTTGCCCGTAGAGGAGGCGGCGGCTGTGTAGCTCAGCGAACTCGTGGCGGTGAATACCGAAAGTGGGATGGCGGTGGGGAGCGGGCCTTGCTGGCGCCAGTGCACTGCGATGGAGGTCGGGCTCAGGAGCAGCAGCGGAGCCGTGCCTGCCTGGTTGATCGTCGCCGTCTGCCCGGCAACGGTAATCGTGCCCGCACGGGCAGCCGCATCGGAATTGGCGGTTGCGGAGAACTCGATAACTCCGGGGCCTGCGCCGCTCAAGCCAGACGTGATCGACAGGAACGATGCCGAGGTCGACGCCGTCCACGGGCAACCAGCAGATGTAAGAACCCCAACGGCTCCCATCCCCGCCGCGGCCGGGAATACTTGACTAGCGGGGGCGAGAGCGAAGGCGCAGGTCGCCGGAGGCGGCGTTTCCGAAACCGGTACACCTGCCAGTTGGATCGCGTTGAGGTGTATCTTGTCCAGCGCTGGGCCATACTGTGTGTATCCAGCAATCACACCGATCCCGTCGGGTCCCACAAAGATCTCGCCGTTACCCACTGGTATCAGGTACAGGCTATACTGGGCCACTGACCGGTCGCCGGTACACCCGCCCCAACTCTGGCAGTAGGTCGAGTCCGTGCTCTGGCCGTCCCAACCATAGGTAAGAGTCAAGTTCCAGTAATTGATGGTATCGGCGCCTGATGGCGGTGCGTAATTGACTATCCCGTACACGCTGGTTTGCAAGTAGTACTCGGTATACTGCGCGGGCTCATCTGGCGGATTCGGCGGATCCCACGTCGGGATACCATTGAAAATGGCGCCGGAACCCGTCACGTATGCGTGATGATCGAGCACCACGGGGTCGGTGCTTGTCATGGACACGCTGCCAATGCCGGCGTAAACCGGCAGATACGCTCCATACGCCTCGCAGATCAACCAGGAACCGTTGTTCACAGCATTGCCGATCACACTCGCCGCCCCCTGGAATTCCGTCGGCTGCGCGCTGAAACCCGCGATCAGGATCGAGTTGGCGACGTTGCTTGCGTTGACCTGGGCCGCGGTCAACCTCGTGAATGGCAGTCCCGCGGTGGTCAACAGGTTACTAAAATAGTCGACCGTAGCATCGTCTGAAGTGCGCGTTAGGAGCACGATGGATTTGCTTGAACGGCCCGTCGCGGCGTTAACCGTGAACGTCTGAGTCACCGGAGTTGCCGCGGCGTAGGTGGAATTGCCAGGCTGACTCGCGGTAACCGAACATGTGCCCACGGCGACAAGCGTCACAATCACCCCGGAAACCGTGCAGACCGACGTGGTGTTCGAAGCAAACGTTACAGTCAGGTTGGAAGTGGTCGTCGCGCCAATCTCGAATGGCGCCGCTCCCAACACCTGATTGGCCAGCGGTCCGAACGTGATCGTCTGGGGCAACAGCGTCACAACGGGCACTGCGCAGACGCCAAAGCATTGAGCCGAGAGGTTGTAGTTGCCGGTGTTCGTGTCTCCGCAGTCGCCGACGAGCAGGGTATAGTTGCCGGTCGCCGGGAGCTTGGTGCCGTCCAACTCTGTGGTCGAAGCACCGGTGCAACCACCGAACCCGGTGTCAGAGGCAGTGCTGAGCTGCGTGCCATCGGGATTGTAAAGGCGAAGTTTCGGGCTCAGAGTACCGCTTGTTGTCACCATGGTGAGATTCACAACGTCGTTGGCAGTACCGCTGAAGTTGTAGCTGTCGCTCTGCGCCGCCGAAGCGATCTTGCCGGCCTCTACCTGACCCCAAAACAGAGCGTTTGGCGAAGTCGGATTGTTAGTTCGCTGCGCATAGATCGCGTAGTTGCCGGTGTTCTTGTCGCCGCAGTCACCGACGAGTACTGTGTACGTGCCGTTCGCAGGAAGCGCGATCACATTCATTTCCAGGGCGGCGGCACCTGTGCATCCCCCGAACCCGGTGTTTGCGGCAGAGCTGAGCTGCATTCCATCCGGATTGTAAAGCCGGAGTTTTGGGCTAAGATTGCCGGTCGTGGCGACTGCGGTGAGATCGACGACGTCCTTGGCATTGCCACTGAAGGTGTAGCTATTGCTTTGCGCCGCTGAAGCGATCGTACCGACCGGCGTCTGACCGAGAGAGAGAGTAGCAGCCCCCGACGGATTGTTCGTCCGCTGCGCGTAAATCTGGTAGTTGCCGGTATTCGTATCTCCGCAATCGCCGACTAGCACGGTATAGGTGCCCGTAGCGGCGAGCACGACCGTATTCATCTCTGTGGTTGGAGCACCTGTGCAGCCCCCGAAGCCCGTGTTCGAGGCAGAGGCGAGCAGGTTTCCACCGGAGGTGTAGAGTCCTATCTTCGGGCTCAGATTGCCGCTGGTGGCAACTATGGTGAAATCCACGACGTCGTTGGCATTGGCGCTGAAAGTGTAGCTGTTGCTTTGTGCCGCCGAACTGATCGTACCGGTCTGTGTCTGGCCAAACGGAAGACTGACAGCCCAGACAGGCAAACTCAAGATCACGAGAATGCAACCAATAGCGGACACATTCGATTTGAAACTATTCATGCGAATCCGACCTTTCACAAAGCAGAACATGACAAATAGCCGCCAAAGAGTCCGACCGACCCGCGGCCCGGAGCCAACTGGATCGCTGTCGCTGCATCCTTATCCCCGTTGCGGAAACACCGAGCACCTCCGTAACAGCGCAAGTCCGACTCACGTGGCATGGAAACCTCTCCGCCGCGTAAACAGGCGGTACGAAAGACGAGAGATACGCCGCAAATACCGGACATGTTGCTCGCGAACACCGTGCCCCATTTTTTGACGAAGCATTGTAGCACCAATGTCCAGTGCCGGTCGGTGGTTCTGTTGTGTTGAACTCCCGACAATCGCCGGTGGGCTAACAAAACACCGAGATCTGCGCTAACAAGAGCAGCACCACGCGACGGCCCAGCCCACGCGAGCCACTGCAAAAACGTTGTGTCTTCAGCCGCCTTATCACCACCTGATTGGGAAGGTGGGCTTCGTTTCCAAGTTGCAAGGGCAGCGCCGCTCTGTTTTAGTACTGCAAGTACTATTTCCCTTGGGGAATAGCCGATAATACGACGGCCGCGTTCTTTCGTCCCGGCGCCTGAGGACGTACGGACCGAATAGACGAATTGGACGAGGTATTCCGTGTCTGGTGAATGTCAGGCTATTGGAAACGACCGCTCCAGCAACCTGCGAGGCAAGAAAACCAACAAACAACCTGCGATACTCTTCATCTGAATGAGTCCTCAAAAGACGCCTGTTGCATCGTGAATCGGTTCCCATATGGTTTCTTCAGCGCTCAACTACTGAAGCGAAATTCTGACGTACGGAGGTGTCTGCACTCCTCCCACGACCGCTACGAGCGGCACATCCCCAGTGCCCAGACCCGCCGGGACAGTCAGATTGATCTGGTCCAGACCGGCGCCGGACAAGCCCGCCCAGATCGGAGTGACACTCACATTGTTTATGAAAAGGTCTACTGCGTTGGCAGTTGCCGCGGCTCCGGCAAACGCTTCACCGGCCGACACTGCCGGATTGGTGGGTCCAAACCCGGTGCCGAACAGCTCCACGATGTCGCCCGCCTTCGCCGCCACAGTCGCATAGCCAAGTGAATTCCCGGTCGGGCCGAGGATGTCGTAACTGCCTCCGCCGTAGGCGCCCGATCCGTTCGACCTGGGAATGATGCCAGCCACGTGCTTGCTGTCGAGCAGGAGGAACGAAGGCGCAAATTGTGCCAGCGTCACGCTTGCTGTCGTACTCCCGCTGCCAGTTGTCACCGCCACGGGGACAGTGCCAGTGGCCGTGTCATCCGGGACTTGCAGGTTGATCTGCCCTGGGCTGACTAACCAGAGATAGGTGGCTTTCCCATCGATCGTCACGCTTGTGCCACCGAGAGAAGTTGGGAAATCCTCGTTCCAGACCACCGTCGAGCTGGCGAGATTCGTGCCATAAATCGACACCCATTCGCCGGGCTGGATGGTTCCCACAGTGCTGTCGACAGGAACGATACCGCCGGATGAGATGGTCGGCGCAGGTGTGGCCGAGGGGGCCTGGTTGATTTGAACCGAGACTCCCGCAGTGGAGACCGTGGCCGTGCGCGCGCCGCCGGAATTCGCAGCCACGTTGAGCGTGACGCTGCCGGAACCCGTTCCAGAACCGCTTCCGGAAGCCGTGATCCAGCCCGGCAGACCGCTCACGGACCACGGGCATGCCGCGCCCGTCTGAATCGTGATCGCCACATTCCCGCCCGTCGCCGGAACCGTTGGCGGAGCCAATGGGCTGACCGAATACGTGCAGGACGCAGCCATAGGAGTCAGAAGGCGGACGACGTTGTTCCCAGTATCCCCAATGTACACGTTGCCGGACGCGTCCACAGCTACTCCCATGGGCTGGTCGAACTCCGCGCTGGTGGCCGGGCCTCCGTCGCCCGAGTAGCCGCCTCCGTCCGGTCCGGGTCCGGCGATGGTTGTGATCAAGCCATTCGAGACCTTGTGGATCTCATTGTCATAATTGTTCACGATATACACACTGCCGGACGCGTCCACCGCGAGACCCATGGGCCATCCGATCGGATTCGAGGTTGCTGGACCGCCGGCGTTGAAATACCCGAAGTCCATTCCATTGCCCGCGAAGGTAGCGATCATGCCGTTCGAGACCACGCGGACCACGTAGTTGTTGGTGTCAGAGATATACACATTGCCGGCGCCGTCCACAGCCACGGCCTCGGGGAAACAAAACTCCGCGCTGGTGGCCGTGCCATCGTCGCCGGAACCGCAGGTCCCCGTGGCGGTGACGTTATTGTAGGTACCAGCGCCGTACCCATTGCCGGCGAATGTGGTGATGACGCCATTCGAGACTTTGCGGATCACGTTATTACCGCTGTCGGCGATGTACACATTGCCGGCGGAGTCCACGGCCACGCCTTCGGGCTCGTCCAACTCCGCTTTGGTGGCCGGGCCATTGTCGCCCGAGTAGCCGCCGTAATTGCCAGCGGTTGGATTGATCGGCCCGGCGCCGTACCCATTGCCCGCGAATGTAGTGATGACGCCATTCGAGACCTTGCGGATCACGTTGTTATAGGTGTCCGCGATGTACACGTTGCCGGCGGCGTCCACGGCCACGCCGAAGGGTTGATCCAACTCCGCGCTGGTGGCCGGGCCGTTGTCGCCGGAGTAGCCGAACTTCCCATTGCCCGCGAACGTGCTGATTACCCCCTTCGAGACCTTGCGAATTCTGGAGTTATAGGTGTCGGCAATGTACACGTCGCCGGTTGCGTCCACAGCCACCGATGAGGGCGCGAACAACTCCGCGCTGATCGCCGGGCCGTTGTCTCCCGAGAATCCGCCGAACTCGAAAGTTCCGGCGCCATACCCGTTGCCCGCGAAGGTGGAGATGGTGTAGGTTTGCCCCTGCGCGGAAGGGCACAGGAGCGCGATCAGGAACAACGCCGCAAGCAGCGCCTGGGCCAACCGCTGCGTCTCGACTGACTGCTGCATAGTAGGCATGCCTCCCGGTTTAGTTTCAGGATAAGAAACTCTTAATCTAGCTGCCATGTAAGAGGTAATCAAGCATCGTTTACCAGGCTGAGTCTTTGCCTCCGGTCCACTATTGAAGCGAAATCACGACGTACGAAGGTGTCTGCATTCCTCCCACCATCGCCACCAGCGGCACATCGCCGGCGCCGAGGCCCGCCGGGATAGTCAGATTGATCTGGTCAAGACCCGCGCCGGACAAGCCCGCCCAGATCGGAGTGACACTCACCCTATTGACGAGAAGGCTTACGGTGTTGGTGGTTGCCGCGGCGCCGGAATACGCCTGCCCGGGTAATACCGTCGGGTTGGTTGGACCAAACCCGGTGCCGAACAGTTCGACGATGTCGCCGGCCTTCGCCGCAACCGTCGGATAGCCCAGCGAGGTTCCGGTGGGCCCGAGGATATCGTAGCTGTAGTTGCCGCTGCCGTGAGAGCCGGAGCCGTCCGGCCGGAGAATGATGCCGGCCACGTGCTTGCCGTCGAGCAGGAGGAACGAAGGCGCAAATCGGGCCAACGTCACGCTTGCTGTCGCACTCCCGCTGCCAGTTGTCACCACTACGGGGACAGTGCCGGTGGCCGTGTCATCCGGAACTTGCAGGTTGATCTGTCCCAGGCTGACGTACCAGAGATAGGCCTCTTTCCCATCGATGGTCACGCTGGTGCCACCGAGAGAAGTCGGGAAGTCCTCGTTCCAGACCACCGTCGA
>Ga0187887_10001689_pt1 | contig 18536 bp, 17 predicted proteins | sample June2016WEW_7_10_FD_132977 | JGI IMG/M metagenome (GOLD analysis project Ga0187887, IMG submission 132977) | Peatland microbial communities from SPRUCE experiment site at the Marcell Experimental Forest, Minnesota, USA - June2016WEW_7_10 | ecosystem: Environmental > Terrestrial > Soil >...
ATCGCGGGCGCGCGGCATCAGTATTATTTGGATCGGTACCGCGATCGCCTCCAGCCGGATCTCGCGCAGCGCGGCATTGAGATCGAGGATTTCGTGGCGGACGTGCGCCCGGCTTATCAGCGGGCAACTTTGGTGGTGGCTCCGCTGGTGGCTTCCGCCGGTACGAATATCAAGATCATGGAGGCGATGGCGATGGGCAAGGCTGTCGTCAGCACTCCGGCGGGCATCAATGGGCTGGATCTGAATCCGGGTGTCGATGTGATGATTGCGAATACCGGAACCGAAATGGCGCGAGCGATTCTGGAATTGATTGAGAATCCGGCGCAGAGGCAGAGCATGGAGCGCCAGGCGCGGCTTACGGTAGAGCGATCATTCAATTGGGATGTGATCGCGCGTAGGCAGAAGCAGCTTTATGAGGAGCTAGCCTAACTTCCGCGCGAACACGGCGTAGTCCAGTGGCCCGAAGAATTCTTTCCGAAACGCTTCCGGCAATTCCGCCAGCGACGGCATGCTTTCAATGGCGGGATTCAGCCGCTCCACCTCAATCCCTCCGAACCCGGCCTCTTCCAGATAAAAGCTCATCAGCGCCGGCGGGATAGGATGACGGTGGGTGGGATCCAGATAGAAATGCGTAGCGAAAATTGCGAGACATTCCGGGTTGGGCGTCTCGATGGCGAGCAACGCGCCGGTTCGCAGTTTCGCGTGCGCCAATTGGAGCAGCTCCGGCAAGCGCTCCGGCGGAAGATGCTCCACCACCTGGGAACAAACCATTCCGCCCAGTGAGGAATCCGGCAGCCCGCGCAAGTAAGCGAACAGATCGGCCGATTCCACTTCGAGCCCTTTGCCGCGGCTGACGGCGAGCGAATCTTCATTCAGGTCGATACCAACCGCTTGAATGCCGGCTTCGCGAAAAACTTCCAGCATTTCCCCACGGCCGCACCCGATATCCAGCACCGGAGCGTGTTCCCGGAATCGGCTGGCATATATTTGCTGCCGTTGTTGGATGGCAGCTTCTGAGCCTCGGAACTTCTCGGCGAACTTCAGCCAATCAATATCCTGGAAAGCGGCTGGGGCGGGCGTCGCTGCGATCGCGGGTGCGGCGAAGGAAGCCTTCTGCCGGATGGCGCGCAGCTCCGCGTGAATTATGGTTTCGTATTCCAGCCGGATTCGGTCGAGATCGGCCCAAAACCTCTTCTGAAGCTCATCCATCTGGGCCGCGACGTTGTGCTGGATAGCCTCCGCCGACCGTCCCAAGGCCGCTTCAAAATTCTCATGTTGGGCCCGCATCTGCTCCCGATAGCTGGCGTCCATGGTAGTGACGCGATATTGAAAGGCGTTCAACTGATCGCTAACGCTCCTAAGAAAAGCAATCTCCACGCTTGCCAGCTTTTTCTCCCACTCCACGCGCCAGTGGGACCAATGTGTCCGGATGTCATTTAGTAGTTCGGTGGCATCGGCATCCGCACTCGCAACCACCGCTAAACGCGCCGAGAGAGTGGCTACGGCGCGATTCGAATCGTTGAGCGCGTCAATGGTAGCTTGCACGCATCCCAGCATCGCGCGATTGAATTCCACCTGTTCCCGCACGTGCCAGTTGAGCGCACGCGACACTAGCCGTTTCATGGCTTGTGCGATGGAATTCACCAGTCCCGGCGGGCGAGGATTCACCGAGCCAATGCTAGCCACTTTGCCTTCGGCCGCATCTCGCGCGTGCAGCAACGGCGTCATGTCCGCAAGGGGAACGTCGCCCGGCGCTGTGCCATTGGGATGCCGGGCGCGAACACGCTGGCGGATTTCCGCGATAACCGCGGCTAGCTCTTCACCCTTTGGATCCATGCTCACTTGCGTTTCTTACCTCGAGAAGCTTTGCTCCAATCCGCTGTGATTTTGGTGTACACTCCGCCGCGCGGCGTAAATTCCCCAATGACAATAGCCGAAACGGGCCGGCAGGCTTTTACCACATCGCGCAAAAACCGGTTGACAACATTTTCCTGGAATATACCGAGATTGCGATATGCCAGCGTGTACATCTTCAGCGACTTCAACTCCAAACATTCTTTATCGGGAACATAGCGGAGGGTGATCTCGCCATGATCGGGCAGTCCGGTCCGCGGACAAACTGATGTGAACTCGGGCATCACAATTTCGATTTCGTAGCCGGGATATTGATTCGGCCAAGTCTCGATTTCTGGCAGCGGTGCGTGCACGCCGGCGCTGGCCTGTTGATCCGTATATTGACGCTTCATTGGGCTGGAATTAAGGTTCTGGCCAGCAGATCCAGGAACAGGCCGACATCCGTCACCACGCCCACGGCCTGGCCGGTTCCGCGATCGCTGACTTTAGTGGCCACCGCTGGATTGATATCCACGCACACAATTTTCACCCAGCTTGGCAGCATGTTGCCCACGGCGATGGAATGCAGCATCGATCCTAGACAGAGCACCAGTCCCGCTCCTTTCAACTGCTCGGCGTAAGCGTCCTGCGCCTGGTTCATGTCGGTGATGGCATCCGGCAGCGGACCATCATCGCGCAGGCTTCCGGCCAGGACAAATGGCACGTTGGCGCGCACGCATTCATACATGATGCCGCTGCGCAATCGTCCGCTCTCTACCGCGCCGCGTATGTTTCCGCAATGATAAATGGCGTTGATGGCACGCATGTGATTGCGATGACCATGTTCTTCCTGGCGTCCATCGCTTTGGCGGATTCCAAGGGATGTGCCGAGCAGAGCAGCCTCAATATCGTGGACGCCCAGCGCATTGCCGCTGAGCAAGGCGTTGATGTATCCTTCGCGAATCAGTTTCGAGAGTGGAGGAGCGCCGCCAGTGTGAACTACAACTGGGCCAGCCACTGCGACAATTTTCTGTCCGGCTGAACGGGCGTGCTCAATCAGCGCCGCAGTCTGCTTCACAGCCGTCTCCACCTGACGCTCGGAAGAGATTCCATTGCTCATGAATGCGAAGGCCAGGCGATCGCGTTCCTTGGACTCCGGAGTTACGCGGATGCCGCGCATTCCCGTCACCACTTTGTCGCCCGCCCGAACGTCGCGCAAGCGGCGGCACCAGGCTTCGTCACCGGCCACCACCACCAATGCGTCCATGCGCTGGTTTTGCACTTCTACCCACTGATTGTTGCGCCGCACGTAGGTCTTGTGATTTGTGGTGGAATAAAAATCCTCGGGAGCGCAGCGATCGCGCTCCACGGCGCGAAGTTCGGCGTCGCTTGAATCCACCATGGAACAGCCCAGGCCAAGCAATTGTGAGAGCATCCGCTGCATGGAGTCAGCATCCGGAGCCTCGATTTTTAGCCGGAGGTTGGACGGCTCGCTGTTGGTGCGCCCGATGCTGAACTGCTCCACTTCGAAGCGTCCGCCGTGCTCGACCACGCTGTCGAAAATCTGCTCCATGATGTGCGAGTCAATCAAATGACCCTGCGCTTCCACGCGCTCCTGCAGCGGAAGCGTCACATTGGGGGAACTCATAATCCTAGATACAGAATAGCTTCTGGAAGCGCTGGTTTGGTGAAGTGTTATGCTTGCCATTCATATGCGGCGAATGTTTGTAGCTCTGCTGTTGTTTCCTGTCATTTCTATCACGCAGGAGAAAACCGATTCACTGGACCATCTAGCATCGGATTTCTGGAAATGGCGCGCCGTCTATCGGCCTTTCACCTTCGACGACATTCCGCGCATGGAGCGCACGGGCGGAACGCGGAACTGGTCGGAAGCTTCGGTTTCCAGACAGCGCGCAGATCTCTCGGCATTCGAGCGCCGCTGGGGAGCCATGCGCCCGGAAGGCTGGCCGATTGGCCAAAAAGTGGACTACCGGCTGATGGGGTCGGCGCTGGCGCGCGTTCGTTGGGAATTGGATGTTAATCCGCGCTGGCGGCGTGATCCGACGTTTTATATCGAGCAGACGGTCGGCGCGCTCGAAGAGGAGTTCCTGCCTCCGCCGCCATTCAGTGATGATCGGTTGCGCGAGATTATCGAGCGAGCGGAGAACACTCCTTCTATCCTGGACCAAGCCAAGACGAATCTGAAGGCCGTGAAACCGTTCGCACAATTGGCGATTGATTCGCTCTCTGATATTGATGCCAGGTTCAAGCGAGTAGATGCTGGTGTCTCACCGTTGATGGCGAGCGATCAGAGCGCTCGCTTCCAGGCAGCCATGAACAAGGCCAGCCAAGCATTGGTCGTTTATCGCGAATGGTTGAAGCAAAATTTGTCCGCGATGCAGCCGGACTTTGCTCTCGGCGAAAAAGCCTATGGATTCTTTCTGCACCGCGTGGCGCTGCTGCCCTATACGCCCGAGCAGTTATTGATCATGGCGCGTCAGGATTTCGATCGGGTGTTGGCCATGGAGATTTACGAACACCAGCGCGATCTGAAGGCGCCCGAATTGAAAATGGCCGCAACGCCTCAAGATGAAATCGCGCGTATGGTGCACGATGAAGCGTCCATTCGCGGTTACCTGGTCGAGCATCAGATCCTGACTGTTCCTTCCGATCTCCCGCATTGGACGCTGCGCCTTGCGCCCGACTATGTTGCGGCCTTCGACGGATTCGGCGAGCTGGATGATTTCACCGGCACGTCGCGCCTCAATCAGGATGGAACGCGCTGGATCCAGCCGCCCTCCGCCGATCTGCCCTACTTCCACAAAGCCTACGCGAATGACACACGCACAACGGGTGTCCATGAAGGCGTGCCGGGACATTTCTTCCAATTGTCGCTGGCGTGGCGCAATCCGGACCCGATCCGGCGCCAGTACTACGATTCTGGCGCGAATGAAGGAATCGGTTTTTACGCGGAAGAGATGATGCTGCAGGCCGGGCTTTATGACGACAGTCCCCGGACGCGCGAGATTATCTACAATTTTGCGCGGCTGCGCGCGCTGCGGGTGGAGGCGGATGTGAAACTTGCTCTCGGCGAGTTCTCGATCGGCCAGGCAGCCGACTACCTGGCGCGTACCGTTCCGATGGACCGAAAAACAGCCGAATCCGAAGCCGCGGATTTTTCCACCGCTCCAGGATTAGCCATCGCGTATGAAATCGGCAAGCTGCAGATTGAAGGGATGTTGGCGAAGCGCCGCTTAGAATTGGGTGACAAGTTCAACCTCCGCGAGTTTCACGATTATGTGTGGAGCAACGGTAACGTGCCGCTGTCATTGCAGCGGTGGGAGCTGCTGGGCCTGGATGATGAACTCAAGAGAGTGGACGAATTGGCGAAGTAGGTGAATCTTAACTCTTGGCAGGCTGAATGCCTGCCCCACTTGTTTTGCGCTTCAACCAAGCCACTATCTGCTCGCCATGTTTGTCGGGCGGGAACACCGGATAAAAAACTTTCTCGATCTTTCCGTCTTTCACCACCAAGGTCAAGCGCTTGATCAGGACCATGCCATCGAATGTAAAGGTGGGCAGGTCCAGTGCGTGAGTGAGCTTGAGATCCACATCGCTTAAGATTTCGAAGGGCAGATGCAGGCGCTCCACCACTTCCTTCTGATACTCGGTGGTTTGCGTGGACAGTCCGAATATCACGGCGCCTAGAGCCTTCACTTCCTGATTGTGATCACGCATCGAGCAGGATTGCGGCGTGCATCCGCGCGCGCCCGGTATTTCGTCCCAGTTGGAAGGCACCGAAGTGCCGGGCGTGCCCGTGCGCGGGTAGGCATAAACAATCACGCGCCCGCTCAACGGATCCGCCAGATTCACCATGCGTCCCTTCGTCGATCGTAGGGCGATGCTTGGGAATTTCATGCCGGGCAAATGGTCGCAAGCACCGTCATCCAGCGGGACAGGCAAGTTTGGCGGAAGCTGCATGAAACTGTCGGGTTGTTGAGCCATGGCAGGAAGGGAAGCGCCGATCAAAATACCGAGATTGCGCCGCGTCATCCATTTATTATAGGACGGGTTGCCGTAAAGTGGTGTGGAAGCATTCCACAATTTCCGCCCGCAGCCACGCGTCCGCTGGATCGTCGGCCGTGTGCTGGTGCCACAGCAGGCGCATGTGAAAAGGTGGAAGCCGCAGCGGCGATTTGCGAACCTCCAGCGGGAGTTTCTTGCGGAAGCGTGCGGCCAGTCCAGCGGGCACCACCGCGATCAGGTCGGATTCGGCAACGACGTAGGGAACGGTGAGGAAGTGCGGTGTAGCGGCCTGCAATCGGCGCCGCAGCCCATGGCCGGCTAAGATATTGTCGATCAATCCGCGAGTATCGGAGCGATAGAACACGGCCACGTGGCTGGCTGCGGCGAATTGCCGCAGCGTGAGCCGCTTTCGCATTAACGGATGTCCCTTGCGTGCCATACAGACGTTTTCTTCCACGAACAGGTCGCGCCAGTAGGTGCCGGGTTCGAGCGTGTTCGCTTCGGGGAAGAATCCGATGGCCGCGTCGCAGGCGCCCGAGCGAAGCTCTGCTTCAGGCGCGATGAAGATTCTATCCAGCCGGCGCACCACAATCTGCACCTCCGGCGCGCGATGCTGAATCCGCTGCAGCAATGGGCCCAGCAGCAGAAGCTCGGCGTAATCCGTCATCGCCAGGCGAAAGCTGCGGGTGCTGACGGCCGGGTCGAAGCGGGGACGTTCCGCCAGCGCGGTTCGGAGCTGCGTTAAGCCGCTGCGCACCGGCCCTGCCAGCTCCAGTGCGCGAGCCGTAGCCGTCATACCGCGCGCGGTTCGGATAAAGAGCGGATCGGAGAAGGTGGCGCGCAGACGCCCCAGCGCGTTGCTCATGGCGGGCTGGCTCAGGCCAATGCGGTCCGCGGCCCGGCTGACGCTACGCTCCTCGATCAGCGCTTCAAAGGCCAGCAACAGATTGAGGTTGACGGACGTGATATTCATGCTGTGAATAGTCTATCGTCAGTAATATCAATGGACCAAATTTAGCCTTCGTACGTTTAAGAATGTATGCGGATGAGAACTCTTTTCCTGATTCTGATTACCTGGGTATCTTGCGCAGCCCAGCCGAAATTTCCGGATACGCCAGCGGCGCGCCAGTTCAACGCGTGGCTTACAGCCTTTAATGACCCGGACCCGGCGCTCTTTCAGCGGTTCTCCGAGAAGAATTTTCCCAAACGGCAGGGCGACAGTGACCAGGATCGCGACTTCCGCCAGCAGACCGGAGGGTTCGAGTTCATCAAGGCCGAGCAATCCACGGAATTGCGTTTCACCGGGTTGGTAAAGGAGCGCAATTCCACTCAATACGCCCGCTTCGTCATTGAAGTGGAAGCGGCGGAACCGCACCTGATCTCGAACATGGGCCTGCGGGCCATCGACAATCCCAATGAACCTCCGCCGTCGCGCCTGAGCGAGACGGACTTGCTCGCAGCGCTACGCGCGAAGCTGGATCAGGAAGTGGCCGCGGACCGCTTCTCCGGCGCGGTTCTGCTGGCCAAGAACGGCCAACCCGTCTTTACGGCGGCCTACGGACTAGCCGACCGCGAGAAAAAGATTCCCAACAAACTGGACACCCAGTTCCGCATCGGATCCATGAACAAAATGTTCACCGCAGTGTCGATTCTGCAGTTGGCGCAGGCGGGCAAGCTGCAGCTCACCGATCCATTGGGAAAATATCTCACCGATTATCCGAACAAGAATGTCGCTTCCAAGGTCACCATTCATCATCTGCTTACTCACACCGGAGGCACGGGCGATTTCTTTGGCCCGGAATTCGACGCGCATCGCTTGGAGCTTCGCGCACTCAAAGATTACGTCAAACTCTACGGGACGCGCGACCTGGCTTTCGAGCCGGGCAGCCGCTGGGAGTACAGCAATTATGGTTTTCTTCTGCTGGGCCTGATCGTCGAAAAGGTCAGCGGGCAAGATTATTACGAGTATGTCCGGGAACATGTCTACAGACCTGCGGGAATGAAATCGACCGATTCGTTGCCCGAAGATCAAATAGTGCCGAACCGTTCCGTCGGCTACATGAAAGAGCGCGATGCGCCGTGGAAGCCGAACACGGGCACGCTGCCTCCGCGTGCGACCTCGGCGGGCGGCGGCTACTCAACCGTAGAGGATCTTCTGCGATTTGCGAACGCGTTGAACAGCCACAAGCTGCTGAATGAGCGTTACACCGAATTGCTGACCACCGGCAAGGTGGAGACCGGGAATGGAGGCAAGTATGCATATGGATTCGGCGATAACAGCGAAGGTGGGGTCCGCTGGTTCGGCCACGGAGGCGGAGCTCCGGGCATGAATGGCGATCTCAAGATTTTTCCGCAGTCCGGCTACGTCATCGCGGTGCTGGCGAATTTGGATCCACCGGCCGCCGGCCGCATTTCGGAATTCATCGCTCAGCGCTTACCGCAGTAACGCAGCGCTCCTGACTTTCGCCGATCGATTCTTTCCCGGAGGCGGCCCCGTCGGGCAGACGTTTTACCTAGGCGAACAACCTGGGGCGGAAGCCGTTCAAGTGATCGGTGTCGCGAAAGACGCGCATTATACTGGTGTGCGCTCCGAGGTGAAGCCGACTGTATACCTGCCTTACACCGACAGCCTGACTGGTCTGCATCAGATGACGTTTGTCGTCCGGACAGTGCTGCCACCGCTGGCCATCGCCGGCGCAGGGCGGTTAGTTGTCGCCGCGACGGACCGCTCGATGCCTGTGGCGGAGATGAAGACCGAAGAGCAGCAGATCGATGAATCGATCGCGACCGAGCGGCTTTCGCCGCATTCGTTAGCGCGTTTGGCGGTGTCGCTACGCTGCTGCCGCCATCGGGCTTTATGGCGTGATGGCGTACGCAGTAGCGCGGCGAACAGCGGAGATCGGAATCCGGCTTGCGCTGGGAGCCCGCCGCGCCACCGTCCAATGGATGGTACTGCGCCAGAGTCTCTGGATGGTCGCGCTTGGCCTCGCGATCGGGATTCCTGCGGCCCTGGCGTTGACTCGCTTCGTTCGGAGTATTTTGTATGGGATTCAGCCTACCGATCCGGCCAGTTTCGTTGTGGCGGCGATTCTAATAACGGCTGTGGGCGCGGTGGCAGCCTGGATACCCGCTCGCCGCGCCTCACGCGTAGATCCCATCCAAGCCTTGCGGAATGAATGATTACTACATCTGTCCTTCATCAGCCGAGGGTCCGTAAATCGCCGGAACCGCAATATCGTTGAGGCGCAAATACACACCTAACTGGGCGCGATGGTGGATGGTGTGGTTCATCACAAAACCGCGTATGCACGCGATGCGCGGCATGGTGAATAACGTCTTGCCGGCTGCTAGCAGCGACCACGGCTTCAGAAGTTGTTCGTCGCTTGATCCCGCGATGGCCGCCCGTGCCGCCACCACGTTTTTATCGAACTTTTCCAGGAGCTCTTTGTTCGAAGTCACTGGCTCCTCTTTATACGGTGGGGCGCCGGGAGGTGCGATATCGAACGAATCTTTCTGAATTGTGTCCACCGTCCAGCCCAGCATGTTGACGATATGGGTGGCGAGCGAGCCCATGGCAAACGATTTCGGATGGGGTTTCCAATCGAGCTTGTCATCCGGCACGCGCTCCAAGGTCTTGCGTGTGTTGGTCATCTCCTGATCGAATTCTGGCAGTAACGCATCTGTAATTTTCATTAGGGTTCTCCGTTAGGGATTGTGGTGCTGCTGGATTATAATAGGCGAAGAAACGGCGAAAGTCAAGAGATCTGTCTCAACGTTTCCGCCCGTTCCGCAGTTAATATTAACGAACAGTGATTACGAGGGAGCTTACGCTCGGAATGGCAGATTTCCGGCTGAAGGCCGAAGATGCCGGCCAATCTGCCGGACTTCTGGAACGTTGCAAGGCGACGGGCGACCTGGATGCTTTCGACCAGTTGATGCGCGCGAATGAAAAACAGGTGCTGGGTACGGCGCTGCGGCTGTTGGGGAATCTGGAAGACGCGCAGGATGCGGCGCAGGAGGCGTTCCTGCGTCTGTACAAAAGCATGAACCGGCTGCCGGATATTCAGGAAATCAAGCCTTGGCTGTATCGCGTGACCGTGAACGTGTGTAACGATATGCATCGCGCGCGGCGGCGTCGAGGTTGGGAGCCGTTGAGCGGCGATGAGCCGGCGTCGAGCCAGCCGGATCCGGAGCTCGCGTGGGTGCATCAGGAGCGCGGCCGTTTGGTGGAGATGGCGTTGAAGACGCTCCCGGAGAAGGAGCGCGCGGCGGTTGTGTTGCGGGATATGCAAGGGCTCTCCACGCGCGAGGTGGCTGGGATTCTGGGTTCATCGGAAGTCACCGTGCGGTCGCAGATTTCGGTGGCGCGCGGGAAGCTGAAGAAGTTTACCGATCGGTATTTGAGGAAGCGTTTATGAATTGCCCGGATTGGGAACAAGACGGCGAGGATTGCCCCGAGTTTGAGGAAAATGCCGCGGCGATGCGCGATCTTAACGTGCCTCCGGCTGCGTTCGCGGCTGTGCGCCAGCGCGTGTTGAGCGAGATTCAGGCGAAGAAGCGGCGGGCTGCGTGGTTCGCTTGGTCGGCCGTGGCTGCAGCCGCGTGCGTCGCGATACTGTCCGCAGCGTATCTTCTGCCGAGCGCGCAAAGACCGGCGGCTCTGGTTGCCAAAAAAGATCCGCCCAAGATTGAGTGGACGCTGGCGCAGCCTGTTTCGCAGCGCGTCCACCATAAGAGTTCGGGCCGGTCGCTCGCGCAAGCGGGGCCGGTCCGGAAGAGGGAACCACTTGCTGTTGTCAAGATGCTGACTGACGACCCGAACGTGATCATCATCTGGCTGGTAGATCAAAAAGGAGACTCATTATGAAAAAGCTGTTTTCTACGATGTTGATTGCGTTGGTGTGCACTGGAGCGCTTCTGGCGCAAGGGCCGGTGCAGAAGGTCGTCACGATCAAGAATGGAAATCGGAACGGGATTTCACATACCTTACAAGAGCTGGCGCCGACCAACGGCATGGTGATCAGCGCCAGCGATAACGATCACTTGGTCCTGAGCGGTCCCAAGGAGACTGTCGCCGCTTTCGAAGAGATCATCAAGCAACTGGATGTACCACCCGTTGCCCAGAGTAACGTGGAGATTGATGCGTACATGGTGGTAGCTTCGGCGCACGCTGACAGCCACAATCCTATTCCTGCCGAACTTGAACCAGTTGTCGCGCAGCTCAAAGGTCTGCTCTCTTACAAGAGCTTTCGGCTTTTGGACAGTTTTGTGCTGCGAGCCCGCAGCGGGGAGCGCGGGGAGAACAGCGGGTCCGTTGAGCCAAGCTCACCAGCTCCGGAAGGAGTCAAGATCAGCTATCATTTTGAGTTCAACAAGGTTCGCGTGGATAAAGGTGAGACTGCGCGTCTCGTGCGGTTCGATAACCTTCGCTTGGATATCAACGCTCCGGTTGGAATCAACACCAAAGGCGAAGTGCGCTGGAGCGGTGCAAGTATTCACACCGACGTCGACGTGCCCGAAGGCAAGAAGGTCGTGATTGGCAAGACCAGCGGCATCGAAGGCGCGGACAGCGCCCTCATCCTGGTGATTTCGGCTAAAGTAGTGGATTGAAATCCGTTCAACTGGTAGCGCCTCACACACTCGAAGTTGTCGAAACTCCGCTTGCTCCCGATCCCGGCCCCGGAGAGATTTTGCTCAAACTCCGCTCGGTCGGGATCTGCGGCAGCGACATGCATTGGTACACGGATGGCAACATTTACGGCTATCCCGCGTCGTATCCGCAGATCCTGGGGCATGAACCGGCGGGCGAAGTTGCGGTCATCGGATCGGGTGTCACGGGTTTGAAGCCGGGCGATCGCGTGTCCATCGAGCCGACGGTCAGTTGCGGGCGCTGCGAGTATTGCCTGGGCGGGCATCACAACAATTGCGTCCGCGGATTGTTCATGGGTTCGCCGCAATTGCCTGGCCTGCTGAGGGAATACGCGACCATCCCGGCTCACAATGCCACGCTGGTTCCGGAAAGCTTCAGTTACACGCAGGCTTCGCTCATTGAACCGGTGGCCGTGATCATGCACATGCTGGAGATGGTGGAGATCCGCGCGGGCGATAGCGTCGCGGTGCTGGGCGCTGGGCCGATGGGTCTGCTGGCCGCGGCGGTAGCGCGCAAAGCTGGCGCGACACAGGTGCTGGTGGCTGATAAGCTGCCGCATCGAATCCAGATGGCGCTGGATCAAGGTGCTACTTCGGCGGTGCCTATCGGCCAACTTCGCGAGGCGGTGCTTGACAAGACGCGCGGCCGCGGCGTGGATATCGCGATCGACGCTGCTGGCGCTGCCGAAACCATCAACACCGCACTCGCTATTACACGGCTGGGCGGAACGTTCGTGCTGATCGGCATCCCGAATCATGTTCCTGTAGGCGTGGATCTTTACAGCCTGCAGGCCAAGGAAATTCGTTTTCAGCCGGTGAAGCGGTCGAATCATCGATCGGAGCCGGCTATCGCGCTGCTAGCTGCCGGCGCTATTCCGGAATCCATCGTGACGCATCGCGTTTCGCTCGATCAGGCGCCTGAGGCGTTCCAGATGCTGGCCGAATATCGCGACGGCGTGGGAAAACTGGCCGTCGAATTCCATGGCTAGCGCAGGCCAGGCTGCATGAGCCGTTTTCTGGCTATCGATCTTGGGGCTGAAACCGGGCGCGCCATGCTCGGCACGATCGAGGGCGGCCGGCTCACGCTCGAAGAACTGCATCGCTTTCCGAACACGCCTGTGCGCCTGCCGACCGGCCTTTATTGGGATACGCTGCGGCTGTTCCACGAAATCCGGCACGCGCTTTCTATCTGCGGCCGGGAGCGGAAGCTCCATCTGGCTGGTGTCGGAATCGATACTTGGGGCGTTGATTTCGCACTGCTGGGCGCGGATGGCGCGTTAGTGGATAATCCGCGTCATTATCGCGACGCACGTACCAGCGGGATGCTCGAGAAAACTTTCGCCGTGGTTCCGCGCCAGGAGATTTTCGCTGAAACCGGCATCCAGTTCATGGCGATCAACTCGCTGTACCAGCTCCACGCAATGCGGCTTAGCGGGGCTCCCGCACTCCATGCGGCCGCGAAGCTGTTGTTCATGCCGGATCTGTTCAATTACTGGCTGACGGGGGAAATGCGCGCGGAAGTGAGCATCGCGAGCACGTCACAGTTCTACAATCCGGTCAAGAAACAATGGGCTAGCGAATTGTTTCGAAGACTCGATTTGCCTGAGCGCATACTCCCAGAGATCGTTTCGCCCGGTACCTGGCTCGGGACGCTGCTGCCGGAGATTGCGGAATCCAGTGGGCTATCGCCGAACGTCCCGGTTTATGCCACAGCGTGTCACGACACAGCTTCCGCGGTGGCGGCTGTTCCGGCGGAAGGCGAAGGCTGGTGCTATATCAGCTCCGGCACGTGGTCGCTGATGGGGGCGGAAGTGGATGCGCCTATCATCAATGAGCAGTCGCTCGCGCTCAATTTCACCAACGAAGTGGGTGCCGGAAACAAAATTCGCTTGCTCAAGAATATCGCCGGCCTGTGGCTGCTGCAGGAATGCCGGCGCGCGTGGTCACTCCACGGTCGCGAATACAGCTATGAAGAGCTCTCGAAGCTCGCGGCTGCGGCGCCGCGCGCCGGAACGCTGATCGATCCCGATGCCTTCGCAGAACCCGGCCGCATGCCGCAGCGAATCCTGGAAGACTGCCGTGCGCGGGGCGGCGAAGCGCCCGATCAACCAGGCGGAATGACGCGTTTGATTCTCGAAAGCCTGGCGGCTACCTATCGCAAGGTGCTCGCCAATCTCGAGGCGCTGCTCAATCGGCCGATTATCCGTGTTCACATCGTCGGAGGCGGATCGCGCAACCAGCTACTCAACCAACTCGCGGCCAACGCTACTGGCCGGACGGTCATCGCCGGTCCCACTGAGGCTACGGCAGCCGGGAACATTTTGGTGCAGGCTATCGGCGCAGGCGCCGTCTCAGGATTATCCGAAGCGCGCGATATTGTCAAACGGTCCTTCGAGCTTCGAACGTTCGAACCAGAGTGAACTACAACCGGTCGCTCACGCTCGCGGTTCGGTTAGAGAGGGTAAAATGGAGATTCATGGCAATTAAGCGCATTGGAATACTCACCGGAGGCGGCGACGTTCCCGGCCTCAACTCGGTGATCAAGGAAGTCACCTATCGGGCTACCGAAAACTGCTGCGAAGTTTTCGGGATTCGCCGTGGATGGGAAGGTCTGACGGACGTAAATCTGGATGACCCGGAGAGCAAAGCTCGTTACGTGCTGCCGCTCACCCGCGAGAACACTCGCACAATCGACCGTTACGGCGGCACTGTGCTGCACAGTAGCCGGACCAATCCCTCCAAAATGCCCGAGCTTCCGGATTTTCTGAAGGGCAAGGATTTTCCAAGCAAGCAAGTCACCAAGGGTGGTAAAACGTCGACTGTTTACGACATCAGCAAGCAGGTGCTCGCGAATCTGGACAAGCTCGGCCTCGAGTCCCTGATTGCCATCGGCGGCGACGACACGCTCAGCTATGCGGCCAAGCTGCACGCGCTCGGCGTCAAAGTGATTGCGGTTCCGAAGACCATGGACAATGACGTCCGGAACACGGAATACTGCATTGGTTTCTCCACCGCCATCACCCGCGCCACGGATGCCATCAACCGCCAGCGAACCACGGTAGGCTCGCACGAACGCATCGGGATTTTCCGCGTGTTCGGACGCGACGCGGGGTTCACGTCCCTCTACACCGCCTACGTCGCCTCCATTCGTTGCTGCATTCCCGAACACAAAGTGAATCTGGAAAAGCTCATCCAGCTTCTCATCACCGACAAGAAGCACAACCCCAGCAACTACTGCCTGGTGATTCTTTCCGAAGGCGCGGAGTGGGAAGGTTACCAGGTGCGTGAGTATGGGGAAGCGGATGCCTACGGGCATCGCAAGAAAGAAAACGTGGCGGAGGCGCTGAGCGATGAGATCAAGAAGCGCAGCACTGAAGAAACCATCGTGAGCGACTTGACCTACGATCTGCGCAGCGGCGCTCCGGATTTCGTGGACAAGTTGATCGCATCCACGTTCGGGACCATGGCGTTGGAATCCGTACTGGCTAACCAGAGCGGGCTGATGGCCGCATTGGTGAACGGCTGTTACACCATGGCCGCAATGCCCGACCCGGCGCTCGGCCCACGCCATGTCGACATCGCCAGCATGTACAACACGGAACGCTACCGGCCCAATTACGCCAACAAAACCGGGCTGCCGATTTTCCTGACGCGAGCCTGATGCCAGCTTTCTGGAGGCGGCTGGTTCCTGGAGCGAAGCCGCCTCCGCTTCCCGAAATCATTCAGCATTTCAACCACGCGGCCGCGGACGAGGAGCATTTTCCTTCCACCATCGATCCACGCATCTACCATGTCCAATTGCTGATGGAATATTTTGGCGAACTGAACGGCCGGCGGGTGTTGGACGTGGGCTGCGGGAAGGGCCGCTTTGCGCGCGTGCTTCAGGAGCGCTATCCGCGGTCAAATCTGGTCGGCTTCGATCTGGCGGAAGCTATGTTGCGGTGTGTCCCTTCGGAGGTGCATGTCTGCGCGGGATCCATGACGGCTTTGCCGTTCCTTGCGGAAAGCTTCGACTGCGCCTACGCGACGGAATCACTGGAGCATGCTGTGGACATTGATGCGGCCGTCTCGGAAATGTGTCGTGTGGTGAAACCGGGCGGCCGGATCGCTATTATCGACAAGAATGCCGCGCAGTGGGGCCGGCTCAAAACTCCAAGCTGGGAGAAGTGGTTCGATCGGAAACAATTGGAGCGGATCTTGCAAAATCATTGCAGCAAAGTTTCGAGCCGCGAAATCTCCTACTGGGAGGACGTGGCTCCCGACGGATTGTTCCTGGCTTGGTTGGCGGAGAAATAGCTGCTGATCAATGGAAGCAAGCGTATCCAGCAAGCGATTGTTACCGTGGTTGGTCGCAGTCGCGTTCTTCATGGAGTCGCTCGACACCACCATTCTCAATACGGCAGTGCCCACCATCGCGGCGGCTCTCAAGGTGGCGCCGCTCAGCATGAAGGCAGTGCTCTCCAGCTACACATTGAGCCTGGCGGTCTTCATTCCAATCAGCGGTTGGATGGCGGACCGCTTCGGAACGCGCCGCGTTTTCGCATCGGCCATCGGGCTGTTCACGTTCGGATCGTTCCTTTGTGGAATATCCACCAACATCCATGCTTTGGTGGCGTGCCGCGTCCTGCAGGGTTGCGGAGGAGCCATGATGGTGCCCGTGGGACGGTTGACCATAGTGCGGACCTTCGCAAAATCCGAGCTGATCCGCGCCATGAGCTTCGTGGCAATCCCTGGCTTGATTGGTCCAATGCTGGGACCCATCGCCGGTGGGCTGATCGTTGGATATTTGCATTGGCGAGTAATTTTTTTCGTGAATCTTCCCATCGGCCTCATTGGGCTGTTCCTGGTTTATCTGCATCTGCCGGACTACCGTGAAAAATCGAATCCTTTGGATTTTACCGGCCTCATCCTGTTCGGCTCCGGCATCGCGCTGCTGTCTTATGTACTGGAGGTTTTTGGGGAACATACGCTGGGCGCGGCCGCGATCCTGGGACTACTGGCTGCGTCCATTCTGCTGCTCACCGGCTATGGGCTGCATGCCACGAAGGCTCCGTTTCCGTTGCTGAATCTGACGCTGTTTCGCATTCGCACCTTCGCCGCGGCGGTGAGCGGCAGCTTCTTCACTCGACTTGGAATCGGAGGCATCCCGTTCATCCTTCCGCTGCTCTACCAGGTTGGCCTGGGATTTACTCCCATTCAATCGGGCCTGCTCATTATGCCGCAGGCCATCGCCGCCATGAGTTTGAAGATGACTATGCCGCGGATTCTGACCCGCTTCGGCTATCGTGCGGTACTGATTTCGAACACCGTGATCCTCGGTGTGCTGATTGCTCTGTTCGCGGTCATCGGAACCGGCACTCGGGTCTGGGTGATTGTGGCCCTGGCGTTCTGCTTCGGATTCTTCAGCTCGCTGCAATATACCAGCATGAACACACTGGTTTATGCCGACGTCAACGAGCAGCAGGCCAGCGGCGCAAGCTCCATCGCCAGCACCATGCAGCAGCTGTCCATGAGTTTCGGGGTTGCCTGGGCGTCGCTGGTTACCGGATTCTTCATCCCTGACCGCTTTCATTCCAGCGCGGCGCAGATGATTCACGGCATCCACTCCGCGTTCTTCGTTCTGGGCGCTATAACCGTCCTATCCACGATTGTTTTTCGCAAGCTGCGAAGCACGGATGGCAGCGCGACGAGCCAGCATAAAATTCTCCAACATTCTGAAACTTAAATCGGCGACTCCTCTTGCGCTTCGACAAGAGATGATGTATCCTTCCTGTAGAAGCGAAAGGGAAGACATGTCCGCTAATCACCGTATCGAACTTCCGCAAGGCACTTTGGACCTGCTCATTCTGCAGACCCTCGTCCTCGAACCTCAGCATGGCTGGGCCATATCCGAGCGCGTGCAGCAGATTTCAAGCGACGTGTTGTGCATTCAGCAGGGCTCGCTGTATCCCGCCCTCCACCGTCTGGAGCGGCGCGGCTGGATCAAAGCCCATTGGGGCGTTTCGGAAAATAACCGGCGGGCCAAGTATTACGAGCTCACCAAGAGCGGACGCCAACAACTGGAAGCCGAGAAAGACGCCTGGGTAAAGCTGACGGCTGCCATGGCTCAGGTGCTGGGAACCGCTTAGGAGTGGAAGCATGCTCAGCGATATCGTCTTTCGGCTCCGTTCCTTGCTTCGCCGCAATAGAGTAGAAGCGGAACTCGATGACGAGCTCCGCTTTCACTTCGAAAAGCAGGTCGAGAAGCACATTCGTTCCGGGCTGACACATGCCGAAGCCGTGCGCCGCGCTCGCTTGTTTTTTGGCGGAATGGATCAGGTTAAGGAGGAATGCCGCGACGCGCGCGGCGTGCAGCTACTCGAAACTTTAAGTCAGGATATTCGTTACGGCTGGCGCGTGCTGCGCCAGAAGCCCACTTTTACGATGGTGGCCGTTCTGACGCTCGCGCTGGGCGTCGGGGCCAACACGGCGATTTTCAGCATCGTGAATGCGGTGCTGCTGCGCGCTCTTCCGTTTCCCGAACCCGGCCGCTTGGTGAGAATCTACTTTAATAACCCCGGAACCGGCTTGCACGGCGTTTTATACTCCGTGCCCGAACTGGAGGATCTCAGAAGGTCGGGTGTATTCGAGAACGTGACCGGCGCCGAGCGCGGAAGCATCGATTTAACCGGCGGCGCGGAGGTGCAGCGTCTCGAGATGGTCACCGCCAACTTCAACTACTTTTCCATGCTGGGCGTGACTCCGCAAATTGGAAGGCTGTTTGGTCCGCAGGACGATACGGCGGGGTACGCGCCGTCGGTCGTCATCAGCGACAGCCTTTGGCGGCTCAAGTTTGGCGGGGATCCGAACATTCTCGGCCGCACGATCCGCCTGGATAACGATCCTTATGAGATAGTCGGCGTGCTCCCGCCGGGGTTTCGTCATCCCGGCCGATCGCAATCCCAGGACGTGGAGGTATGGCTGGCCTCCGGATTCAGGGCCGCTTCGGATCCCGAGCCAGTGCGCAGCGCGCGGTCCTTCCCTGGGTC
>Ga0187887_10001693_pt1 | contig 18526 bp, 16 predicted proteins | sample June2016WEW_7_10_FD_132977 | JGI IMG/M metagenome (GOLD analysis project Ga0187887, IMG submission 132977) | Peatland microbial communities from SPRUCE experiment site at the Marcell Experimental Forest, Minnesota, USA - June2016WEW_7_10 | ecosystem: Environmental > Terrestrial > Soil >...
CAACCAGGTGAAAGGTGGTCTTGCCCAGATCGATGCCGATGGATGCGATGTTCATGTGATGATCCTCCTGATGTAAACTGCCGAGCCAAATCCTACTCGGCGGCGGACCATCTCATTAACCCCTGCTACGGTCTGATGGTACCGACCCCATCCGACAGCGTGGTGTGCAAGGTCAAGTCTTGGCTATCACATCTAAGTAAAGAGCAATCGCCCGCGACGAAATGCCGTGACGGACACACAGAGGAACCACTCTTCCGGCATAATCGTTGTCTGAGCTTTAACACGATAGAAGTGTTTTCCAAGGAGTGTGTGGCCATGGTCTTCCCACCTTGTGGTTCGAAAGATGGATTTCGCATTTCGCTTTTTACTCTTGTTGTGGCGCTTTGCTGGCTGTGGTTTGCGGCGCCGAGCTTCGGTCAGGAAGTGGCGGCGCAAGCCCCGGCCGTCTCCGGCGGTGAGACGGCGAAACCTGATATGGACAGCGCGAAGGCGATCGGAACCCGGCCGGCAGAACCGCCAGCGGTGCTGCAGCAGCTCAATTCCGCGATCGAGCAGCTTACCGCCAGGATTTCTCCGGCGGTGGTTCAAATTGTGGTCACCGGCTATGGGGCTCTGGAAGAAAATAATCGCGGCCAAACGGCGCTCATAACCCGCGAGAAGGCGATTGGCTCCGGAGTGATCGTGGACCCTGACGGCTACATCATGACCAATGCCCACGTGGTCGAGGGGGCGCAGCGCATCCACGTGACTCTGCCCTCGCCTTCGGTGGATTATCCCGACCGGATTTTGCCGGAGGGCAAGCAGCGGATTGTTGAAGCACGGCTCGTCGGCCTCCACCGGGAAACTGATCTTGCGTTGCTCAAGGTCGATCAGACGGGCTTGCCCACACTTTCGCTGGGCAGCCGCAGGCCGGTACACCAAGGGCAATTGGTGTTTGCTATGGGCAGTCCCGAGGGACTGGAGAACTCGGTGACCATGGGCGTCGTGAGTTCGGTTGCGCGGCAGGCAGATCCAAGCCGTCCCATGGTTTACATTCAAACCGATGCTCCCATCAACCCAGGCAATAGCGGCGGCCCGTTAGTGGATACGGAAGGCTATGTGGTGGGGATAAACACTTTCATTTTCTCCGCAGCGGGTGGGAGCGAGGGGCTGGGGTTTGCCATCCCGGCGAGAATCGTGCATTTCGTTTATGAGAGCTTGCGCAAGTATGGTCACGTGCATCGCATCGAGGTCAAGGCGGGTGCTCAGACGATCACTGACAGCCTGGCCAAAGGATTGGGACTGTCGCAAAACTGGGGGGTCGTGATCGACGACGTGACGCCGGGAGGTCCGGCGGAGGCGGGGGGCCTGAAGATCGGCGATATTGTACTACGAGCGGATGGCCGCCTCATCGGTACGTTGCCGGCCTTCACCGGCGCTCTCTATCTTCATCCTTTGGATGAAGTGCTTAAGCTGCAGATTCTCCGCGGGACAGAACGGAAAACACTTTTCATTGCAGCGCTGGAGATGAAGGATCCCATGGACGCTCTGCCTGAACTAGCGAAATCTCGCGAAAACCTGGTTTCGCGGCTGGGGATACTGGCCCTTACCTTGGACGATCAGTTGCGTTCCATGTTGGGCACGCTGAGGATTGCCTCCGGCGTCGTCGTCGTGGCACGAGTCGCGGATTTCATGAGTTCTGCGACCGGCCTGGAAACGGGAGATGTTATCCATAGTGTGAATCAGACATCGATCGACTCGTTGAGCTCTCTGCGTGCGGCTCTGACGAAGATCAAGCCGCACGACCCGGTCGTACTTCAGGTGGAGCGAGGAGGGGGATTGCAGTGGCTGGCGTTTGAAATGGAGTAGGTGGTTACGCAGCGGTTTGAACCGACAAAATCCGACCTGGTCGGGGACGGATTTTTCTGTTGCCGCCTTGCACCTTCGTAACGGCTCTAGTGGAGTCCAGTCTGCTATTGTGAGATTGGAATCGTCGTAATGACTTGTGACGAGTAGTGTTCCTCAGGTCAGTTTCAATTGTGAGGTCAGCGTGATGTCCAAATCGACAAATGGTCGGAACGTTCGCTCGCGCTTAGAAAAGGGAATATTGGAGCTTCAGGGGCTACACAAGTTGTTGCTCTCCAGCGATGTAGATCCTGATGTTCTGACGGACTTCCGGGACGCTTTGAATCGAGTCAGGAATACGGCATGGGCTGCCCAGCAGTATGTCGTTCGGAAAGAGACCGATCAGGACTCAAACAGTGTGCTCTCGTTGTTAGCGGGCGAACGTGTTCGGGCCGCCCACCAGCTTTGCCAAGCTCTCGTCGATGATTTGGGAGGAAGCGACGTCAAATTTCAAAGAGGCAGCCTGGTTCAACTCCACGAGATCGCGGAGACCTTAACGGAGAGACTAGAAGGCGTCATCAACAGACTGTGATGATGCTTTACCCACGCTTCGAAGAGACTGCCCCCATCCGAAGTACACCCTCAGAGACCGCCTCGCCCGTTGCCGAAAACTGACCTTGAAAGTGTTGCAGCTTGAAAGTGTTGCAGGAATAGGGGGTAGTGGGCTAACTTTTGTACCACTACCGAATAGGGGGACCGATCGCTTGAGGTACACCACAGGGAATTCCGCCTCCATTCGGGGGAAAACTTCGAGGAGAACTTGATTACACGGTGCGCGGCATGCCACGCTAGAGTGCATCATCGCTGGGAATACGAACGCGGAGTGCCCGACCCGGCGCCGCGAAAGGGGCGGAACAACCGCAGCCATGCGTATCGAGGCAGCAGCATCGCTCATGTTTCTTTTGGTCGGCTTGGCTGCGCCGCCCGCCATTGCCCAAGATACCGCTGGTCCCGGATCGCGGAGTTCCCCTTGCATAATTAGTGCGATATCGGTTGCTGAACACGCTGACAGTGTTGATGTGGAAGTCGCCTTCAATGAGTTGGTGCAACCTGAGGTGAGCCGGCTCGAACATCCGGACCGGCTGGTATTCGATTTTCCCGGATGTGAGCTGGCGGGCCCGGGTCAGCGCTTTGTTGTAAACCGCGGGCCAGTGCTTGCTGTGAGCAGTGCCGCACTCGAGGTTGCGTCGCCGATCGCACGAGTGGTCGTTGAGCTCAGGTCGGCGCAGAGCCGCGAACGCGCGATTGCCGGACACAAGCTGGTCGTCAGTCTCAGCTCCAGCGGAAACAACCTTGTCATCGAGCTCGACGCAAACGGAGGATCCCGGCGTCCTGCCCTGGCGGGCGGTGGAAACGAACCTGCGGCGAACAGCCTGCCACTTCCGCCAAAATCCGCGGCGGTCGTGGAGCCAGTGCCAAGCGCGGCGCCAGTTGTGCCGGGAGACGATCGAGCGGCGCCCAGGACTGCGGAGGCGGTGGCGCCGACGCCAAACTTGCCGCCGCTCGGAGCGGATCGAACGGCACCCAGGTCGGGGGAAGTGGTGCCGACGATGTCGAGCGCACCGGCAGTAGTTCCCGGGACAGCGCGAGCGGCGCCCAAGTTTGCGGAGGTGGCCGCCGGGCCGCTAATACCAAACCTGTCGCTGCCTCCGCTGTTTCCGCGCACGGCAACGCTTCAGTTCCACGCTTATGCGCTTCTCGACAAAGCTCGAACTCTAACCATCTTCGATCTGGAGCCGTTGGAAGCCAAGGCGGAAGCGGGCGATCCCGAGGCTGAGACCACACTGGCGCTCGCCTACCATGCTGGCACATTGCTCAAGCAGGATGATACGGAAGCGCTGCGACTGCTGCGGCGAGCCGCGAACCGGGGCTTTGTTGCGGCGGAAGAAGCCATGGGAATCTTCTGTCAGGCGGGCTTCGGAATACCGCCGGATAAAGAGCAGGCCGTTTCGTGGTACACCAAAGCGGCGCAACACGGATCGAAGGACGCGGCCACCAACCTTGCGCTGATGTACACGACGGGCGATGGCATCCCAAGAAACGCAGCGGCGGCGGAGACCTGGTTCCGCAGCGCCGCCGAGGCGGGCGACGCAACTGCCCAGCTGAATCTCGCGGCTTTTTACCACCGCGGTGAAGTCGTGCCGCAAGATGACGCCCAAGCCACCCTGTGGCTGACTAAAGCCGCGGAGCAGGGCTTACTTCCGGCGATGCTCGAACTGGGAAAGTGGGACCTACGCCGGGAGCATGGCGGCAATGTCGATGAGGCCATCGGCTGGTTAAAAAAAGCCGCCGATTTGGGCGATGGCACCGCGGAGGTGGAATTAGGCGACATCTTCGTAGATAAAAAACTCGGGCGGCTGGACTATTCGCAAGCCGTCGACTGGTACAGAAAGGCGGCCGACCAAGGGCAGCGCGAGGGTCAATTTGGATTGGGAGCGCGATATCTGCTGGGGCAGGGGGTTCCGCAGGATTTCGAAGAGGCGCGGCGTTGGCTGACGCCGGCGGCAACCCGGGGCCACCCTTATGCCCAATTCCTTTTGGGGAAGATGTTCGAGACGGGAGAAGGCGGGCCAGTCGATACCACTTCCGCCGCTAAATATTATGAAGGCGCCGCGAATTATGGAATCGGCGAGGCGCAATACCGCCTGGGACGCTTGCTTGCCTCCGACCGCAGCAATGGAACGAGTCTGGTATCCGGCTACAAGTGGTTAGTTCTGGCAGCGGACGCGGTGAAGGAAAGCGCCACAACCGCGCAAGAAGTTCGAAAATTGCTCACCCCGGCGCAACTTGCCCACGCCGAACATGAGATTGACGAATGGCGCGCTGCTCACTCTCCGCATCATTCAGGTAGCTAGCCTGCAAGGTTGAGCCGACCGCAGCAAGCTCGTTCGTCCAGTTCGCAGGGACGGTTCGAGCGCTGCCGCGCAGAAATAATTCCACGCGCTTTACGGGCTCTCGCTGAGCGAAAATAGAAACACACAGCTATGCTCAGGCTCCATCGGTTGCGCACGTCGGCGATTTGTTTGGCGGGCTGTATTTTTCTTATCCATCTTGCGCTCGCCCAGACGGCCACAAAACCACCGGGGCCAAAGCCATCACAGAGCATCGTGGTCACGGTCGTCGATGAGAACAATGTTGCCGTACCGTCCGCGTTCGTATATTTACAAGCATCTCCCCAGGCGGTTGCGCTGCGCTGCGTCACCGATTTTGCCGGCCACTGCGAGTTCTCCAACCTCTCCGCCGCTGCTTACCAGCTGCGCGTCGAGAAGCAAGGTTTCTACTCAGCGATGTTGCCTACGATCGAGACAGGCATTGCGGCGAACGTTGCAGTGAACGTCCCAGTGAACATCCTAGTGAACATCGACGTCACTCTCTCCCACCAGCAAGAGTTGCGCGAGGAAGTCGATGTGGTCGAGTCTCCGGCGGCGATCGATCCCGCCCAGATCGCCGCGCAACAAACCCTCAGCGGACTCGATGTTCTCAACATCCCTTATGCCGCCACGCACGACTATCGCAACGTGCTCAACTTCATTCCCGGAGTCGTGCAGGATGTGCACGGACAACCTCACGTCGCCGGCGCAGAAACCTATCAGACAGTGACTCTGCTCGATGGCTTCAATATCACGCAGCCCGCCACCGGCCAGTTGCTGGCCCGTATCAGCACCGATGCTTTTCGCTCGATCCAAGTCGAACCGGCGCGCGAGCCGGCTGAATTCGGCAAAGGTTCGGGCGGTTTGCTGATGCTGAATACCGGAATTGGCAATGATCACTTCCGCTTCTATGCCACGGATTTCGTGCCGTCTTTTCAAGACAAAGGAGGATGGAAGTTCGACCAGATCGTGCCACGCCTGACTTTTTCCGGCCCGCTGCGGAAAGGAAAGGTGTGGTTCTACAATGCGCTCGACGGGGAATTTGACAATGTTGTCTATACCGAATTGCCTGCCGATGCCGACTACGATCACATCTTACGCATTGGCAACCTGGCCAAACTCCAGGCCAATGTCACCAGCCGTCACATCGTCACCGCCAGTTTCCTGGTGAACCACCTTGACGATAAATATTCTGGTCTCTCGCCGCAAAACCCGCAGTTGTCTTCTCCCCAGGACGTCGAGTCGGCCTACCTGGCCAGCGTGAAAGATCAGTACTATTTCAAGGGTGGCGAGTTGCTCGAAACCGGATTGGCATTCGATCAGTACAAGCTGAAGTGGACGCCCTACGGAACGTCGCCCTATTTCATCACCCCTGAGACGTACGGCGATACGGCCAGCGGAAGTTACTATCTTTCCGCCACAACGCTTGCCCGTCGCTGGCAGGCTCTTTCGAATTTGTTTCTCGCTCCGCGTCACTGGCATGGCCGTCACGATCTGAAATTCGGCGTGGACTTCGACCGTCTTATCTACGACGCCCAGTTCGCGCGGCAGCCCATATCTTTTCTGCGCCAGGGTCAAAGTCCGCTCATGGCTCCGAATACCTGCCTCACGATCGCGCCTCCCATGAACCCCTGTTCGCTCTATTCCACTTTTTCCGGGGGTTTGCCTTCCTCCACTTACAACTTCGAGTCCAGCGCCTACGCCCAAGACCGCTGGTTGATCAACAATCGTCTGCTCGTCGAATCCGGCCTCCGCCTCGATTGGGATGAAGTCATCCGCACTCCGCTTGTCTCTCCACGCCTTGCTGGGACCTACGTCCTCGACAACTCGGGCAATGCCAAGCTTTCCGCAGGAATCGGTTTGGTCTACGATCCGACGTTCCTGTTCCTCATCGCCCGACCGTTCGCCGGTCAACGCACCGACTCTTTCTTCGACACGTCCGGCGCGGCGACCGGGACCGTGCCTGTTACATTTTCCGTCGACCGAAACGCTCTCCAAGCGCCCCGTTTCATCAATTGGAGCCTTGGCCTCGAGCTCAAGCTCCCCGCCGCCATCTATTTGAAGGCGGAATTCCTGGAAAAACGCGGATCTCGCGGCTTCGCCTACAACACGCCGAGCGGCTCCAGCGGCAACTTCGTTCTCGAAAACACGCGCGACGACCGCTACGACGCGTTTGAAGTGAGCCTCCGCCACAACTTCCGGGAAAGCTACATGTTGATGGGTTCCTACACCCGGTCCCGCCTGCACTCGAATCAGGCTCTCGACTTCAGCGTCGACAACTCTCTACTCGGTCCTCAACAGCCCGGCCCTTACACCTGGGATACCCCCAATCGCTTCCTCTCATGGGGATACGTGCCGCTCTTTAAGCTGCCCATCATTCACCAGATGGAGCTCGCCTATTCGATGGAGACGCGCACTGGCTTCCCTTTCAACGTAACCAACGATCAGCAGCAACTGGTTGGGCCGCCCGGATCGCGTCGCTTCCCCGATTATTTTTCACTGAACCTTTACCTTGAGAAGCGCTTCCATCTCTTCGGATATTTCTGGGAACTGCGCGGTGGCCTCGATAACATCACCGGCCACAGCAACCCCATTGTCGTCAACAGCGACATCGACTCGCCGCAGTTCCTCACCTTCAGCGCTTTTGAGGGCCGCGCCTTCACTTCACGCATTCGCCTGCTGGGCAAGAAGTGATTCTGGCATAGGAGGCTGCGCTTTAACGCGCGAAATTTACGACGCGCCCTTGATTTCGACACGAACTGCGCAGTGCGCTGCGGAAGAGGTGGTTGCCCCGAAAGAGAACTTTTTGTGTCCGAGGAAGCTCACAACGGCATTTACACCCATTAGCAGCGCGCCCGCGATGTAGGGAGCAGACGCATTGGCAGGTGTGAGATACCGGATGGCAAAGACCGTCGCTGGCAGCAGGACTGTTCCCAGGGCGATGCCGCCGCTATAGACCAGCAAACAACGCAACCATTCTCGCAGGTAGTTGCCCGTTGTCTTGAAGATGAACCACTTGTAGTTCAGGAATGCACACGTGATACTCAGTACATTCGAGAGCACACCGGCTAAGATGTAGGCGTAGGGAACGCGGGGCGTGAGCGCGGCGGTCAGGAAAGCGTAGCTCGAATAGCCAAAGATCGTATTCCACAGACCGACTACCAGGTAGCGGCCAAACTGCGCCGGGGGAATGTGGCTGGTGAGTCTGGCCACTATCGGAATCTTCTGCAGGCTCTGGAACATAATGAATCGCCGGTAACCGAGCATGCTCCGCTAGGGTGTGGTTACCGGAACCATGCCGAGTTTCAATCCCATTCTTTTCTTGGCCCAGTGGAGCCGCTTCACCGCTCTGCGGTAGAACACGCCGACATCGCCGAGAGCATATCGCGAAGCATCGCTACCGTTGATCACCACGATTTTTCGTTTTGGATAGGTCGCCGCGATATCGAAGATATCGCCGCCATTGGCCAACGATGAAGCGCGCACATTAAAGAACCGGAACGCGGGACCACGGTTTCCGCGACGGTCCGAATAGACGCAACCGGGATTGAATACGCAGCTTCGGAACAATTCGAGTTGCGAGGTGGCGGGTGCACGGTCGCGCATGAGCAGGAACCAGTCACGCACTTTGCCCTGCTGCCGAATCTCATTGAATAATTCTGTACCCGTGCGTCCGGCAGCATCGATGAAGGGGACCCCTGCGGCTTCCGCGACCGGGCGATGCGTGGGGTTCGCCGAGAGCACGAAATCGAGCCGGCCTGCGGCCTTCAAAGTCTCGACCGTGCGGCGCGTGTTTTCGTCGGAAGACTTGTCCGTGAACCATGCTACCGAACAGATCCGGTGCGGGAGAAGGAGTTCGCGGGCTTTTCCGATGCGTTGCTCCTGGTCCTCCATGTAGGGAGTCACCTCTTGAATGACCTGGTGTTCTTCCGGCTTATAGGATTTTGGGTCAAACTGTTCGACCAAGCCTTTGTTGAATTTCGGGCTTTCGATCTGCACCAGCTTCTCGTGCCAGACGGGCGATACGTCGTCGATTTCTTCGTTGGCATCGCGCTTGGGCATGGGGAGAGCGGCGCTGCACATCTCGCACCAGTGCAGTTGATCGGCGAAGTCCGCCGGCTTGCGGTTCCACCAGCCGGGTTCGACCTTCCAGCCGCCCGGCCCGTCGAATAACGTGTCGAGGGCGGCGGCGACTTCGCAGAAGAAAGCCCCCTTGGGAGTGATGGAAGCGCTCCATAAATTCTGTATCCAGCAGTTGTCCCGCAGCTTGACCCACTCGTCGTCCGGGATGCCGAGTTCCTTGCGGGTCACCATAAGCGTCTCATGCATGCTCGGGTTGCTGTGATCGTTGACGAGTTGGTAGCCGAATGTGTCCTGGATCAGTTCGAAGTTTTCGTAGTACTTGTTGTTGACGGAAGTCCAAAGACCGCGCTGATTGCTGTAATCGACGTGATAGCTATTAGCCAGGATGTGGTTGACGAAATTGGAGGTCGGCTCATAGCAAGCGGTGGAGAAATCGTCATAGCCGAAGTTGTCGCGGAAGTAGCGGACGAACTTCTCGAACTCGGGATGAATGGTAGGCTCTCCGCCCATGATGCCAACGATGCCCTTGAAGCCCTTCATGGAGTCAACGGCCTGCTTGAAGGTCTCGAAGTCCATATAGAACGGCTCCACATGGTGGCCGCAAAAGCGCGTGCAATTGGAGCAGCGTTTCGGGCACGCGTTGGTGATGTCGATCTGGATGATCTTCATGTCGGCTGGAGATTTCATCGTTGTTTCCCCGCTGTTGCGGCCATGGCCGCTGGCTGTTGTGACAGGCTGGTGGCCTGATCAGGTGTACGGTCCGGAAGAGCTTGAGCTGAGTGACTTCCAGTCCGCGAATACGCCGGTCTTCGAAATAACTTGTGTCCATCGACCAGCAGACGCCTAACCAGCATCGGAGTGAGGAAGTAATGAGGCACCCTCACCAGTTCGCTGGCGGCAAGTTTTACCCACCCCAAGCTGCCCTTGGATTGCATGATCACAGTGATCAGCAGTCCACACACGAAATTGCGACGCTTGGCCCTAAGCCTGCGCAGTCGCGTTATGTCGCCGTTCTTTTCGTAGTACCGGGCGAGATCCTCAAAGATCGCTTCGCCGGCCTCCTGCCACGCTTTGGCTTTCGAAGTCCCAGTGCAACTGGCGTTATGCGATGTGTAACGTGCCAGTGCATCCGGGATGCAGACGACATAGTCGCGTCGGATGGCCACCTGTGTCCAGTTACCAACGTCAGGGATGGGGCCGTGACGGACCATGTACCCCCCGACCAGGCGGGCGTCGGCGGTGCGCACCATGATTCCGCAGAAACGTGGACCGCGCGTTCCATCGAACAAGCCGGCCACAAGATCGAGGCTTTCCTCGACGGCGGGTCCGGCATCGGTGACCCATTTGACCTGCCTGTCCGCCGCCTGAACCGAGCAGGGACACCAGGTGAGCGCCATCTTCTCCGGAGCAATTCCGTTGGTTGGCTGGCGAAATGGCTGGCTGAGCTTTTCAATTGCGGACGGCTCAAGTTCGTCGTCATCGTTCAGCATGAGGAGCAGTTCACCGGTTGCGTGCTCCAGGCATTTGTTGGTGTTCGGTGCGATCCCGGCGTTTTTCTCGGAGCGCAAGTAGACGATACGCGGGTCGGTGAACTGGCTCATTCGGCGGGGAGTATCGTCACTGGAAGCGTCGTCGGAAACGATGATCTCAAGGTTCTCATAGGTCTGCGCCAGCACACTTCGGAGGGCACGTTCAAGGAGATCGCTGCGGTTATGCGTCGGTATTCCGACGGTGACGACGCCCATGCGAGAATGTTGCTGTGACATAGTTCCCCATCTCATGGAATGCGAAGGAGTCCGACCGACCGCTTCCCAAGCGTTGGCTATGGACAGACAATCATTACGCAGAATGCAGCGAAGACGGGCCCATTCTCCTCTCGGGTGGTTACGAAAGTTACAGGAGGAGATGTCTTTTGGGCGCCCTAGAACTGGACATTGCGAGATTCGATTGACTGAGTCGGTAAATTTGTCAACTGCAGCGTAGGTCGGTCTGCTGTGCCTGCAATGAAGAGAAACGGGCTAGCGGATCAAAGGGCGATCTCGTCCTGGCGGCTGAGGGCGGGTAGTTCTTCTCGAAGTTGGCAGCCGCTGGTGTGAGTTTTCATCATCGCGGCTGCCAGATTTAGAATCCGCTCGGCGGCTTGCTCTGTGCTGACACCGCGAGCGTGAATGTTCGAGATGAGGTTCCGATGGGCGTCGGTGTGCGGCGTTTTCGGCCGGTACGCCATGTAAGCGGACAGGCTTTCGGCCGTCGCCAACCCCGGCCGTTCGCCGATCAGGAGGACGGCAACTTTGGGACCCAGCAACTCGCCAATCTCGTTCAGAATGCCTACCCGGCAGTAACGCACCACGAATGTCTGGCCGACACTCCAGCCTCGAGTTTTTGCTCCTTCCGACAGAAGCGGCAATAGTCGAGGAGTTTGCAGGGCAATGGCGGTTACCGAGAGCCCGTCGCCGATCACGATTTGCAAATCGTGTCCCGTGGGGCAACGCCGGTCCACCTCCGCGCGGGACGCGTCATTCAGGTGACGGCCCAGGTCAGGGCGCAAGAGATACTCATCTTTGCTCGCCGCGCGGGAGCAGACTTCAAACAGATTCCATTTGCGCGCGAAGTTGTCGCCGGGATCGTTCTCAGGACACCTGGAGAGATTCAACTCCGCGCGCACGGCATCGCGGGCGGCGGCGTGTGCTTCGCGCAATTCAAGTTGAGTATTGGTTCGATACGCGGCCCCGCTGCGGCCTGCGAGCAGGCGCGCCGGGGTTTGTGCGCGTACCTTCTTCAGCATCCCGGGCAAGTCGTACTCGGGGGGATCGTGGGGCTGGGCGAGTTTGTCTTCTCGGTTGTCGTCTCGTTTATCTTTTCGTTGGTCCTCGCTGGGCGCCATTCAGACCGTCCTCTCCAGCGACGATTCCAAACCCTGCATCAGTTGCCGCCTTGCGGACGCGTCGAGGGACGCCGGTTCAGTACCACGATAGATCCCCATACTCTGCAGCCATGCGAGGAACTCCGGTGCCGGACGCAACTGGAATAGGCGTCGCGCGGCTAACGCGTCGTGATAGCTGGTGGATTGGTAATTCAGCATTACGTCGTCGGAACAGGGAACGCCCATAAAGTAGTTGCAGCCCGCAGCCGACAAAAGAAGCAGCAGGTTGTCGGCTGAGTTTTGGTCGGCGGCAGCGTGATTGGTGTAGCAGACGTCGCAACCCATCGGCAGGCCGAGCAACTTACCCATGAAATGGTCTTCGAGTCCGGCGCGGATGATCTGCCTCTCGTCGTACAAATACTCAGGGCCGATGAAGCCGACGACACTGTTGACCAGAAAAGGCTGGAGAGTCCGTGCGACTCCGTACGCTCGCCCTTCAAGCGTCAGCTGATCGACTCCGTGATGCGCCTCGGCGGACAGCGCGCTGCCCTGACCAGTTTCGAAGTACATCACGTTGTCGCCTACCCAGCGGACTTTGTGGTTCCGTTGGCGATGATGCTCGAGAACCTGTTCGCGGCCTTCGCGCAGCATGTTCAGAGTGATTCCGAAGCTGCGGTTGGCCGCTTCCGTGCCCGCGACCGACTGGAAAAGAAGATCTGCCGGCGCCCCGCGACTTAACGCGGCCAGTTGAGTGGTGATATGCGCCAGGCAACAGACTTGCGTCGGGATTTCGTACGCTTCAACCAGGCGATCCAAAGCCACAAGAATCGAACGGACTGTCTCCACCGAGTCGGCGGCCGGATTCACGCCAATGACTGCGTCTCCGCAACCGTAGAGAAGTCCTTCAAATGCAGCCAGAAGGATTCCGCCGATGTCGTCAGCCGGGTGATTGGGCTGCACGCGGATTCCCAGCACGCCACGCTCTCCCATCGTATTGCGGCAGCGTGTGACGTTGCGGATCTTGGCGGCAGCGAGCACCAGATCCTTGTTGCTCATCAGCTTGGTGACCGCGGCGGCGACTTCAGGAATGATGGCCTTCTGCAGCGGCTGCAGTTCGGCGCCGGTAGTTCCGTCGTCCAGGATAAACTCGCGAAACTGCCCGACGGTCATGCTTCGGATGGAGCGGAACGATTCCTGGTCGAATGTGTCCAGAATGAGGCGGGTGACATCGTCCTCGGAAGGGTCAATCAGCGGGCGACGGACAATTTCCCCGAGCGTCAAGTCTGCAAGTTTGCGTTTCGCCGCAACGCGCTCTCGTTCCGATCGTGCGGCGATGCCGGCCAACTGGTCGCCAGACTTTTCCTCGTTAGCCTTGGCAAAAAGGTCGCGGAGATCGGAAAAGTCGAAGCGCTCGATCATGGCGTGGTGTCCGTTCGGAGACACCATGTTACCGAAAAAGTCGTGCGCAACGGGCTACAGTTTGCCGGGCAAGTTGGTCCCCGCGCTCGAACTAACAGATTCGGGATGCGGAATTGGCGTTTAACACGTCAGATCCATCCAGCTACTTCCGCTGAATGGACTCTAAATACCTGGTTATATTTTCGAGCCGCACATTGCCCAGGTCCCGGTCAAACTCGATCTCGTGGAAAATCGGCCCCCAAATCGGCATTTCCCTCGAGCCATGTGCGGACAGGAGATCGTCTGCGCCAAACATGATGGCGGTTCGCACATGAATGGCAGGAAACGCATCGCCATTACGCTCGGAAAGTTTCGTCAGGTCGGGAACCCCCCGTTTTAGCACCTTGGACACCGGGCCATTACCTCGCCCATCGAGTCCGTGGCAAGCGGCGCAGTTACTTCGAAAGATGCTGACCCCATCCACCGGACGGATCGGTGCTTCTTGGTCCCCCGTTTTGGCGGACGCGGAGACTACCGCGGCAACGAGTAATGCCAGCAGCAGCATGAGTACTCGCTGTACTGCGGCGCCCGGCGAAGAGGTGGTTGGACAGAATCGCTGAATAGTTTTCCCCCTGTTTCTGAGCGGACCGAGAACTACACTTCGCGCGGTTTTCGGGGAATGTCGAAAGAGCGTGCCCGGACCGCAGTCGATGGGCCCCACCCTCACATTCACCGCCGCTGTTTCATCATGCGCAACTTTTACCGTCACGCTCTCCCGGGTCCCGCAAAACCACCCACCGCGGCACCCCGCCTACTATGGCGCCGATTAGCAACGCGCCAAGAAACGTGTATCCGCCCTCAATCCACAGTAACTCGGGCGCCACCCACGACCGAGTGGCCGCCATCAGTGCTGCGCCGATCGCCAACCAAAGCGCAGCTGCCACCTCGATGCCGTGGGTCAAGGTACGCGAACCCAGCCAGCGCAGCAGTCCCGCAACGCCGTACGCGAACAGGATGCATGCACCCACGCTCAGCAGATGCGGCGCCAACATCCGTGCCAACGCTCGCGTCTGGGGATCGCTCAATCCGAGAGCGATCATCCATCGTGGCCGGAACAAGTATTCGGAATGCCAAGCCATGCCCAGCACCCACGCCGCGGCGCCGGCCAGCAGCACGGGCAAATGCACGACCCTTCTGGTTCGCCACGGAACGTGGTCCACGAAAGACGCGGGCTTGGCCAACACCGCATCCGGAATGCACTCCTGCCCGCAATCAGCGCGCTCCGGCCAGCGCGTGCAATCGGTCAGTCGGAGTTTCTGGGGGCCGGACAGGCCGCTCCAGGCTGCGCGCAAGGCGTTGAACCGCACCAAGACCGGCGCATGCGTCTCCGGACAGTTCACCGTCCGCCCTTCGCGATACGTGTGGTAAATCTGTTCCGCCCAAAGGGCCGGTAGCAGCAGGAGCAGGCAAGTCCCAACCAGGAAGAGTAACAACAGGAACAGCAGCATGACGTGCCTTCTTTCCTTGGACGAAGAATTCGTGCCGGGCGGAAGGTCCTACCTACGAGCGTAGCGATCTCAAAGCAAGCGTATTCGCTGCGCGACCGGCGCGCAGTGAGCATCATCACCGTGGCTCGTGACGCGCACACAGAACAGGAAGCCGGCCGCCCTCAAGTGATTTCGTATTCTTTGTGATCCTGTCGAGCTATTGGGGTGCCACGCGCATGCGCCTGCGGGGAATTACCCAACGGCGCTGCAAGAGAGTACGACCCGAACGGCCCTACCTTTGGACGGTGGAGCGACTGGCGCAGATGGTGGCCGCAAGACGGCGTACGCTGTGCAGGAGCAATCCCAACGTTTCCGAGGCTGGGGCGGAAAGAGCGGACGGTTTCGTTTGCGGAGCATCGCTGTAGCCCGCCTGCTCCATCAGTTTTGCGAAATCAGCGAAGCGCTTCGCACTTTTGCTTTCCATGGCGAGGAAGCGGAAGGCTTGGGCGAGCGGGACACCATCGGCGCCGGTCTGAAGAAACTCGATACGGGCGCTGACCTCGCCGAAGACGGTATCCATACCGATTTCACCCAGGGTTCCTTGGGAAACCGGGCCTTTCGAGAGGACCGCGGAACCTCCGGTGAGCGATAGACGCTGCAGCACGCCCACGAAGCGGGTGTCGTTAATAGCAAATTGGGCGCGTTCATTATTGGGAACACGGATGCGCGGGGCGCGAGCAGCTTTGCGGGACTTCTGACGCTTCTTCACGACAATGAGCATCGCAAGCGGGCAGCGCGCAGTCAAGGTTACGATAGCTTGGGTTACGAGACCGATTCTGAGTGTCGCCAGCGGGCTTCCTGCGGTGAATTCCGGGCAGCCACGCTACGGGCTCTCTCCTCACCCTCCTGGATAAACACGATCTCGTTGCCCGATTGCGTGTGCTTGCCGCTCTCCGCCCCCGGTGGCAGGATACGTTGCACCAGGATCGCCTCCTATCCCGGCGCAGCCTTCAGTTCCGTTCGCTGTATAACCGTGCCGCAAGTACATACTCTTGGACGAAGCCAAACCGCTGCCCGGATGGCCAGGGAAGCAACAGAAGACAAGCAGGGCCTCACCAGCCGCTGTGATCTCCGCCACAGACAAGCGTGTGGTGTCCGGCTAGTCTGCTTAGTGGACCCCGTGCCGCGGCAGTGATCCTCTTGGAAGTGGCAGAATGCCGATCAAGGGTGGCTGCTCGCTTGCAAATCTGACAGGTGTTGTCAATCGAGGCTGTAGCGGACACCGAATTACCCCACCCGGCGAAGGGTATCGTGGCTGCGTCGGACCCCGGAATGAGGGAGGGTCCAAACAAATGCAGAGACAAAGAGGCTTTTCGCTGATCGAGTTGCTGATTGTGGTGGCGATCATTCTGATTATTGCGGCGATTGCTATCCCGAACCTGCTACGGGCGCGCATTGCGGCGAACGAGGCGTCCGCAGTGGGGTCGATTCGCACCATCAACACGGCCATGATTTCTTACAACTCCAGCTACCCGACGGTGGGCTTTGCCGCCAACCTGACGGATCTGACGGGTACCTGCACCGGTTCCGTCGTTCCCACCTCGACTAGCGCCTGCTTGATCGACTCGACGCTGGCGGCGGGCACCAAGAGTGGCTATACCTTCTCAGCGGCGGGCACGTCCGGCGGTTATGCTGTATGGGCAACCCCGGTGACGGTGAACACCACGGGCGTGCGCGCGTTCTGTTCGGTCGCGGATGCTGTGGTGCGCACCAATACCGCTCCGATCAGCAGTTGCGCTGGAACCGAGACCCCGCTGCAGTAGGTTTCGATTTGGGAAAGCACCCGGCGAGCAGAAGTAGCGCGTCAAAAGTGGAAAATCGTTAAAACGTCTTACAATCCTGTCATGGCTGCTGGCTTGGCGTGAGCGGCTTCCCCTCAGCCGACGATCTCCAGGCGGGTCTGAGACCATCTCTTACCGAGGATCTTTATGCGCAAATCGGTTTTACTACTCACTCTTGTTGTCAGCATCGCCAGCCAAGCTCAGGATCTGAAACCGATCCAACTGCCAACGGCACAGACCGAGGGTGGGCGTCCGCTCATGCAGGTGCTTAAGGAACGAAAGACTCGACGGGAGTTTAGCCCCGAGAAGCTGCCCATGCAGGTGTTAGCCAACCTCCTTTGGGCTGCGTTCGGCATTAACCGTCCGGATGGCGGACGTACCGCGCCTTCAGCGATGAACTGGCAAGAAATTGAGATCTACGTCGCTATGGGCGATGGCTTGTTTCTGTACAACGCCAAAGCCAACCGGCTTGACCCGATCCTGGCGCAAGATGTGCGCGCCGCCACTGGATTGCAAGCCTTTGTCGCCGCTGCCCCCGTGAACCTCGTCTATGTTGCCGATCTCAGCAAGACGGGACAAGCGGAGAGTGAAGCAGAACTCTTCACTGCCGCCGATGCAGGTTTCATCGGCGAGAATGTCTATCTGTTTTGCACCTCGGAGGGATTGGCAACGGTCGTCCGGGGCTCAGTGGATCGCGCCGCGCTCGCTAAAATCATGAAGTTGGGGCCAAATCAGAAGATTCTCCTGGCGCAGTCTGTTGGCTATCCGAAGAAGTAAAGGACTGGGAGCTTTCAAGACAACTTTGCATCCTCGAAGGGGTTTAGCATTTGGCGCAAGCGGGCAACTTCGCTCCGCTCTTGCTTGCCCTCGGAAATAAACTCGACTCCGTAGCGGTATCCCTCGCGATTACGCACTTCGCTCCGCACGCGAATGGGTTTGCCTGAATACGGAGGAGTGAACTCCACTTCGATCTGCTCGCCGAGCCCGAGTTCTCCTTCCATCAACAGACACATGCCGCCTTCGCTCATTTCCATGCCGCGCCCATCCCGGAACAGGGTTTGGTCGGGCTTGTGGATGACAGCCCGGACAGGGACATCTATTTTGGAGCGTGGCCAGCGACGTTCCATGACGCTAGCTTATCGGTTTTTCGCGGTCGGCTGGACGTAACGGAGGGCCAATAGTTGTACCCGCGACCCCCGTGCGCCCGGTTAAATCCTTGGTTTGAAGTTTGGAAGAGGTTTCGCCGCAGGAGTCCGCTATCGAGGGGACAAACGCCTCCAAGCAGCCCATCCCGGTCACTCAGCAGGGCACCAGCCCTCAACAAGCAGAGGGGATCAAGTACAATTCCTCGCGAGGGGGACTTCATGGCAAATCTGGCGGGACTAGCGGGCTTTGTGTCGGAATTGAGGGCAATGAGAACGGGTCTGGTGAATGAGCTTCGTCATGTTGATGCCGCGCTTTCCGTTCTTGGCAAGTTGCACGGCGGGAGTAATTACACCAAACCGAGGAACACCATGTCGGCTGCTGCCCGCAGGAAGATCAGCTTGGCGCAGAAAGCGCGATGGGCGAAGGCGAAAGGTCACACGCCGAAAGCGAAGCGAACCATATCAGCAGCAGGCAGAAAGAGAATCGCAGCGGCACAAAGGGCGAGGTGGGCGCGGGTGAAGGCGGGGAACAAGGGGGCGTAACATCTTGTGAGCCTGCTGCGAAGAGTACGTATGAGCTTGTCCTCGAGATCCTTTTGCATACTCTGTTTTTCGCTTTCGTCCACCGGGATCCGGACGGGTTGGGATGGCTTCCAGATATGTGATGGCTTAAGGCATCCAAAGCCATCATTCATCGAGATTGTAGCCATGTGATAAGCCGTGAGCCTTCAGGGCTATGCCGGCCCGTGAGAATCTGCCGAAAATACTCGAGAGACGCGGGTGGGTCCGCCTGGTCCCGCGATTCCCGATGTCGCGATTGTCCATCTCGACGCGGGGGAACGTTCTGGCCATTCGAAGCAAACACGACGCAAGCGGCGATACCCACGCCGTGAGCGCCCACGTCGAAACTATAGACTCCGCCCATCAACTGGAGCTGGATTTTCGCGCGCCGGTG
>Ga0187887_10001694_pt1 | contig 18525 bp, 15 predicted proteins | sample June2016WEW_7_10_FD_132977 | JGI IMG/M metagenome (GOLD analysis project Ga0187887, IMG submission 132977) | Peatland microbial communities from SPRUCE experiment site at the Marcell Experimental Forest, Minnesota, USA - June2016WEW_7_10 | ecosystem: Environmental > Terrestrial > Soil >...
CGACTACGGTCTTGATGTGCGTCTCGAGGATTTTCGATAGCTGCTCGGGAGTGAAGTTCCCAGTTGCGAGCCATGCCGGGTTCTGGCGATGCCAGACGAGCGTGTGTCCACGGACCTTCATGTTGTGGCGGAGGGCGAAGTCGATGACCTGATCGGCCTGATGGAAGTCGAACGATTGGGGATCGGGGCGCAGCACCTCCCATTTCAACGCGTCTTCTGGCTCGAGCGTATTGAATTCGCGGGCGAGCGTGGCAGCGTAGGCGGGCTCGGAAAGCTGCGCGGGGCGGACGGCTGCGCTGATGAGCATTCCTGAATGCTGGGCGGCCTGGCGGAGGGTTTCGGGAGGGTCTTGAGAGAGAGACGTGGGCGCAAAAGCGAAACAGAAGGAAGTGAGGATGCAGATCGCGATGCGAATGCGTGGGGCCTGACTCATGACGTACCTCATCGGGGCGCTGCCGCCGAGCGCGAGGCGCGCTCGGGACTGCCGGCAAGTTGCCGGCGCTACGCCTTCGCTACAACTCCTACTTTGCCTGGGGAAGGAATGGTTGCAAAGGACAGTGCTCACACTCTGGTTGTGACTTTTTGCAGTAGTTCTTGCCGACGCCCACGATCAGGCCGTGCATTTCGTTGAAGACTTGAACAAGCGCGGTGCGCTTAGCGGTGCTCATCCGCGAAGGCGGATGCGAGGATCCGCGGGGTTGCGACGCGACCAGTGAGGAAGGCGGTGAGAAGGCAAGAGATTCGCTGGCTGAAGGAAGCGATTGGGGAGGATGGGACCTAGCTAATGGTTGCAGGGCTTGCTCGAACATTTCCCGAATGTCTTCATAGCTGGCGTCAGCCGTCGCTAACTGGTGGCGTTCGAGAATGCGGCGGGTATAGGCGTCGACCACGAAGACGGGATGATGGCCGGCGTAGAGCAGGATGGAATCGGCGGTCTCGGGGCCGATTCCGTTGAGCGCTAGCAACTCCTCCCGAAGTGTAGCGGTGGGCTGGGCGAACATGCGGGACAGCGAACCCGCATAACGAGTGTCGAGAAAGCGCACAAAGATTTTCAGGCGTTGCGCTTTCTGGCGAAAGTATCCTGCCGGGCGAATCATCCGTTCGAGCTTCAACAAGGGTGTGCGGCGGATGCCGCGAACGTTGAGGACGTTTGCCCGGCGCAGGCTGGCCAGAGCGAGTTCGACATTGGTCCACGAGGTGTTTTGGGTCAGATAGGCGCCGGCAATGACTTCGAAGCGGGATTGCGCCGGCCACCAGTGCTGACGGCCCCAGGTGCGATAGAGCGTTTGAAAGTAGCTGCGCACCCGCTCATCGGATTCAAGCCTCATGGGGCTTTCCGGGGAAAGGTTTTCGCTCGAATTGCTCTCGCGCTCAGTGCCGTCCATCACTTCATTCCTACACCGAAGAACATGGTCTGTTGCGTCATTGTTCTGCGCAAACTCGCGATTTCTGCTCGTAAAGCCTCCCCCCGAGTGCGCTTCTTTGGTTCGCCGCCAAGTACAGGTACCTAAGTTACTTTTTCAGAATTCCCATTGGGTTGACAATTTATGTCAGTGCGAAGCAGCCCCGTTGAATCCCCCCGGAAATCAGCGGTTTCGCATCTCCGCTTTCGCGGGAAACAGGAGAGATATGTCTCAGCGGCTGGGGGACCTGCTCGTAAAAGAGAAGGTTATCACCCCCGAGCAGTTAGATCAGGCGAGCAAACTGCAGAAGGAGACGCACTGCCGCCTCGCCTCCGCGCTCGTGAAGCTGGGATTTCTTTCCGACGAGGATGTCACCAATTTTCTCTCCCGCCAGTATGGCGTCCCCGCCATCAATCTCTCCTATTTCGAAATTGATTCCGCGGTCGTCAAGCTGATTCCGTTCGAAACCGCCAAGCGCTACCAGATCCTGCCCCTCAGCCGCGTAGGCGCATCCCTCACCATCGCCATGGTCGATCCCACCAATGTTTTCGCCATGGACGACATCAAGTTCATGACCGGGTTCAACATCGAACCGGTGGTGGCTTCGGAAAGCTCGATCGTGGAGGGTATCGAGAAGGCATACGGCACGAGCAAAGAAGAAGAGCTCGAAAGCGTCATGCAGTCGATGAACGAGCTCGGCGACGCGGCCGATGTCGAGGTCCAGTCCGAAGAGCAGGAACTGGAACTGAAAGAGCTGGAGAAAGCGGCCGATGAAGCTCCCATCGTCAAGCTGGTGAACCTGGTGCTGACCGACGCTGTGAAGCGCGGAGCGAGCGACATTCACATGGAGCCCTACGAAAAAGAATTCCGCGTGCGCTTCCGCATCGATGGCGTTCTGCAGCTGATCATGAACCCGCCACTCAAGCTGAAGGACGCGATTACCTCTCGTCTCAAGATCATGGCGAAGCTCGACATCAGCGAAAAGCGGTTGCCGCAGGATGGCCGCATCATGCTGAAGATGCAAATCGGGGGCAAGAAAAAGGCCCTCGATTTCCGCGTCTCGACCCTGCCGACGCTGTGGGGCGAGAAGATCGTGCTCCGGTTGCTCGACAAGGAAAACCTGCGGCTGGACATGACCAAGCTGGGTTTCGAGCAGGAGTCGCTGGTCAAGTTCGAGAAGGCGATTCTGAAGCCTTACGGCATGGTGCTGGTGACGGGGCCGACCGGATCGGGCAAGACGAACACTTTGTACTCCTCGATTTCGCGGTTGAACCAGCCCGACACCAACATTATGACCGCCGAAGATCCAGTCGAATTTCAGCTGGGCGGCGTCAACCAGGTGCAGATGAAGGAGCAGATCGGTCTGAATTTCGCCACCGCGCTGCGCGCCTTTCTGCGCCAGGACCCGAACATCATCCTGGTGGGCGAGATCCGCGACTTTGAAACGGCGGAAATCGCCATCAAGGCCGCCCTCACCGGACACCTCGTATTGTCGACGCTCCACACCAATGGCGCTCCCGAAACCATCACGCGACTGATGAACATGGGCATCGAGCCGTTTCTGGTGGCGACTTCGGTGCACCTGATCTGCGCGCAAAGACTGGTGCGGCGCATTTGCAAGGACTGCGCGGAGCCCGTCGAGATGCCTCCGCAGGCGTTGATCGACGAAGGCTACACGCCCGAGGAAGCCAAAACGGTGCAGATCATGAAAGGCAAGGGCTGCCCGATCTGCAACAAGACCGGCTACAAGGGGCGAACCGGATTGTACGAAGTGATGGAAGTGGATGACGAGATCCGGGAACTGGTGCTGGTAGGAGCGTCGGCGCTGGAACTTAAGAAGAAGGCGATTGAACGCGGCATGATCACTCTGCGGCGCAGCGGGCTGATGAAGGTCGCGCAAGGCTGGACCACGCTCGAAGAAGTGGCCCGGGAAACGATTCACTAAGGACTTCGTTCGCCTTTCGTCGTTTGCAAGAGCGACGAGGGGCGTGAGGCGAAAGCGAACGGCAAGCATTTCGAATCTGCAAAAGGAAACGGAAAGAAAATTATGGCACTCTCATTGAGCGATCTGCTCCGGCGCATGCTGGAGATGGGCGGCAGCGATCTTCACATCACGACCAATTCTCCGCCGCAAATCCGCGTGCACGGGCACCTGGTGCCGCTCGACCTGCCGCAACTGACGCCGGCTGAGACCAAGCAGCTGGCTTACAGCGTGATGACCGACTCGCAGAAGCACCGCTTCGAGGAAAACCTCGAAATGGACTTCTCCTTCGGGTTGAAAGGGCTGGCCCGTTTCCGCGCCAATGTTTTCAACCAGCGCGGCGCGACGGCTTGCGTTTTCCGTCTCATTCCGTTCGAGATCAAATCGTTTCACCAGCTCGGCCTCCCACCGGTGGTCAGCAAGATGTGCGACAAGCCGCGCGGGCTGGTGCTGGTGACCGGGCCAACCGGGTCGGGCAAGTCGACGACGCTGGCGGCCATGATCGACAAGATCAATAGCGAGCGGCACGATCACATCCTCACCATCGAGGATCCGATCGAATTCGTGCACATGAACAAGAACTGCGTAGTCAACCAGCGCGAACTGCATTCCGATACCAAGAGCTTCACGGACGCCCTGCGGGCCGCGCTTCGTGAAGATCCGGACGTCGTGCTGATCGGCGAAATGCGCGATCTGGAAACCATCGAGTCGGCGCTGCGTATCGCCGAGACCGGACACCTGACCTTCGGCACGCTGCACACAAACTCGGCGTCGTCCACCATCAATCGCGTGATCGACGTATTCCCGGCGCACCAGCAATCGCAGATTCGCGCGCAGCTTTCCCTGGTCCTCGAAGGCATCATGTGCCAAAGCCTGTTGCCGAAGATCGACGGCAAGGGACGGGCCATGTGCATGGAGATTCTTGTGCCGAACGCGGCCGTGCGCAACCTGATCCGCGAAGACAAGATTCACCAGATTTATTCGTCGATGCAATCGGGGCAGGAAAAATTCGGGATGCAGACCTTCAACCAGTCGCTGGCGACCGCCTACTTCCAGAAGCAGATTTCGCTGGAAACCGCCATTGCCCGTTCCAGCAATCAGGACGAACTGCAGGAGATGATTGCGCGCGGCGCGAGCCTGCTAAGCCGGCCGACGGCGGCTTCGACGGTCAAGCCGCAGCCCGTCAAGCGATGACTTTAAAGCGCGGCCGGAACCAACCCCGGTTCGCGCCGCAACCGATTGCAACCAACTGGGGCGATCATTTGCCGCGCCAGACGAAACACGAATCAGGAGAAAGCAGCCATGCCGGTTTTTACATTTTCAGGGAAAACAGCCACGGGCGAGAAAGTTCAGGGCGAACGGGTCGCCCCCAGCAAGGATGGACTGGCCTCGCAACTCCGGAAGGAACGGATCACGCCGCGCTCCATCCGGGAGAAGGGCAAGGAATTTTCCCTGCCGACCTTCAGCAGCAACAAGGTCAAGGTCAAGGAAGTCGCGGTGTTCTTCCGCCAGTTCTCCGTCATGATTGACGCCGGACTGCCGCTCGTGCAGTGCCTGGAAATTCTGGGCGCGAACCAGGAGAACCCGAGCTTCCAGAAAACGCTGCTGGGTGTGCGCACCACGGTCGAAGGCGGCGCGACGCTGGCCAACGCCATGCGCCAGTATCCGGTGGTGTTTGACGACCTCACGACCAACATGGTGGAAGCGGGCGAGACCGGCGGTATTCTCGACCTCATCCTGCAGCGCCTTGCGATCTACGTGGAAAAGGCGGTCAAGCTGCGCGCGGCCATCAAGTCGGCCTTGATCTATCCGGTGGCTGTCGTCTCGCTGGCCCTGTTGATCGTGGGCGCGCTGCTGAAGTGGGTGGTGCCGATCTTCGCGAACCTCTTCGTTGGACTGGGTGTCGCCCTCCCGCTCCCCACCCGCATCGTGATCGGCCTGAGCAGTTTCGTGGGACATTTCTGGTGGTTCTTCATGGCGGCTGCGGTGGGCTCAGTCTTTGGCATCAAACAGCTCCGCAAGCATCCGCGCGGGCGCTATCACTTTGACGCCATGCTGCTCAAGCTCCCCATCATCGGAGTCCTGCTGCGCAAGATCGCGGTCGCGCGTTTCACGCGCACCCTCGGCACACTGATCACGTCCGGCGTTCCCATTCTCGAAGGCCTGGCGATTACCGCCCGCACGTCCGGCAACGCGGTGCTGGAAGAAGCGTTGATGAAGGTGCGCAAGGCGATCGAAGAAGGCCGCACCATCGTCGATCCGCTGCGCGAATGCGGCGTGTTCCCGAATATGGTGACGCAGATGATCGGTGTCGGCGAAGCGACGGGCGCAATGGATGCCATGCTGCAGAAGATCGCGGACTTTTACGAGGACGAAGTCGATGCCGCTACCAAAGACATGCTGGCCATGCTCGAGCCGGTCATCATCGGCATGCTGGGCATCACCATCGGCGGCATCGTGATATCCCTGTACATGCCGCTGTTCGCAATGATTTCGAAACTGGCTGGCTAACTGCGAGCCCGCGCTGCGAGTGTTGGGCCTCGAGTTTCGAGTCACGAGTTGAACTTTACTCGCGACTCGTAACTCGAGGCTCGGAGCCGCCGGTGCGGGTGAGTTCCAGGAATACGATCTACATGCATTCCATCTCCGATGAGCGCAGTTGGCTGACTTGGCTGGTGAAGGCCCGCATCCTCATCCTGCTGGCCCTGCTCGCCATTGAATTCGCGGTCATCCGCCTGACGCCCAGCCCGGTGCCGGTGGTTCCATTCCTGACAGGAATGGTGCTCTGGTTCGTGCTGTCCCTGTTCTTCCTCTTTCTTGTTTCTGTATGGCAGGAGCATCGCCTGCAAGCCCTGCTGCAGGTTCTGGCGGATATGGCGATGGTGACGCTGGTCGTTCACTTCACGGGCGGCATCGACAGCTCATTGAACTTTCTTTACCCGCTGGTGATCGTGGTCGCGTCCATGCTGTTGCCGCGCACCTGGGCTTATCTGAACGCGGCGCTGGCCTTCATTCTATTCGGCACGATGCTCGAGCTGGATTACTACGGGATCATCCACTCCTACTCGACTTCGCATCCCAAGCTGAAAGCGCTGCAGGTCGTGATCTTCGTCAACCTGTTCGCTTATTTTGCGATCGCCTACCTGGCCGGCCTTCTGATGACCAAGCTTCGCCAGGTGGATGTGCAACTCAAGAACGCGAGCGGCGCCCTCGAAAATCTGCAAGCGCTCCACGAAAATATTGTGCAGTCGATGAGCGGCGGCGTCATCACCACTGGGCTCGATGGCCGGATCACGCTCGTGAACAGGGCAGCGCAGCAACTGCTGGAGATCTCCGACGCCGAATTGCGCGGCCGTTCCGTCGCCGATCTTTTTCTGGATCCCCTCCCGCACTTTGGCGTGGCCAGCGCGGGCGCCGAAGTGCGGTATGCGAACGCGAAGGGATTCCGCAAGACATTCCGGGTGACGGTTTCGGCGCTGAACGTCAGCGCGCGCGGCGATCTCGGTTTTGTCTACACTTTCGACGATCTCACGGAGATCCGCCGTCTGGAAAGGGAAGTGCGGTTGCAGGACAGGCTGGCCGCGGTGGGGCGTCTGGCCGCGGCGATCGCGCACGAAATCCGCAATCCACTGACCTCAATCGCGGGATCGGTCAGCATGTTGTCGGATTCGCCGGCCTTAAACTCCGAAGAACGGCACCTGTTGCAGATTGTCATTCGCGAGTCCGATCGTCTCAATAACATCATCACCGATTTCCTGGCCTATTCCAGGGGCAAGCAGTACCGTCTGGAGCGCGTCGACCTGCTTCCGCTGCTCGAAGACACGCTCACACTTGTGGAGAACCGCCTGATCGCCGAGAACACCGGCATCCGGATGGAGCGCAGGTTCGCGACCTCTGAGGCCTGGGTTCTGGGCGACGGCGACAAGCTGAAGCAGGTGTTCTGGAACTTTTGCGAGAACGCCGTCCGCGCCATGAAGAACAAGGGCGGAAAGCTGACGGTTTCCCTGGGCGACCGGGGAGGCGACTGGGAAATGATCTTTGCCGACACCGGGCCGGGAATTCAGCCGCAGCAGACAGAGAAGATCTTCGAGCCCTTCCAATCCAGTTTCGAAGGAGGCTCCGGGCTGGGCCTGGCTATCGTTTACCAGATCGTGCAGGCGCATGAAGGCAAGGTGTGGGCCCGGTCGGAAGTCGGCAAAGGCACCAGTTTCGTGCTGCGGTTGCGGCGCGTCGAGCAGGTCGAGGGAAAAGAAAATAGGGACGCCGGAGAGCCGGCGACCGCGTCCGATCTGTCCGATGCCCTGCGCGTGAGCACGGGAGGTGAGACGCGTGGGTAACATACTCGTCTGCGATGACGAGCGCTCGATCTGCGAACTGCTGGACATAGCCCTGCGCCGCGACGGCCACAAGGTCGAGACCGTCACGGGCGGCGATCTTGCCAGGCGCAAGATCGACAGCGCGCTGTTCGACGTGATCGTGACCGACATCAAGATGCCGGGCGTGGATGGCGTCGAAGTCCTGCGCCACGCGCACCAGGTGTCGCCCGAGTCGGGAGTCATCCTGATGACGGCAGTGGACGACTACGAGGCTGCCGTGCAGGCGGTGAAGGCGGGAGGCGCGACCGACTATATCCGCAAGAGCCCTGGCCTGGTCGATGAGGTCAAGCTGGCCATTGCGCGCGCGCTGACTCGCGTTTCGCTCAGTCGCCAGAATTTTGCGTTGCGGCGCGATGCGGCGGCGCGGAACTCGCTTGAAAACATCATCGGCGCCAGTCCGGCGCTCGAGAAGCTCAAGCAGACCATCCGCACCGTAGCTACTACCAGCAGCACGATTCTGATCTACGGCGAGAGCGGGACCGGCAAAGAACTGGTGGCGCGGGCCGTGCACACCTGTTCGCCGCGTGATTCGGAGGCGTTTGTATCAGTCAACTGCGGCGCTTTTCCGGAGACGTTGCTCGAGAGCGAACTTTTCGGCTACGTCAAGGGCGCGTTCACGGGCGCGAACCAGAACCGGCGCGGGTTGTTCGAAGTGGCCGACCAGGGCACCATCTTTCTCGACGAGATCGGCGAGATGACCATGCCGATGCAGGTCAAATTGCTGCGCGTGCTGCAGGAGCGCACGGTTCGTCCGGTGGGTGGCACGAGCGAAATTGCCGTGGACGTCCGCGTCATCGCGGCCACCAATCGCGATCTCGACCGCCAAGTCAGCGATGGGACTTTCCGCGAAGATCTTTACTACCGGCTCAACGTGATTCCAATCCGTGTGCCCAGCCTGCGCGAGCGCCGGGAAGACATTCCGCTGCTGGCCAATCACTTTCTGAAGAAATACGCGCCCAGCGCAGGCAAGAACATCCACGGGATGGCTCCGGTTTCGCTCGACATGCTGAGCCGCTACGAATGGCCGGGAAACGTGCGCCAGCTGGAGAACACGATCGAGCGGGCCGTAGCGATGGAGGCGAGCAGCGAGCTGCACGTCGAACTGCCGGCCGAACGCCCGAAAGCGCGCGCCGTGGCCGCCGGCGCGGAGACTGCCACGACCTTTGGCGGAAGTGCAGTCCTCCCAGAGGGCGTGAACATGGAGGACTATGTCGCGCAGATCGAGCGCTCCCTTCTGCAGTCCGCGCTTGGACAAACTCAGGGAGTCCAGGTGCGCGCCGCCGACGTGCTCGGAATTTCCTACCGCTCGTTCCGCCATTTGATGAAGAAGTACTCCCTGTAAAATCCCGTCCTTAGTCAAAGCGCCCCTCCCGCACACCCTTCGCCACCGTATAGAATTCATCCGGCAGCGATTTAGGTAATTTCGGAACGCATCGGAGCAATTATGAAAAGAAATTTTGAGATCATGCGGCTGGTGGTTTGCGCGGCGATTTGTTTAGCAACGCTGGCGCCGGTTCTTGCGGCAGCCCAGGCACAACCCGGCGAGGTTCTGACCGGAGACCAACTCAAGAAAGTCGTTCCCGGCACGTTCTTCTTCGCCGGCCAGGTTGCGACCGTGCAGGCGCGCAACTCGACCGCGCTGAAGATCGCCCGCGGCAAAATTGTTTCAGCGGGGCTGGTGGATACCTCGGGATACGCGACCGCGATCGCCGAGAAATTCCAGGGCTTTCTCATTACCGAGACCAAACTCAGCATCGAGGGACAAACTCTGGAGCCGGGATGCTATGGATTCGGATTCAGGGATGGCAAGTTTATCGTCATGAATGTGGCCGGAACCGATCTGTTCTCGGTGGCCAGTCAAGGCGACGATCAGCTCAAACATCCGGTTCCCCTGAAATTTGAAAAAAGCGAGGCGGGATACCGCCTGTACTCCGGGCGCAAGTATGTCGTCGTAACGGTGGGCTAAAGGCTTCTAAGACGTGACCTGGGCTAGTGGGCCAGGGGCTGATTCGCGCCCAACACTTGCGCCACACCGGCGCGCTTGCGCAATTCCGTGAGGAGCGCCGAGGCGGCGTTCAGGTACGTCTTGTTGGGATCGGATGTGTCTGCCCAGACGGCATCATAGACGATCTTGGCCGCTTCCTTGATGTCCATGTGGAGGGCGGCTTCGAGGCGATCGGCCTGCTGCCGGACTTCGCCATAACAGGAGTGGCAAATCGCAGCCGGTTCGACGTTTCCGTCGTGCTTCTGATCCAATGCGCAGCGAAAAGTGGTCGCCGGGACTTGGGAGTAAATCTGCGATTTGAGCTCTCTCAGGCGCTCCCGTTCCTCGCTCAGCGATTTCGCTCCATCTGCTTCCGCGGTGGCGGAGGCCGTAGTCGTTACCTGTCCGACGGGGTCGATGGATATCCGTTCCGGGGATTTACAGATCGGACACGCTGACATATCGGACGGATAGTAGGCTCGGCAATGGGCGCAGGGCAGGCCGTAGCCAACTACCCTATGTTCCATGGCGACTTTTGGGGCGCCAGAAGAGGAAGACCGCGCCTGTCGAGGCTGCGACGCCAGGGAGGCACTGGCAGATAGCGCCGCATTTACCATATCCGGACTGACGATCTTTTCCAGGGCCTGCTTGGTTCCAATGCTTTCCATGACATCCATTCGGCGGCCGCGGGGCCGCGCCTTATCTCTCATTATTGTAGGGATCGCGCGCCAGCCGGGCGATGTCACGACAGTTCATGCGCGGCTATGTCCGGTAGTACTCGCGGCAGCAGTTACTTCGAAGAGGTGATCATCCGGGCGGCCTCCTGCATACGCGCCCGGTAGAGGGTTTCCTTGGGATCCAGACGTGACGCGATCTCGAGTTCGCCGAGCGCCTCCTCGTAGCGGTTCAGAGCCATCAGGCAAGCGGCCAGCGAGTAGTGGTTCTGGGCGTTCGGCTCCAGCCGCAGAGCTTCGCGGAACTCCTTCTCCGCGGAGGCCGGATCCTGCGTGCTGACCAGCGCCGTTCCCAGATAATGGTGGGCCTGCGCGGACTCCGGATTGAGCGAAACCGCCTTGCGCAGTTCCTCGACCGCTTCTTTCTCGTTGCCCGACAGCAGCAGCGCCTGGCCCAGCACGCGGTGTTCGGCCGGTCCGGCGGGGTTGGCCGCAATGGCCATGTGCAGTTCAAGAATCGCGGCGCGATAATCGCGCTTCGACATGTACGCGCGCGCCAGGCAGTTGTGGCCGCCTTCCCACTCGGGCGTTTGCCGGTAAAGCGCCTTGAATTCGGCAATCGCGTCGTCGAAATCTTCTTTATCGCAGAGGGTGTTGGCCAGATTGTTGCGGACGCTGGCCTCATCGGGCTTCAGGCGAAGCGCGATCCGGTATTCGGCCAGGGCTTCGTCGAGCTTTCCCTGGTCGCGCAGAACGACTCCCAGATTGCTGTGCGCCTCCCAGAAGTCGGGCCGCAACGCGAGGGCGTGACGGTATGCGATTGCGGCGCGCCGCTGGTCCCCTTTATCGCGTTGCGTGATGCCCATATCGAAGTACACGTCGGCATTGTCCGGTGCGCTGGCGAGGGATTTTTCGAAGGCATTCAAAGCGGCGTCATAGTGCGCGTCGGCGTAGAGGGCGAGGCCAAGGTACCGGTAAGCCTCGGCGTTGCCGGGATCCATGCTCAGGGCGGTGCGAGCTTCGGCGAGCGCGTAATCGGAATCGTCGGTGCGATAGAAAAGATAGGAAAGCTGGCTGTGGGTTTCCGCAAAGGCCGGGTTGAGGTGCAACGCTTTGGTGAAAGCATCGAGCGCTTCGTCGAAGCGCTCCTCGCGCCGCAGGATAGTTCCCAGAACAAATAGCAGGGAAGCGTTGTTGGGATCGTCATTCAGCAGAGCTTCAGTGCTGTCTTCGGCAGCTTTCAGCTCCTTATCGTGAACCAGGGCGGCAATCTCAGCCGGAGCCCCGTCGCAGGCGCAGGACGCGGCCGCTTTCTGCGCGAGGGGTTGGGCGGTCACTTTTTGAGGGGTCGTTTTCTGAGCCGCGAGATCCTGAATCAACGCCGGATCGGCGCCAGCCTGTCGCAGGGCGCGGATACAGGTTGGCGTGACGTGGCAGGCGAGTCCGGGGCCTGCCAGGCGCTGAATGCGGGCGCTGGGAATGCCACCCGCGAGCCAGAGAAAAATGTCGTCAACGGCGGGGCCGGAGGAAGCCGATTCCGCCTGCATCGAGCCTGCCACCAGTAACAGCGAAAAGAAGGTTAACCAACTGCGTCTCACTAAAACCTCCGGCGATCGAGGCTCGTTTTGGCAAGAGAATCGCCCTAAGGCCAAAATAGTCTGGTGGCACCCAGGTCGGTAGGTCACGGAGGTAATTGGGAACCATTGTCCGGGCAGCACAGGATGCCGTGTCCGAAAGGGGTTGGCGGGACACGCTGGTTGTGTGGGACGGCAGTGCCGCCACTTGCGCCCCGCAAAAGGCGAGACTGCCGAGGGGCTTTGCGTTACACTCATCCGTAGATGCCACCGCCAGGTTATGGGGGCAGCGTCAGCTTCCGGAGGCTTTATGTTTGAAGGTCTGTTTCAACCCATGCACCTGCTCATTATCTTCTTCATCGCGTTGCTGGTGTTTGGTCCAAAGAAGCTGCCGGAGTTGGGCAAGGGCCTGGGCGAAGGCATCCGCGCGCTGAAGGCGGGTATGAAGGACGGGGAAAAGCCGGAAGAAAAGGTGGATGCGAAAGCCGATCCGAAAGCCGATGTCAAACCTGAGAACAAGGTCTAAGTCTGGTTGTCGTCCTGCGTAGGGTTCCCCACAAATCTGCATTCGACGCGTTTATAATTTCTCGAATCCATTGCTTAACTTGAAGTTGATTAGTGGCCGGCAGAACTAGCTCGCCTCTCAGGCTGCCGCGGAAATTTTTGTTCATCCCTACCCGCTGATTGTCGCTACCCCCAGTCGTTATTACCCGACAACTGAGAACAGACCCGCCCTCCTGATATGCTACCCCGCATGTCCCGCACCTTCCTGATCGACACCGATACGGCTTCCGACGATGCCGTTGCCATCATCATGGCGCTGCGCGCACCCGACGTCCGCGTAGTAGCCATCACAACCGTCGCTGGAAATGTTCCCGTGCAGCAGGCCACCCGGAATGCTCTCTACACGGTCGAACTGTGCGGATCTCAAGTTCCGGTTTTCATGGGAGCCGACAAGCCGCTGCTGCGTCCCTATCAGGATGCGACCTGGTTTCATGGGCGCGACGGGCTGGGGGAGCACAACTATCCTGCCGCTCGCCAGGCAGCGGAGAGCACGCACGCCGTCGATGCCATCATCTCCTCGATTGAAGCGAATCCCGGAATCGTCCTGATCACGCTGGGGCCTCTGACCAACATCGCGGTCGCGCTCGCGAAAAAACCTGAGATTGCGAAGCACGTGAGCCGTTGCGTGATCATGGGCGGCGCGCCGTGTTGCGAGGGGAATATAACTCCGGCTGCCGAATACAACATCTGGGTCGATCCGGAAGCGGCGTGCAGCGTGATGCGCAGCGCGCTGCCGATCGAACTCATCGGCTGGCATCTCTGCCGCGGAGGCGCGGTCCTCGACAATCGCGATATTGCGCGCATTCTCGCCTTCAACACTCCTGTCGCGAAGTTCGCCATTGAGTGCAACAGCCACGCCCGGCATGCGTTAAAAGTCCAAACGGGCGAAGACGGAATCTGCCTGCCCGATCCCGTAACCATGGCGCTCGCGCTCGATCCCGCGATCGGCACCGATTCGAGCGACCACTACGTCGACGTAGAGACGCAGAGCGATTTGACGCGTGGCATGACGGTGGTCGATCGCTTGAATGTCGCGGATGACGTGCGGAACCAGGCGACCTGGGCTCCCGTGCTGGCGGGAAAAAGAAAGAGTAAAGTCTGCTGGACGATCGACAATCAGCGCTGGAAGCAGGCGCTGGACTCTGCGTTACGTTGATGATTCCCGTGAGGGAGTGAGGATTTCCATCGGCGCGTGTCTGCCTGTTCTGTGCTCGGGATTTTAAAGAGGCGAAGACGCGCGTCTGCTATATTGGCGTCTTTCAAAGCTAGTTCGCGGAGGTAGTGCCATGTCCCGAATCGTGCGTTGTGGCCTGATTCAAGCGAGCAGTCCATCTGGCAACAACCGGTCGCTGCCTGAGATCAAGAAAGCCATGATCGACAAGCATCTCAAGCTGATCGCGGAGGCTGCGAAGAAAAAAGTAAAGATTCTCTGCCTCCAGGAACTTTTCTACGGTCCTTATTTCTGTGCCGAGCAGAACATCCGCTGGTACGACCTCACCGAGCGCGTGCCCGACGGGCCGACCACCAAGCTGATGCAGAAGATCGCCGCCAAAAATAAAATGGTGATGGTGGTTCCGGTCTACGAAGAGCAGATGCCCGGCCTCTACTTCAACACGGCCGCGGTCATCGATGCCGACGGAAAATATCTGGGCAAATATCGCAAGCACCACATCCCGCACGTGCATCCCGGATTCTGGGAGAAGTTTTACTTCACGCCCGGAGACCTCGGCTACCCGGTTTTCGCAACCAAATACGCCCGCGTCGGAGTCTACATCTGTTACGACCGGCATTTTCCCGAAGGCGCACGCGTGCTGGGTCTGAACGGCGCGGAGATCGTGTTCAATCCCTCAGCCACGGTCGCGGGATTGTCGGAATACTTATGGGAGTTGGAGCAGCCCGCGCACGCGGCCGCGAACGGATATTTCGTTGGTGCGATCAACCGCGTTGGACGCGAGAAACCGTGGGATATCGGCGAGTTCTACGGCAAGAGTTATTTCTGCAATCCGCGCGGAAAAATCTTCGCGCAGGCCGGCCGCAGCGAAGACGAAGTGCTGGTCGCCGATCTCGATCTGGAGATGATCGAGGAAGTAAGAAGAGTGTGGCAGTTCTATCGCGACCGGCGTCCCGAGACGTATGGCGCGCTGACGACGCAAACAGGGCAGGCCGCGGCAGCGGAGTAATCTGACGGCTGAGATGACCTGAAACGATGTCATCCTGAGCGGAGCATGGCGATCCGCAAAGCGGATCGCTATGCGGAGTCGAAGGACTCCTGCGATGCCTGCACCTCTGGCGCAACGTCAAGGCTTTCTTCCTGTGCACAGTGAGAATTCTTCAAATGTCGGGAAAGTATTTAGGGCGTAGAAATCCTTCGGCTCCGCGGTCACTGTGCTGCGCGCAGTGGCCGCTTCGCTCAAGATGAAATGAGTTAGTCCACGCTAAAGAACACAATGGCCACCGACCCACACATAACGCGCTCCCGAATTGAATCCAGCCCTCTGTACAACGAAGACCTCGCTCCCACCACACGCGAGCACCGGCACTGGGGAACTTACAGTTTTGCCGCGCTCTGGGTGTCGATGTCCGTCAATATTCTGACCTATATGCTGGCCGCCAGCCTCATTCAGGGAGGAATGAACTGGAAGCAGGCAGTCGCCACGGTCTTTCTCGGCAACACGATCGTTCTCATCCCGATGCTGTTGAACTCGCATCCGGGCGCGCGTTACGGCGTGCCGTTCCCGGTGCTGGCGCGCGCGTCCTTCGGCGTGCTGGGTGCGAACTTTGCCGCCGTCCTCCGGGCGCTCGTTGCCTGCGGCTGGTTCGGCATCCAGACCTGGATTGGCGGCGAGGCCATCAACACGCTGATTACGACGCTCGTTCCCGCGTGGAGCCAAACTCCGCATAATGTTGCGATCTGCTTCATGGCGTTCTGGCTTATCAACCTGGCGGTGATACTCAAAGGGATCGAATACATACGTTTCCTGCAGGGCATCAGCGCGCCGATTCTTCTGGCGGTCGGGCTTCTGCTGCTGGGGTGGGCCTACTTTGCGGCGGGCGGATTCGGCCCCATGCTCTCGGCGCCCTCGCGCTTCCTCACCTTTTCGGATTTCCTGAAGTTTCTGATTCCCGCGCTCAACGGAACGGTCGGATTCTGGGCGACGGTCTCGCTGAATATTCCGGACTTCACCCGCTTTGCGCGCAGCCAGCGCGAGCAGGTAATCGGCCAGGCCCTGGCCCTCCCAACGACGATGACGCTCTATTCGCTGATTGGAATTCTGGTGACGTCGGCGACCGTGGTGATCTATGGAACAGCGATCTGGGACCCGGTCCAACTTCTCAGCCGCTTTCATTCTCCGGTTGCGGTAGTGATCTCGCTGCTGGCGATTCTGCTGGCCACGCTGAACGTCAATATCGGCGCGAATGTGGTGTCACCGGCCAACGACTTTTCGAATCTGTGGCCGCGCAAGATCAGCTTCCGGACGGGCGGCATCATAACCTGTTTCATGGGCATCGCGCTCATGCCGTGGAAACTGCTCTCCAGTTACAGCACATTTATCTTCGGATGGCTGGGAGGTTACGCGGCGTTTCTCGGCCCGGTAGCAGGCATCATGATCTGCGATTACTTCATCATCCGGCGGCGTGTCTTGCTGGTTGACGATTTGTACCTTCGCCAGGGGATCTACGAATATTCGCGCGGAGTCAACTGGATCGCGGTGGGCTCGCTTTTTGCGGGCGCGGCGACCGCGCTGATCGGCCTGGTCGTCCCGTCGCTGCGCGTTCTGTACGACTATTCATGGTTCGTGGGTTTCGCGGTATCGTTCATTCTCTACTACGCGCTGATGACGCTGAGAGGCGGGCAGCGAGCGGCGCTCGAACCAGCGCCGTAAGCAGGACTGGCGGTATCGATAAAGCAATATCTCAATGTCAAGCCCCCAGCGTTTCCAATGCTATGCTTGACGCCATGAGTACTTCGACGACGAATGCCTTGCGCCAGGTAATTTCGGCCGAACAGATTCAGAAAAGAGTTCGCGAGCTGGCGCGGCAAATCTCCGACGATTATCGCGGCCAGACGGTCATCGCGCTGGGCATCCTCGAAAACAGCTTCGTATTCATGGCCGACCTGGTGCGTAACGTCGATGTCCCCATGGTCTGCACTTTCATCAAGCCCCGCTACAAGCAGCCAGAGCAAAACGGAGCCCCGGTTCAGGAGATTGTCTTCAGCCACGAACTCGCCATCCAAGGCAAACATGTGCTGCTGATCGAAGGCTTGGTGCACTCGGGAGTGACCAGTGAATTCCTCATGAGCGATCTGCGGGCTCGGGGCGCAGCGTCGGTTAAGCTGGCAACCCTGCTCGACCGGCAGTCCGCGCGGCGGGTGCCGCTGCAAGCGGATTACTTCGGCTTTCTGGTGGACGAAGCATTCCTGTGCGGGTATGGGCTCGGAACTCCGGAGCAGATGGAACGGAATTTGCCCTACGTGGCGACGAGTTAAGCGCCTTCGTAAATTCGTAGCCCGCAAGAGCGTGCCATGCAAAAATCGGTTTTTCTGGACGGCGAGGGCGATCAGTACCTGCGGCGCAACCTCTCGAAATTGAATGCCGAAACCGTCTCCGCAGATGTCCGCCTGTTTGCCCGCTACCTCAAGCCGGGCGCAAGGGTGCTTGAGATCGGATGCGCCAACGGAGTCAAACTCAGCCAACTGCAGTCGCTCGTCCCCTGCGAAGGTTGGGGCATCGATCCCTCGGCGGAGGCAATTCGGACTGGCAGCGAGCAGTTTCCCAAGCTGCATCTCGGAGTGGGGACGGCCGACCACCTCGACTTTGCCGACGCATCGTTCGATTTCGTGATCTTCGGATTTTGTCTCTACCTTGTCGATCGTTCGCTGCTCACGCGTGCTATGGCGGAGGCCGACCGCGTGCTCCGCGATCGCGGCTTTCTGGGGATCACCGATTTCGACGCCAGGGTGCCATGCAAACGCCGCTACTCCCATCACGCGGGAGTATGGTCCTACAAACTGGACTACGGAGGATTGTTCGCCAGCCTACCCCACTTTGTTTTAGTGGAGAAAATCAGTTACTCCCACCAAGGCGACACTTTCGCATTCGACCCGCAAGAGCGCGTTGCGTCGTGGGTACTGGCCAAGGACCACGGCAACGCTTATCCGGAGACGCCACCGGGAAGTTAGCGAAGTTCGTCATTGGCTGTCAGAGTCATCAGCCGCCGGAAGTGTTCGTCACCCCACCAATGGTGACTTCTGTCATCCCTGGCCGTCGCCGCAGGCTTACCCGTTTTTCGCGGAAAAGGTCTAGAATGGGAAAGCAGCCTTTTTGCCCGGGTCGAATTTCCGCCGCCAGCATCTAACACGAGTTGCCGGCGATTTCTTTTTCTTTGGATGACGTAAACGGGCGCATTTTGAGGAGTTTCAGGTGAATTCGACGATCAAAACGGTACTTTTCTGGGCGGTGATTGTGGTGTCGGCCGTCCTGCTTTGGCAGGTGGTGCGCTCTGGCAGTACGGGCCAGAAAGAAAAGGAAATCGGCTTTTCTGAATTCCTGTCCGAAGTGGATTCGGGCAATGTCCACGACGTGATGTTTATTGGACAGGAAGTGCGCGGCAAGTTCAAGAACGACTCCCCGTTCCACACCATCGTTCCGGCGAACTACCCGGATATGTACAAGAAGCTGACCGAGAAGAGCGTCCCTTACAGCTTCAAGGACATCAGCGGTGGATCGTGGCCCAGTTGGCTGCTGAATCTTGCGCCGCTGGTCCTGCTCGGCGCGCTGTGGTTCTTCATGATCCGCCAGATGCAGACCGGCGGCAATAAAGCCCTGTCGTTTGGCAAGAGCCGCGCCAGATTGCTCTCCATGCAGCAGAAGAAGATCACGTTCAAAGACGTGGCCGGCGTGGACGAAGCCAAAGAAGAGTTGCGCGAGATCATCGAATTCCTGCGCGAGGCGCAGAAGTTCCAGAAG
>Ga0187887_10001700_pt1 | contig 18497 bp, 16 predicted proteins | sample June2016WEW_7_10_FD_132977 | JGI IMG/M metagenome (GOLD analysis project Ga0187887, IMG submission 132977) | Peatland microbial communities from SPRUCE experiment site at the Marcell Experimental Forest, Minnesota, USA - June2016WEW_7_10 | ecosystem: Environmental > Terrestrial > Soil >...
CGGCGGCACGATGTCGACCACCATGGCATCGGGCGGCTTCGGCGGCGGCTCGGTCGGCTTCGACATCATCGAGCCGAGCGCGACAAGGAGCAGGCCCAGCACCAGGACCCCGACATGGCCGACGAAGGAAATAACGAACCCGGGCCGAATGAACCGCTTCAATCCGATCATAGAGGGCCGTGTCACCAGCGCCGCGCCTTGGCCGTATTATATCGGCTGCCCCGGAAGTTTGGCGTTTTTATTGGCCGCCCGTGGCAACATCCCGCAACGGTTCCCGATGGCACGGTGGCACCCCAAGCGCATCAGTACGTGATGCTGAGGAAGCCGACCGAGATGCCAGCACTGCCGACGATGGCCAGTATCCTGGTGCCGCGATTGAGCAGGCCATCATCGATGGCGCAGCTCATGCCGAGCGGCACCGAGGCCGCAACCGTGTTGCCGTAACGCGCATGAGTGCAGTACCAGCGGTCCTCCGGGACACCCAGTTTTCTCGCCGCAAGTGCTCCGGCCTTGGCGCTTGCCGCATGCGAGACAAAAAGGTCGTGCTCGCGGACCGACAGTACCGGATCGCTCGAGTAAGTGTCCCACAAATACCGGATTGTGCTTTTGAACAGCCGTTCGGAGTCGGAATAGAAGCGGTTCGGCGCGTGGCGAACGTCGTCGAACGAATCCAGGAAGCTTCCGGCATTGGCGAACGGAATCATGCACAGGTCGCAGTGTTCGCCGAACGATCGCATGGTGACGTAGAGATCGCTGTCGGCTTCGCCGCTGACCACGGTCGCGGTCGCCGCTTCGCCGATCGTATAAGCCGCAAGCGAGCGCTCGAGATCGGCCTCGCTGCCGAGGTTCCATGGCGCTAGATCAGCGGTAGCGCATTCGCAATTCACGATCATGCCCAGGCGATAGGTTCCCGACAGGCAAAACGCCCGCGCGATCTGCATCGCGCGAATCCAGCTCGCGCAGGCTTCCATGACGTCGAAGCAGGCGGCGTTGTTGGCGGAAATCTCGCGCTGGACCAGCGACGCCATCGACGGCTCGAGCCAGCCGCGGCTGACGCCGGCATAGATGATGAAGTCGAGATCGGTGGCCTTGACGTTCGCCGCCGCAAGCGCCCGATCAACCGCCGAGCGCAGAATCTGGATCGCGGTCTCATCGGCGCCGAGCGTATTGCGCGTCATGGTTCCGGCGCGGTTGAGAAAATCCCTGATTCTGGCTTCCACGCGCGGCGCCCCGCCGTTCCGCATCGCACCGTTACTTGCCGAGATGACCCGCTGGACAACCTCTTCATTGGTTACGACGCACGACGGAACAGCGTGCCGAACCGACATTATCTTCATGAAATACCACTAATTCCTGCGCTATCCCCGGCAGCGGCGACGCTAGCATGGATTTCGCGATCGCCACAGGGCGCAGCGGGATTGTCACCTGATTGGATTGTCGCGGCATTTCACTTCAGGAATCCGACCGATATCCAGGGCACCGCCGCCACGATGATGGTTCCCACCACCAGCGCCAGCATGAAGCCCCAGATCGGCCGCATGCCCTCGACCGGCTCGACCCGACCGATCGCGCAGGCCGCGTAATAGCCGACCCCGAACGGCGGCGTGAACAGGCCGATCCCCATCGCCAGAATGACGACCATCGCATAATGCACTTCGTTGATGCCGACGGCCCGCGCGATGGGAAACAACAGCGGTCCGAACAACACGATGGCCGGAATGCCCTCGAGCACGGAACCGAGCACAACAAAGGCCGCGATCGACGCCGCCATGAAGGTGAAGGCGCCGCCGGGCAGGCCGGTCATCGCCAATGCGAGCGAGCGCGAAAAGCCCGATTGCGTGAGCCCCCAGGCCATTCCCGTCGCGGTGCCGATAATGAGCAGGATCGCGCCCGACAGGCTCGCGGTCGACACCAGCATCGGCTTGAGCGCCGCCCAATCGAAGCGACGATAAATCACGAGCCCTGCAATCGCCGCATAGGCGATGCCGATTGTTGAAACCTCGGTCGCGGTGGCGACGCCTTCCACCACGGCGGCGCGGACCAGAAACGGCAGCGCCAGCGCCGGCATCGCGATCAGAAAGGCGCGGCCGATCTGCCGCGCCGTTGCGCGATTGACGTCGTTGAGGTCCTCGCGCCGGTAGCGCCATCGCACCACGAAGCACAGGAGGAACCCGAGCACGATCCCGGGCAACAAACCGCCGGTGAAAAGCGCGGCAATCGACACGCCGGTCACCGATCCGATCGTGATCAGAACCAGACTCGGCGGAATGGTTTCGGTCTGGGCCCCGGTCGCGGCCAGAAGGGCTACGAGGTCGCCGGGCCTGGCGCCGCGCGCCTTCATCTCCGGAAACAGCACCGGCGCGACCGCGGCCATGTCGGCTGCCTTCGAGCCAGAGATGCCGGACACCAGATACATGCCGGCGATCAGCACATAGTGCAGGCCGCCGCGGACATGGCCCAACAGGCTCGCCAGAAAAGCCACCATAGCGCGCGCCATCCCGGTCATTTCGATGAGGAGCCCGAGAAAGACGAACAGCGGCACCGCGAGCAGGATGAGATGGCTCATGCCTTCGTCCATGCGGCCGACCAGCACCATCAGCGGCGTATGCGTCGCCAAAGCCAGATAGCCGAACACCGCAAGCCCGAATGCGAAGGCAATCGGCACACCTAGGAACACGGTCGCGGCCACGACGCCGACGAAGAAGATTAGAAGATTGAGATTGCCGAGCTGACGCAAGACCGGTTCGGCAAGCCAGAACAGCGCGATCAAGCCGGCAACGACGCCGAACGCAACGGCGATCGAGCGTGGCGAGCCGGCCTTCGCCGCCCGCAGCAAGGCGAAGATCGCCATCAGCGCGATCCCGCAGGGCAGTGCCGCGGCCCGCCAGGCATTGGTAAGCTCCAGCGCCGGCGTGGTGATGAACACTTCTTCCCGCGCATATTGATAGGACGGCCAGGCGATCAGAATGAGAAACGCCAGCGCCGCGGCGACAGCCAGCATGTCGAAACTCGCCCGCAGCTTAGCCGGCAGCATGCCGACGATGGCGGTCATGCGCATATGCTCGTCGCGGCGCAACGCAATCACCGCGCCGAGCATGGCCAGCCACAAGAACAAGATCGAGGCGAGCTCGTCCGACCAGACCAAAGGATTGTCGAAGACGTAACGCGAGACAACGCCGGCGAACAGAATGGCGATCTCGGCCGCAACCAGCGCCGCGGCCATGAGCTCCACGAACCACCCCAGCGAGGCTTCGAACACGACGCTCACCGCGCGCGCGGACGCACTCGTTTCATGCGCTGGCCGCAGCGTCCGCTGCTCGGCCACCGCGATCACGTGAGCTTGCCGACCGCCTTCTCCAGGATGGCCCATGCTTCGTCGCCGTATTTGTTCTTCCACTCGGTATAGAAGCCGGCCGTGCGGAGCCGGTCGCGAAACGGCGCCGGATCGGGCCGATTGAAGACGAGGCCCTTGGCCGTGAGATCCTGCCGCAGCGTCGCGTTCAGCTTCTCGACGTCGCCACGCTCTTTCACGCCTGCGGCATTGACGTTCTTGGCGACGATCGCGCGCACGTCGTCGGGCAGACTTTCCCAGGCGCGCCGGTTCGCCAGGAACCAGAACCCGTCCCACATGTGATTGGTCAGCGAACAATATTTCTGCACTTCATAGAGCTTGGCGGTAGCGATGATGGCCAGGGGGTTTTCCTCGCCGTCGACGATCTTGGTCTGCAGCGCCGAATAGACCTCGTTGAAGTTGATCGAGGCCGGCGACGCCTCGAAGGCCTTGAACATCGACGTCCACAATGGTGACGGTGGCACCCGCAGCTTCATGCCGCGGAAATCGTCCGGCACGGCGACCGGCTTGGTGGAGGTCGTGGTCTGGCGAAAGCCGTTGTCCCAGATCTTGTCCATGACGACGAGATTGGCCTTGGCGATTTGCCCGCGGACATAGGCGCCGAGATCGCCGTCCATCGCTTTCCACACGGTGTCGTAGTCCGGGAACGCAAACCCCATGCCGTTGATCGAGGCCGCCGGCACCAGCGTCGATAAAATGAGCCCGGACAGAGTGAAGAACTCGACGCCGCCGGAGCGAACCTGGCTCAGCGTGTCGGTGTCGGAACCGAGCTGGCTCGACGGAAACACCTGCAGATCGAAACGGCCCTGGGTCTCCTCTTTGATCGCCGCCGCCATCTCCCGGGCGCGCACATTCATCGGATGCGTTTCGGGAAGGTTGTTGGCGTATTTGTATGTCCAAAGCGCTGCCTGGGCGCGGGCGACCAAGGGAGCGCCGACGGCGGAGGCCAGCACTGTCGAGCCGGTCGCGGCAAGCAAACGACGGCGTGACAAACCCGAGGACAAACTCATGGACAACCCTCCCTGTGCGAGCGCGGCTGACACGCTCTTCCCACCCCGTAACCTGGTCCGCTTTCTGCGGACCATGACATTCAATTGTATTGACCACTACTGAAGCGCAAAGCACTGTCAAGCGCGACGCGAAAGTCGCACAGGGACACTGCTGTTCGTCATGCCATTCGTCGTTTACCGCGGGCCGGTTTTCCGTGATCGGGAGGTGCAATTCGCAACGGCGGCCCAACGGATGCTGATGCGCGCCTTGGTCGCGCTACTTGCATGCACGACACCGTCAAGGCCGTTTGTCGCGTCCGCGGCGCGCGCTCAGGATTCCGAGCCGCTGATCCAAAGATTGTCCGCGCTGACCGAGCGCAAAGGCTACAGGAATGCCGCCCTGCGCGATTGGATATGCAATGCCTTTGAATGGTCGACGTCGGATTGCGAAACGCAAATGACCTTTCAAGCGCCCTACGATGAAAGAGACGGCAGCGTGCATGTCTTTGACAGCGTCCGCATTCCGGGCAAGCCATTGCGCATCGTGCTTATCGTTCACGACAAGCACTCGGGCTACGGGTTCTGGACCGACCCCGACGGCACGCTGCGCGGCTGCTTGCGCTCGCAGTTGGCGGATCCGCAATACGGAGAGTGGCAGGGCGCGAAAACCTCTTGTGAGGATGCGACACTCAAGAGCAGTTTCGCCAACGAAATGAACTACTGGCGCATACAACAGACCGCGCTGGAGAAAGCGCCCGATCGCAAGGACTAGAACATTTTCCGGACGCGCGGTGCCCGCCGGAGCGAACGGGCAGCCAGCCTCGTCCGGCGTCTAAAGCTTCGGCTTGCGCGAAATGTGATAGCTCAGAACGCCGGTGAGAAAATCGCCACTTTCGATGCCGGCGAAGCCGACGCCGTCGAGCAGTACCGTCAATTCGCGCGGCGTATAGAAGTGCCGTATGGCGTTGGCGAAGTAGCCGACGCATTTTTTGCTCTCGGCGGAACTGCCAAACAGCATCGCCGTGAACCATACCGAGAACCGCAAGAACGCCAGGTACGGAATTTCGATGATCATGGAGGCCGGGCGCAGCATGTCGTTGTGACAAAAGATGCCGCCGGGCTTGAGCACGCGATGGATTTCCTTAAACGCCTTGATGATCTCAAGATGGCGCGATGCGAATTGCAGCGTGACCGCATCGAACGAATTGTCGGGAAACGGCAGCACATGGGCGTCGCAGACGCCGGCATGGATGGTCAGATTGCGCTCGCGGGCGCGGCGCTGACCCTCCGCCGTCATGTGCACGCTTCTGTCGACGGTGTGAATTTCGAGGGTCGGATCCTTGGTAAAAAGCCGCAGCGGAATATCGTGCGTGCCCGAACAAACGTCGAGCACGCGCGCGCCGCGCGGCAGATGCTTTTGGATCGCGGCCGCAAACTGATTGCTCCATCGCGCGCAGTGCCCGAGCGAAGCGACGGCATTGCCTCTATCGTAATAGGTCGGCACGTCACGAAAGACCGCGGGAATGAGATTCTGCCACGTGTCGCGAAACAAAAGCGAACGGAGATCTTCTCGTTTCAACAGATCTTCTGAGATGCTCATCCGATTTGATCTCCAATTGCTCAGGAAATTCCCGATGCAGGGTTCGGCCACCGCTGCAAAGGCTCGGACAGCGGCTGCGATGATATCACGTTTTTCTCGTGTGCCAGGTCTTTCTGATGTGCCAGGTCTTTCTGATGTGCCAGGTCTTTCTGATGTTCCAGGCCCTTACTCGGGTCCCGGGCCTTTCTCGTGTGCCGAGTCTTTCTCGTATCCCAAGTTCAGCTGGCAATTCGGCGGTCCGGACATCAATCATATTGCTGCAGCGCACTCCATGAGACTGAGGGACAATACCTAGCATCGGCGTCGCTGCCCGACGGCGGCAGGTTCCGAAGGCGACCGGTACGGTATCTGGAGAGAGAGCGAATTGATCTGGCTCAATCCGACCGTGGCTTCATCGCGATTTAGCGTCGGGCCGCGCCGCCTTTCGCCAACCGATCGCTCATACCAAAGGGACATTGAATTTTTCGCGTCGGCTGGCAAAATGCCCCTTGATGCCACCGCGGGACGTTCTGCGAGGGCGAGGTGGACGGAAGTCCGACCATTTCAGGCTCGAGGAACATCGGCGATCGCATCGAGTTGCACGAAAGGGGCGCGACGACAACTATTGAGACCGTCCATGGCTGCGAGGCACTTGAAGCTGCTCGGCCTTATCGTGTTGATTCTGACGGCAAATGCCGCGACGGCGCCGGCGCAGACCGTGAATTCGGGCGCGTCGCTGACGCTGCCCCAGCAAGCGGAAACGCCGGTCTCCCCGGCTACGCCGGGCACCGGGCCCGGGGCATTGACCAATGAGACGACGGGAACAAACCCCCTCACCGGCCTGCCCTGCTCGGGGCAAGGCTCGCTCGCGGTGAGCGGCGCGGGCAGCCTGCCTGACACGGCCAGCGCACCTCCGGGCTCGGACTCAACGACGGACGTCCCGGACAACGAGTTGCCGGCCATCACCAGCGTGTTCGGATCTGGAACCACGCTGGGCGCGTGCTGAAGAAGGCCATGGAGATGAACCGCGCGGCCGCGACACGCGGTCGAACCCCTGGCGGTCTTGCGATGACAGTGTTCAAGGCGTTGCGCCTCTATCCAGGCAGCATGAAGCCGAGCCGGCGAGTGCTGCACACCGCAGCCTTCGTCGCCGGCTTGATTGCCGTTTCGATATTCATCTTTCCCGTTTCACTTTTCAGCCAGACCTCCACTTTCGTTGCGCCGGGCCGCATCGAAGGCGCGGCGCCGGCGCTGGCGATCGGCACGGCGGCCACCGGCACGGTGAGCGAGCTTTTGGTGCGCGACGGCAGCCGCGTTACCGCTGGTCAGATATTGGTCAAGCTTGATTGCCGGCCTATTGAGGCCGACATGCGTTCGCGCGAGGCCGGCCTGGCGGCGGCGCAGGCAGCCTACGACAGGACGCGCAACGGCCCACGGCCCGATGAGATCGCCGTGGGCGAGGCCATCGTCGGCTATTCGCAAGCGCGCGCCGAGGAAGCGCAAAAAGCCCTGGAACGAACCCTGGCGCTGCAAGAGGGCGTCACCGTCACCGCCGCCCGCGTTCTTGAAGTCAAGCGCGACGCTCGGATCACGGCGGCCCAGCTCGAGGAAGCGCGCGCCCGGCTGTCGCTGCTGCGCGCCGGCTCGCGCGAGGAGGACATCCGGCGTAGCGAAGCGTTGCGCAATGCCGCGGCCGCCGAGCGCGATGCGGCCCGCGCCCGGTTGGAGCAGTGCTCGGTGCGCGCGCCGGTCGACGGCGTGGTGCTCGACGTGCTGGTCGGCCAGGGCCAGTTCCTGAGCCTCGCCGTGCCGCAGCCGCTCCTGCACCTCGTCGCCGACGGTCCGTTGCGGGTTCGCGCCGAAGTCGCGCTGCGCGACCTGGTCCATGTTTGCACCGCACAAAGCGCGGTCGTATCCGCGGAGTTTTCCCCCACGGCCGTCCTCCACGCCAAGGTTGCCGCGATAGGTCCCGCGGCCAATCCGCGAAGCCTCGCGGCAGCGACGGCGGATAATCGCGACACCGACGCGATCCCGGTCATCTTGACGATCGAGCACGACGCTCCGGCTTTGCCGATCGGGGCGTCGGTCATGGTCCGCTTTGAACCCTGCCCGTCAAAGACTTGACGCGCAAAGACTTAGCGCTCACGGCGGCGAAGAGCACGGAACGCCGGTTTCGCCTTCGGTCTCAACCCCGCATTCGATTCACGGACCGAACGCGACCGCGTGCATGATGCGGCCCGGCACGAACGTGAACAGTCCCGCGATCACCAGCCCACCGACGAAAATGCCGGTCATTGCGCGGCGGTGGAACTCGACCGCATGACGCCGAGCCGCCAGCACCGCGAGCGGCAGCATGATCAGCACGAAAATCGCCAACAGGTGGATCGGACTCCACGGCCCCCACAGCCGGATTTGATGGATGGAAAAGGCGGTGATGGCGACGACCAGCATCAAGGTCACCCAAATCCAGCCAAGCGTACGGTGCGGCGGCGTGCCTTTCGGCGCCGCCAACTGGACGATGCCGAGCCCGAATGCCGCCATCGCCGCGAAGGCGTGAAGCTGGATAGCGGGGGTCGCTTGCAGCAATGGCGCGAAAGAGATGGCGCCAACCATGCCGGAAGTCATGTCCGCGCCATGATCACAGGCCCAGTAGCTTCTTACTGTTACCGCCGGCCAGCGCCGCGATGGTCGCGGCATCGAAACCTTCGACGCCGGCGATGTGGCCCAGCGGATCGTATTCGGCCATGTCGTAAGGATAATCGGTGCCCAAAAGGACGTGGTCGGCGCCGAACACCCGTACCAGCTCGGCGAGCTGGTGCGGCGTGAACACCACGGTGTCGACGTAGATGCGCTTGAGATAGGTCGTCGGCGGCTGCGGCAAGTCGCCATGGGTGTCCGAGCGCGCGCCCCAAGCGTGATCGATGCGGCCAGGATAAGCGCCGAGATAGCCGCCGCCATGCACGGCCAGGATTTTAAGCTTGGGGTGGCGTTCCAAGACGCCATCGAAGATCAGATAGTGCAGCGCGATCGTCGTCTCCAGCGGATTGCCGATGACATTGTTGAAATAAAACCGCGACAGCCGCGACGCCTCGGTGAAGCCGTTGGGATGGATCATCACCAGCGCGCCGAGCTCTTCGGCCTTCTTCCAGAACGGCGCGAAAGCCGGATCGGACAATTCCTTGCCGGCGATGGTGGTGAGAATCTCGACGCCGGTGAAGCCGAGCTTTTTGACGCAGCGCTCGAGTTCCTTGGCGGCTTCGTCGCCGTCGGTCATCGGCACCGCGCCGAAACCTTTGAGCCGATCGGGCTTCTTGGCGCAGAAGGCGGCGATCCCGTCGTTGACCATCCGCGTGGCGGGCACGGCGATGTCGAGCGGCACCGTGTAATAGCATTGCGGCGGCGGCGGCGCGATCAGCTGCATGTCGATACCCATGGCGTCGAGATCGGCCAAGCGGTGCTCGTGATCGCTGCGCTCGCGGATGTCGGCTTCCTGTTTCTGGGACAGCGCCTTTGTTTCCGCATTAGCGAAATGCGCCAGTGGAATGGTCGCCCAATCGAGATGCGGCTCGACGAATTTGGCCGCTTCCGGCACCGCGACATGGGAATGGATATCGATCGTGACGCTTTGCGGCCGCGTCTCGCGGCCGGGCTTGCCGTGGCGGCGGGCCGCGGTCGGGGCGTATTTATTCCATTGGCTGGGCATTGGGGTTCCTTAAGGGAGTTCCTTGCGAACGGCGTTTCCGGCAGCGGGAAAGCACAGTGAACCGCGATGTGCAATAAGAAAGCGCGTGGCCCGCGCCGCCGAATGTTTAACCCTCAGATCGAAATCTGCCGTCCGATCTCGACCACCTGCTCGCTGGGCAGCTGGAAATAGTCGGTGACGTGCGAGGCATTGCGCACCATCGCTGCAAATAGAGCTTCCTCCCAGTGCGGCAATTCGGCGCCGCGCTCACGATGCAAGATAATCTCGTGGCCAACGTAATAGGTCACATCTTGCAGGCCGACACCGCAGCCTTTCTGCCGGGCCTCCGTCAACAAATGCGGAATATCGGGCCGCTGCATGAAGCCGAAATGCGCCGTCACGCGCCAGAAATCGTCGCCTTCGGCCACAATCGACATGAGCTCCGGCCAGCGCACTCTGGGCTTCGATTCGGTCACCACCCGCAGCACGATGACGTGCTCGTGCAGCGCCCGGTTTTGGCGCAAATGCCAGACCATCACCGGCGGAACGCCGGTCGCGGCGCGGGTGAGAAAGACCGCTGTGCCCGGCACCCGCGGTACGCCACGCGCCTTGAGATCGGCGAGAAAGTCCGAAACTGGCAGCGGCATCCGCTCGACGTGATGCGCCACGGCGACCGTGCCGCGATGCCAGACCAGCATCAGTCCATAGACGGCCGCGGCAAGAAGCAGCGGCACGTAACCGCCATCGGCGATCTTCAGCGAGTTTGCCGCGAAAAATCCGGCGTCGACGAACACGAACAGACCGGCAACCGCGATGCTTGTCGAAAGCCGCCAGCGCCAGATCTCGCGCATGGCGATGAACAGCAAAAACGAGGTCATCAGCATGGTCAGCGACACCGCGATGCCGTAGGCGGCGGCGAGATTATCGGATTTACGGAACAACAACGTCAGCGCCACGGTGACGATCATCAACAGCCAGTTGACGACGCCGACATAAATCTGGCCGTAGCCGGTCTCCGAGGTCTGCGTGATGCGAATGCGCGGCAGCCAGCCGAGCTGGATCGCCTGCCGCGTCATCGAGAACGCGCCGGTGATGATCGATTGGCTGGCGATGATGGTGGCGACCGTCGCCAGACACACCAGCGGAATGAGCAGCGGCGCCGGGCACAGCCGGTAGAACACGTTGTTGGCGATCGGCTCGCCGGACAGCGCGATCGCGCACTGGCCGGCGTAATTGAGCACGAGGGAGGGAAACACGATCGCCGACCAGGCGAGCCGGATCGGCCGCTTGCCGAAATGGCCCATGTCGGCGTAGAGCGCTTCGGCGCCGGTCACGCAGAGGAAAATTCCGCCGAGCAACAGAAAGCCGCCAAAGCCGTTGTCGGCGAGAAGACGGAAGCCATAATAAGGATTGACGGCGACGAGCACCGCGGGATTGCGGACGATACCCCAGACGCCGAGCACGCCAATCGCGACGAACCAGACCGCCATGATCGGCCCGAAAGCCGAGCCGATGCGCGATGTGCCGAGCGGCTGGGCTGCGAACAAGACCAACAGGATCACGACCGCGACCGGCACCACATAGGGAGAGAATCCCGGCGCCGCGATGTCGAGGCCTTCGAGCGCGGAGAGCACAGAAATCGCCGGCGTGATGGCGCCGTCGCCGTAGATCAGCGCCGCCCCCAGGAGGCCGGCGAACACAATCGCCGGCCGTCGTTGTCGCTGCACACCGAGCAGCGACATCAAGGCCAGAATGCCGCCTTCGCCGTCATTGTCGATGCTCATCGCGACGGTCACGTATTTGACCGATGTGATGAGAAACAAGGTCCAGATCAACAACGACAAGATGCCAAGAATACGCTCCGGGGTGGCGTCGCCGCCGAGGAAAGCAAACGCCGTCTTGAGCGTATAGAGCGGGCTCGTGCCGATATCGCCGAACACGATGCCGAGCGCCGACAGCCCGGTCAATGCGAGCGCCGCATGGCCGGTCTTCGAGCCCGCGGCGTCGGGTGCTTCGGCGGACGATGGCGAGGTCATGCGCCAGCGCGACGGTTGGCGGGCGTCCGAACTGGGTGCATCCGTCTTTCCCTCAGTCGCGCATCATGTGAAGCGAGGATGGAGCGGCCTATGTGACATGGTGGTGACAATCCGCACACGCGCTCTAACGCTGCGGCCCGCTGAGGCTGAGGTCGCGCTCGGCGCGGAAGATATTGCTGTAGAGATTGGCAATCCACTGCCGTCCGCTCGATGTGACATTGAGGTAGCGGATCGCGGTCTGAATATGGGCGGAGACGCTGTTCCAATAAAATTGCGGATAGAGGTCGGTGAGATCGGCCGGTGACGTGTAGCCCAATTGCTTGTTCATCCCGACTTCTTCGAATTCGTAATACAGCGCATTGGCCTTCCGCAGGTAATGCGGATCGCCGAGCTGGCCGATCAGATCGGCGGCGCGCACCAGCATGCCTTCTTCGGTCTCGGGATCGTCGCTCGCGTGGGGCGAGGGAAACCGCGTGAACTCGATGGCGTTGGCGATCCGATCGGCATCAAGCGGCTCGATTTTGGTGATACGATCCATCACGAACAATTTCGACCGGTCGACATGATACGGCAACAGTGCGGCGTCGGACGACCCGCGCGGCAGCTTGGTTTTGCCGCCCTTGGCGTCGATGACGTAGCCGTCGTCGCCGTCGCCCTTGAGAATGCCGCGCACGTAGCCGATGTCGTGCAACAGGCAGGCGACGAGAACATGGGAAAAGTCGCTGGGATAGGTCGGCGTCAGCAGCGCTCGCCCCTTCATGATGTCGTAACCGACCATGGTCACCAGCATGGTGTGCTCGACATTGTGGTAGAGCGCGTCGCTATTGCCGATACATTCGAGCGCAAGCCGGGCAACCGAAGGAATGAGCTCGGTCAGCGCCGCATGGGTGGTGGCAAATCTGCGGCTCAAATGCTCGGCGAGGTAGGACCCCAGAGCCTCCGCCGCCAATTCGGGAACGGTGATCACGTCAGAGCCCTCCACTCCGGCCCGCCATGGTGACGGCCAGCACCGCAATTTGCAATACGGGTCACTTCTGGCCGCCTGCGGCGGAAGGATTGTTCAAAACACCCCCAAATGCTGGCGCAGATCGACACCGTCGTTTTTCAGCGCCGCGGCGGTCGAGATCACCGCGACACGGCCGGAATTGAGAATGACGATATCGTCGGCGATGTCGAAGACGAGCTTCGGGCTCTGTTCGACCAGCACGATCGAGAGACCGCTTTCCTTCAGCTTGCGGATGGTGGCCATGACTTCGGCGACGATCTGCGGCGCCAGTCCCTCCGACGGCTCGTCCATCAACAGAACGCGCGGATTGGCCATCAGCGCACGGCCGATGGCGAGCATCTGTTGTTCGCCGCCCGACAGATAGCCGGCGAGTTGGCCGCGCCGTTCGGCGAGGCGGGGGAACATCGCAAACACCGTCGCCTCGGTCCACGGCGCGTGCCGGCCGGCGAAGCCGGTTTGCGCCGCCACCATCAGGTTCTCGCGGACCGTGAGGCTCTTGAACACGCGGCGGCCTTGCGGCACCAGCGCGACGCCGCGCGCGGCGATCATTTCCGGCGGCAGCCGCGCGACTTGCGTACCAAATACTTCGACGCTGCCGGCGCGCGGCGGAACCAGACCGACGCTGACATTCATGCAGGTCGATTTGCCGGCGCCGTTGCGGCCAAGGAGCCCAAGCAGCCGCCCCGCACCGAGCGCAAACGACACCTTCTGCAGCACATGGCTGTCGCCATAGAAGGCATCGACGTCGCGAAGCTCGAGCGCGCTACTCGCCAAGATAGACCTCCCGCGTGCGCGGATCGTCCACCACTTCGGTCCGGGTGCCCTCGACGATCACCTCGCCAAAATGCAAAAGCGTGATGCGATCGGCGAAATCCAGCGCCACGTCCATATCGTGCTCGATCATCACGATGGTGACGTCGCGCGGAATGGCAAGCAAGAGCTTGCGCACGTCCTGCCGCTCGTCGATCGACAGGCCGGCGAAAGGTTCGTCGAGCAGCAACAGCTTGGGGTTCTGCGCCAGCGCCATAGCGATCTCGACCCGCCGCCGCTCGCCATAAGAGGTCTCCGCCAGCGGCCGGCCAGCGAGGTGATCGAGGCCGACGCGCTTGAGCGCCTCGCGCGCTTGCGCATTCAGGTGCCGCTGGCGGGCGAGCGCGATGAGCGGATTCCAGCGCAGCGGCGACAGACCGAGCAAGGCCAGCGTCACGTTGCGCTCGATGGTATCGCGCGCGAACAGCGTGATGATTTGATAGGTCCGCGCCATGCCGAGATGGGTGCGCTTGCGGCTTGGCGTGCGGGTGATGTCGCGGCCGAACAGCGCGATCGTGCCGTTGTCGGGCGCAAGCTCGCCGGTAATGAGATTGAACAACGTCGTCTTGCCGGCGCCGTTCGGCCCGATAATAAGGCGGCGCTCGCCGGGATCGACTTTGAGATTGACGTTGGTGGTGACGCGCAACCCGCCGAACGATTTGCTCAAATTGTTGACGACGAGAGCGGTCATGACGGCGGCCCCGCGCCGATGACCGCGGGCTTGCGCCGGCTCAGCACGCGCCACGCCGAACGCGAAAGCCGCACCCCGCCGGGCACCAGACCCTCCGGCATGAATACGACGATGGCGACGAAGATGGCGCCGAGCATGAAATTCCAGCGCGTGACATAGGCGCTTACCACGTTCTTGACGATGACGACGAGAGCGGCGCCGATCACCGGCCCGAGCAGCGTTCCGGCGCCGCCCGAGATCACCATCAACAGGCCCTCCGCCGAGGCGGTGAGTGCCAGCGCCTGCGGACTGATGAACTCGTTGTAATAGACGAACAGAATGCCGGCGACCGACGTCAACAACCCGGAGAACATGAAAGCCCAGAACCGGATCATCCAGACGTGGTAACCAAGCGTGTTCATGCGGCGAGGCTGGTCGCGGGTGCCGCACAGCGCCGCGCCAAACGGCGAGCGCACAAAAATAGCGCAGGCCGCCACCGCGACCAGAAAGACCACCAGCGTCGCGTCGTAAAAGCTTCGCGCCGAGGTCAGCGGCAAACCAAACGGCTCAGGCCGCGTCGCCACACTGATGCCGTTGTCGCCGTTGGTGAGGCTGATCCAACGATAGGCTAGCCCCCAGATGATCTCGCCGAGAGCGAGCGAGATCATAATGAAGCTGATGCCGCCCGCCCGCAGCGCCAGCGCAGCGAACCCTGCCGTCGCGATCAGCCCCGCCGCGATCGCGGTCAGAATGGCGACAAGATGGCCGTAACCGGCGGCAAGCAGATAGGCCGTCACATAGGCGGCAACCCCGAACAGACCGGCATGGCCGAGCGACACCAGACCTGCATAACCGACCAGCACGTTCAGTCCGAGCGCAAAGACCGCGTAGAGCAGGACCTGGCTCGCGATGTTGACGTAATAGACTTCCCCGATCGCGAACGGCACCGCGATCAGCGCGACAACCGCGATGGCGATGGCAATGCACCGGCCGGTCACGCAACTCGCCAGAAACCTGCGCGCAGGACTGATCACAGAACCTGGCCTCCGAACAAGCCTTGCGGCCGCAACACCAAGACCAGCACCATCGGCAGGAACAGGATGAAATAAGCTAGTTCGGGCAACAGCGCCTGGCCGAAATTATAGATGAATCCGACGATGATGCTGCCGACGAACGAGCCGAGCAGGCTTCCGGTACCGCCAAGAATGACGACGACAAGCGCAAGCGGCAGCATGTCCTGATCAAGGCCGGGATAGACCGAAAGAATCGGACCGCCGATCATACCGGCAAAACCGGCGAGCCCGGCGCCGAGCGCGAACACGACGGTGAAGAGCTGCGACACCCGGATGCCGACCACCCGCGCCATCTGCGGATCGTCGACGCCGGCGCGGATCATGGCGCCAAGCCGCGTGCGTTCGAGCATGAGCCAAAGCGCCAACGCGAAGACGACGGCGATCACGATGACCGCCAATCGATAGAGCGGGAACACCGCTCCGCCCAGGCGCAAGAAACCGGCAAGCGCCGGCGGCGTCGCCACTGAAATCGGATCGCCGCCCCAGCCCATCAGGCACAAATCCGCCGCCATGAAGGAAACGCCGAGGGTGACCAGCACCTGCGCCAATTGCTGGCCGGCCAGCCGCCGCAGCAGAAGCCGCTCCATCAAGGCGCCGAGCACCGCCACTTCCAGCGCGCCGATAACCGCCGCCAGCCAGAAATTGAGCGTGAAGCCCAGCGCGCCCGAAAGCAGACTGGTGCCGAGATAGGCGCCGACCATGAACATCGAGCCGTGCGTCAGATTGGGGATGCGCATCAGCCCGAAGATCAACGAGAAACCGGCCGACAACAGAAATAAAAGGCCGCCAAACGTCACACTGTTGACGGTAAGCAGCAGCCAGAACGTCATGTCCACTGAACCCGGTTTTTTGCAGCCCGGATTGCGCAACGCACAATCCGGGATTCCTGATCGCCGCTCCCGGGTTTCGCCCCGCTCAACCCAGGCAGTTACAAAATTAGCACTTAGCCAGCGGAGGATAATCGCGCGAATAGACCGGATGGGCGAGGAACTCCTGCTCCGGCCAGGTCCAGAACTGACTGACGTTCTCGTAGGTCTTGATGGTTTTATTCCAGAGCTTGAGGCCGTATTTGGCGCCCTCGGTGCCGAGGCGTCGCACGTAGAATGTGCCGACGATATTGCCGAGGTGATCGAACTTGACCGGCCCGCGCGGCGTGTCGGTCAGGTTGACCGCGCGCAACGCGGCCATGAACTTGTCCTTGTCGCTGGCGTCGCCGCCGACCGCCTTAAGGCCAGCATCGACCACCTGGCAACTGACATACATGATGGCGGCATATTGCCCCGGGATGGTGTCGTAATTCTTCAGCATGCCCTCGACGAATCGGTTGTTGCCGGCAGTGTCGAGATCGACCGTGTAGGGCGTGCAACTGATCAGGCCGATCGCCTCTTCGCCGAAACTTTTGAGCAAGGCGTCGTCGCCGCCGGTTTCACCGGTCACGACCGGATATTTGAGGCCGGCGCCGGCATAGGCCTTCATGAAACGCAACGGGTTCGAGCCGGCAAAGCCTTGGCAGACGCCGTCGCAATCGCTGATCTGGGCAACGTAGGGCGTATAGTCGGGCGTCGCCAGCGGCGGCCACAGTTTGCTGACCACGCAGCCGCCGTCCTGTTGGAAGGCGGACTGAAAGCCCCCCATCTGCTCGTAACCGAACGCGAAGTCCTCGGAGATGGTAACGACGCGCTTGAGCTTCATCTCCGTCGCCGCATAATGTCCCATCGGCTGCATCGCCTGCGAGGAAGCCGCCGCCGCGCGCAAAAAATAAGGATTGGGCCGGCGCTGAGTCATGTCGTCGGCGCCGGCGACGCTGAGCATCGGCGTCTTTTGCTCGCGCATATAGTCGGTGATGGCGAGCAGTTCGAAAGCGGCGAGCGGTCCAAGGACGGCATCCACTTTATCGCGCTCGACGAGTTCCTGGGCCTTGGTCTTGGTGCCGGCCGGATTGCCACCGGTATCGGCGGAGACGAAGTCGATCTTGCGACCGCCCATCGTATAATTCGTCTCCTTGAGGTAGGTCAGTACGCCCTGCTCCATCTGGATACCGCCTTGGGCAAGCGGTCCGGTCTTCACGGTGAGAAGACCAAGCTTGAACGGCGCCGCTTGCGCGATGGCGGGTGTCGGAAAGCGGGTGAGCGCCGCGGCGGCGCCAGCCGCGGTGCCGGCCAACAGCGCGCGCCGGCTCATTTTCGGAAATTTCAGATTCGCGTTACGCGACGTGAGTTTCAAAGACATCAATATTCTCCCTCTGGAGCGCTATTCCTGCGCTGGCCCCGCATGGCCGCCGCGTCCCCGCGCGTCGGCACTCAGGCTCTAGCGTTCACGTTATCATTTCGGATTTGCGGCGCGAAGCCCTTAAGCTTAGGCAGACTCGGCTATTATCGCGTCATTCTCAACATTTTTGCAGCGACGGATAGTCGCGCGAATAGACCGGATGGGCGAGGAATTCCTGCTCCGGCCAGGTCCAGAACTGACTGACATTCTCGTAGGTCTTGATGACCTTGTTCCACAGTTTCAGTCCGTATTTGGCGCCCTCGGTGCCGCAGCGCCTGACGTAGAAAGTGCCAATTACATTACCCAGATGGTCGAACCTGAGCGGTCCGCGCGGCGTGTCGGTCAGATTGACGGCGCGAAGCGCAGCCATGAACTTGTCTTTATCGCCGGTATCGCCGCCGGCGGCTTTCAAGCCGGCTTCGATCACCTGGCAGTTGATATAGAGACCGGCGGCATAGAAGCCGGGAATGACACTGAAGTTCTTCTGCATGCCGTCGATGAAGCGCTGGTTGCGCTCGGTTTCGACATCGAGCGAATAGGCCGAACAAGACACGAGACCGATCGCCTCGTCGCCGAAGCTCTTCAGCAGAGCGTCGTCGCCGCCGGTCCATCCGGTCACCACCGGATATTTAAGCCCGGCGCCGGCATAGGCTTTCATGAAACGCAGCGGGTTCGACCCGGCGAAGCCCTGGCAGACGCCGTCACAATCGCCGATCTGCGCGACATAGGGAGTGTAATCGGGCGTGGCCAAAGGCGGCCACAGCTTGTTGGCGAGGCAGCAGCCGTCTTGCTCGAATGCGGCCTGAAAGCCGCCAATCTCCTCATAGCCGAAGGCGAGATCGTCAGCGGCGGTCACGACCCGTTTCAGCTTCAATTCGGTCGCCGCATAATGACCCAACGGCTGCATCGCCTGGGATGAGGTCGCCGAGGCGCGCAAGAAGTAGGGATTGGGCCGGCGCTGCGACATGTCGTCGGCGGCGGCCAGGCTGAGCAACGGCATCTTCTGGTCGCGGATGTAATCGGTGATGGCCA
>Ga0187887_10001702_pt1 | contig 18489 bp, 14 predicted proteins | sample June2016WEW_7_10_FD_132977 | JGI IMG/M metagenome (GOLD analysis project Ga0187887, IMG submission 132977) | Peatland microbial communities from SPRUCE experiment site at the Marcell Experimental Forest, Minnesota, USA - June2016WEW_7_10 | ecosystem: Environmental > Terrestrial > Soil >...
CTTCGGCGAGGTGCAGGAGGAGTACGAGCATCTGGGCGGCTACCGGCTGGAGGCGCAAGCGCGCGAGGTGCTGCATGGCCTGGGCTTCGAGGACGACCAGATCGATGGCGACGCCGGGGCGTTGTCGGGCGGCTGGAAGATGCGCGTGGCGCTGGCGCGCGTGCTGCTGGGCCGGCCGGACGTGCTGCTGATGGACGAACCCACCAATCACCTGGACATCGAGTCGATCATCTGGCTGGAGCAGTTCCTGAAGTCGTACCCGGGCGCGATTCTGATGACCTCGCACGACCGCGAGTTCATGAACCGCGTGGTCTCGAAGATTGCGGAGATCGATGCGGGCGAGATCGTGACGTACTCCGGGGACTACGATTTCTACGAGCGCGAGCGCGCTATCCGCGAGACCAACCAGCAGGCGGCCTTCGCCCGGCAGCAATCCATGCTGGCCAAGGAACAGCGTTTCATCGACCGCTTCAAGACGCACGCAGCCAAGGCGGCGCAGGTGCAGAGCCGCATCAAGGCGCTGGATAAGATCGAGAAGATCGAACTGCCGAAGAAGAGGCAAGTGGTGAAGTTCGAGTTTCGCGCGCCGCAGCGGTCGGGCGACCAGGTGGCGGTGATTGAGGATCTGCACAAGAGCTACGGGGCGCGCGTGATCTATGACGGGTTTAATCTGACCATCCGGCGGGGAGAGCGCTGGGCCGTGATGGGAAGGAACGGCGCTGGCAAGACCACGCTGCTGAAGATGATTGCGGGCGCCAGTGCGCCGGATGCCGGAAGCGTGCGGCTGGGGGCCAGCCTGAACATGGGATACTTCGCGCAGCAGTCGCTGGACGTGCTGGCTCCGGATGTGAGCATCATCGAACAGCTTCAGAGGGACTTTCCGCAGGACGGGCTGGGCGCGCTGCGGACGCTGGCGGGCGCGTTTCAGTTTTCCGGCGACGATGTGGATAAGCGCATCCGGGCTTTGTCGGGCGGCGAGAAATCGCGGCTGGCCATGGCGCGGCTGCTGTACAACCCGCCGAACTTCCTGGTGCTGGACGAACCCACCAATCACCTGGACGTGGCCACCAAGGAAATGCTGGTGGAGGCGCTGAAGGATTTCGAAGGGACCATGATTTTCGTGTCGCACGACCGCATGTTCCTACGGGGGCTGGGATCGCGAGTGCTGGAGTTGGGTGGGGCAAGTGGCAGGGACAGGCATCCGCGGGTTTATCCCGGATCGTATGTGGAGTATGTGCAGGCGATTGGGTATGAGGCGCCGGGGATCTATTCGTGACGGTGGGGGCGGGGGGGGCCGATTGACAATCGGCCCGCAGGCTGCCAGCCTGCCCCACATAGCGGCAAGCCGCATACCGAGAGTCGGCGGAGCGGGTCTGGAGACCCGCTGCAGGCGTGGACGCCCGCCCCACATTGACGAACAAATTGGTGGACAGTAGTACAAGATCACTGAATGGTTAGCGTGACTGTGTTGGCGGCTAGCCCGTCCGCGGTGAGCAGGATGTTGACGCTTCCCTGCCCCGCTAACGACTGCGGAAGCGGTCCGATGTTTACCTGATCCTCTCCCGCGAATTGCGACGTCGCGGCCGCCCCCAGTACCGGCACGCTCAAGCCGCCTACTGTCGCGGTGAAGCTCTTGGCGTTGCGGAAGCCTGTGCCGTACATCTCCAGATAGACCTGTTCGGTGGACGGCCCGAGATTGAGCGGCAATGGAACCGTATTCCCGGCTACGTTCTGGTACACCGGCTGCAACGTTTGCTGCACGTTGGAAATCACCGGCAGGACCCAGGCCGCTACCAAGCCCGCGCCGGTTAACTCGAAGATCCCCGGCGAGACGCTGCCGATCGAGATCGTTTCGGACTGAGTAGTTCCATTCTGATTTCGGAACGCGACCGTCGCGGCTCCCGTAGCTGTGCCTGCCGGAATCTCGAAATTGATCTGCGACGGCGAAACGTAGAACAAGTAAGCCGGACGCGCGACACCGGCTGAGTCTGTGACCGTGACGCTGTTGCCATCCAGCGATGTCGACAGCGGAGGCGTTGCGACGGCTGCTCCAGTGGCCAAACCTGTGCCGTATGCCGAGACGATGCATTCCGGCGCGAAGGGTTCGACTTGTCCAGCCGTGGCCAGTGCGACTGTCGGGCCGACTGGCGCGGCGGTTGGCGCGATCTTGACGACAAAGCCGTGGGAGCAGCAGGGGTTGTCACTGGCGGTCGTCTGGAATGCGCCGGGAGTCGTGATCAGGTTCGGGCCGCTGTTGTTGCCGGCGAGATAGATGTTGCCGGAGGAATCGACTGCCAGCCCGGCCGGACTCGCAGTGTCGAGCCCACTGGACCCAATGCGCGTGGAAAACAGCAGGTTAGCGCCGGTGGGGTCAAGCTCGGCGACGATTACGTCCATCTGCCCGCCGCTTGGGGCTGGCTCAACCGGATTGACCGATGGGAAACCGGATCCGGCTTCTTGCCCCACGATATAGACGTTCCCCTTCGCATCCAACTGGATGGGTCCGGTAAAGAATAACGCGTCGCTCGAATCGCCCTTGCTGTCTCCCACAAAGGTGGACCACAGGATGGCGCTGCCGGTAGGATTCAGCTTGGTCACGTGGGCAGCCGAGCAGTTCTGCCCATTCGGCCCGCAGACGGTCGAATAGGCGCCGGCTGTCACGGGAAAATCCGGAGAATTGGTATATCCGGCGATATAGGCATTGCTGGCGCTATCGATGGCGATGCCGCTGATGTAGTCGCCTAAGTTTGCAGTTTGCCCGCCAAGGTAGGTGGCGTAGGCCAGCGACGCTCCACCGGCGGAAGTGACCGGACTGAACTTCGCAATGAAGCCGCGCCAAGCCTCCACGTAGGTTCCAGTGCTGCCTCCGAGGCTGCCCAGAGGAGCGCCCTTAGGCTGAATGACGCCGGCGGTGGTCGGCAGCTTGCCGGCCTGGGTCTCGCCGACCAGATAGAAGTAGCCGTTGGCGTCCACCGCGATCCCGGTGCCATACGTATCGCCGCAACCGTTGGCGCACGTAAATCCATTCAAGTCGCCGAAGATCGTGGAATAGAGCAGTTGGGCGCCGGTGGGATCGAACACTGCGGCGAAGGCGTATTGGGGCGAACCCCCGCCAGTTGTGTTTCCCGCGATTACCGCGCCGCTGGTGGTGGGAAAGCAGGATTGGGATGGGGTGCAATACTCATTTTCGTTGCCGGCAATGTAAGCGCGGCCCGCGCCATCCACGGCAATGGCAGTTGCGTACGCATTACCGTAGCCGCCCAGAAATGTCGAGTAGACAAGGCTGGTTCCGGTGGAACTCAGCTTGGTCACAAATGCGGAAATGTTACTGGCGTAGACTGGCTGGTACGCTCCGGCGGTTGTCGGGAATTTGGGCGAGTTTGTCTCGCCGGTCACGTAGGCGCTGCCACTGGAGTCCACCGCTATGGCGTAGCCTTCGTCATTGACGTCGCCGCCCAAATAGGTGGAATAAACCAGCGAACTGCCATCCGGACTGAATTTGGTCACAAAAGCCGAACGCCACAGCCCGGGACTGACCTGCTTTGTCGGAGGCGCGCTTTCATAAGCGTTCTTGGTTGGGAAGTCTAGCGAGTAGGTGTAGCCCGTCACATACGCGCTACCGGCGCTGTCCACCGCAATGCCCTGCGAAGTACCGACCTGACTGATACCAGGTCCAGTCGTCCACCCGATGTTATCGGTGCCACTGCCGGCAAGATAGGTGGCATAGCTGAGCACGGGATCGACGATCAGCGCTTTGGAATGGTCGTAGCTGCCGAGCCGGAAGCGCACCTCGTTCCCGGCCACGGCGAACGACCCTTCCACTCTGGTCTTCCTGTCTCCATCCAGTTGGTAGAGTACCGGTTTGTTGAAGCTGGCCGGGCCGTTGGGAGCGCTGAGAGTCAAGTTGCCCTGCGCGTCGAGGCTGGCGCGGGCGCCGTCGATCCGCCAGGCGATGCGGCTGGGGTCGGCGCCGGGAGCGACCACAAAGTCGTACTCCAACTGGCGCTGATTCCCGTAAAAGACCAGGTCCACGCCGGGGTAGATCTGGGGGTACCTGACCTTGCCATAGGTGGGGATGCCGGAGCGCCAGTTTTTGGGGTCGTTGCCGATGAAGTAGCTGACCACGCCGGACTGCGGAGCCTGGCCTACTGCGTTGGCCTTGGGATTTGCGCCAGTCAGGCTCATGCGCAGGGTGTCGACGGACGCGGCTGGCTGTCGCCGCTCCAGGTTCAGGACGACATGGCCCGGAGTGAGGAAGAGCGCGTAGCCGGAACCGCGCGAGAGAAACTGAACCGTGGACGCCAACTGCCCCTGGTTCGGCTCGAAGCTCAGTGGCACGTTAATGAGCTTGGCTTCGGGGCGGTTCGTGGACGCGGCCGCCGCCTGCCGCCAACTAATACCGATGGCGATGGAAATTATGGTGAGCGCCGTGATGACTCGAGGCGCACGCGCCCGGGTCGGAATCGAAGACCGTTCGCTTGTCATACTTGCTGTCCCGTTCGGTCATCCCGGAATGTCGCAGACGTTGCTTAGCCAGGATTTCCGATTTTGGGCCTCCTTGCCAGCATCAAGAATAACACTATTGGAGATGTTTATCTGTTTTTGGGTAGTGCCTGAGTTCAACTCCAGCCAGCGCGGGTTGAAAAGGACCTGGGTGCCCCGCCGCTCCAGCGATGTTCCCCAGGTGGCCTTCGATCACCGATTGCAGGATGCCCGGCCTCACAGGAGATGAAAAGGGCTCTCACAGGCTGAAGCCTGTGCCACCAAGTGCCGCTTAGTCATTGACCGAAGGGAAAGGCGTCCGGGCGCAAGTCAGAGGGAGCGCAGGAAGTTGAGAAGGTCCTGCTTGTCACTCTCGGTGAGACGATCAAACTGCTTGATCACGCCATTGGCTTCCGACATGACGCCGCGATGCTCCTGGATAGCCACCAGCAAGTCGCTTGTGCGTCCATCGTGCAGGAAGAAAAGACGCTGTCCGACGCCCCACAACGGCGCTGTGCGGAACTCGTCGCCAACCGCCTCGCCCTGAGATATCCCATCGTCGAGGTTCTTGCCCATTTGGTGAAGCGCCAAGTCCGAATAGAGGTTTGCCGTCTTTCCGGACAGGGCGGCAACGCGGGAGTTCGGATCGGCTGTAAGCGCCGGAGTATGGCAAAGATGGCAGCCGACCTGAGCAAAAAGCGCCTTACCTTTCAAGATGGATGCGGAGCCGCCCGGTTCGGTATCGGAAGGTTTCGGCGGGGCCAAAAAGCGCATGAAGGCGGCGAAGTGTTCGATGTCGCCGAGCACGTCGAACGGGGGGTTAGGTGTACCGATTTGATCGGGATTCGTATTGGTGCCATCGTTGGGCATCTTAACGGCAGCGTTTGGGCATTGCTCCTCGCGCTCCGTCTGGAACAACTCATTGGAAATGCCCATCTCCACGTTGTAGGCTTCGCCGGCAAAGATGAGCAGGGATTTGTTCTGCGCCTTCCAGCCAAATCGGGCGATGGTTCCGTCGTTACCGTTGTTGTTGGTTTGGCCCTGGATGCGACTCTGCTGAGTCCGCGTGTTGCCGGAAACGACTATATTCAATTTGCCCCTGATTTGGAGACGCTGCTTCGCAGGCGCCTCCGTGGCCAGATTCGCCAGGATATCGGTGTCTCGAATCTGCTCGATCAGTCCGGCGCCGAACACCGGGGTCGGAATCCGGAAGATTACGTTCTTCTTGTTTGCGGCAAAATCCGGCTGCGTCAGTTGGCAGTTCCCCGCGCCTGCCGCGCCCACAATGGTGAAAAGATCGTGCACGCCGCCGTCGGGTGTGCCCGTACTTGTTTTTTGGAATCTCGCTTCGCGGGTCGGCCCGTCCTGGGTTATGAAGAAGGGCACCGAGTTATGAAGCCCGAGCCGCTTGATAATTTGAAACTGTGGATTGGGCTTCGCGCCCGTTCCGCCAATCGCTGGTTGGGCGTGACATCCCGCACAACTGTCGAGATTCATGCGCGGGCCCAAGCCATCGTCGGAGACGGTGTCCACCTTGGCGAAAGTGGCCAGACCATCGTTGAAGAGCTTGAGCTCGCCGGGTTTAAGGTTATCGATCGGGCCACCGGCGCTGGCACCTGGGCGAGGCCCTGGATCGTGAGCCTTGGTGGTTTGGGAATGCGCGGTTCCGGTTAGGGCGACCAGTAGCAGGCCAGCCCCGCCGATTGACTGCAATGTCATTGCCATGAATCTTCTCCTCCTGTGCCAGTGCATAGAGAAACGGAAAGGGCCTTCACGATAGCCAGGATTTTCGTTTCACTTTCCAGCCAGTATACTCCCAATCGTTTTTACTGAAGGGGCTTTTTCATTCGTTCCGCTCCAGGCGACTCCGGCGGCGAACTAAGCGGTAGCCTTACCTTTTCAGCGTACGGAGAAACCGGGGTTGCCTCACGGCATCGGTCGCACGGATTGGGGCCGGACTTTTGTTTTCAGCGTGGCAGGGCGAGTACGAGACGGGTGATCGCGCGCCGATCAAGTCGCCACGCGATCAGCGCCGCCCCGCCGTTCCGGCGCACGCGGCTGTTAGCATGAGAGTCGCCGCCGAAATGTCGAGAAACCTGACGCGCGGGCCCGGCTTCAGCGTCGTTCCAGGCGCTCTTCGAGACGGGTGAGGCGGTTGTCGAGTTCCGCGAGCTTGCCCATAATGAGGTCAAATTTAACTTCCATGCTCGTCATGCGCGAGTTCAGGGAGTTGTAGAGCACAGCGTTCATGAGGATGCCGACGAGCACCGCGATGGTGGGCATGCCGGCTGCAAGGTATAGTTGCACGTTGGTCATGCTTTTCTCCAGTATATCGTAAGTGGCATTCGCGGCGAATGTTCTCAGCCTGCCCGTGCTGCCCGCCCTCCGGCCAATGCGGGAAGGTCGCCGCGGAGCCTGGAACCTCGCCGTGAAAAGGGGGGAAAGGTAGGCGTCGCGTGTGCGCGGCCTCCCGACTTGTCTTTTCGGTATTTTTACTTTCACCAACTATTGAAGAATGCGTGAAAGTTAGATATAATTCAGTATGGTTCAATCAGCCTCCCCGGAAGTTGAATTCAGAGGGCAGCGCCCAGTTTCCGTGACATTTACGCTTCCGACGAAATTGAGGATCGATGCGCTCGAAGCCATTTTGCAGCAGCCGGCTTCGACTATCCTTGAAAACGCCGTCCTCGCATTCGTCGCGGCGCTGCCCGACTGCGACAGGAGCCTCGTGGAATCACTGGCTACTCGCGCGCTCAAGAGTGTTCAGCAGTCTAGCAAGACGGATGCAGCCGCGAGGCCGGTTCAGGTTTGTGACACCGTCAATGGCAAGCAGTTCAGGTACACGGGTTCACTTGATGACGGAATTGAGGTCCTATTCGAGAAATCGCGGCTCCGAATCACGCGCGAGAGCATCGGATTAATCAGACGGGAAATTGAGCAGCGCAAGGGTCCCGCACTCATGGGCGCGATTTTCTCGCCTCTTATGCCGAATTCGATCGGGGAGGCCATTAAGATGAAGCATAAACTGACGCCGATCAACTTGTCATATGTTGTGCCCCTGCTCTGTAGGCGTGGTGCAGTCCGGGCGTTCAAGGAGGGCCACAGTTGGTACGTCGATGCGGTTGAGCCTGGACGGCGGCCGCAGCGATGAAACAGCAGCACGTCTTTTGGGCCGCAATAGGTTGTGGAGGGCAACATGCCAAAATGCCAGACCTGCCGAGGATGGAGGATCCTGGAAATGAAGGTCATCGACTCCGTTACGAGACGGGGTTCAGGAGAATCCATGAAGAGGTTTTTGATTGAAGTCCGAGCGGCGGCGCGACGACACTTTTTGGCGGACGTTAGGTGGGCAAGGGCCGTGCGGGATGGCTATCTTTGAGACAGCCGTCATCTTCGCCCTCATAGTCTTGCTCATGTGCTGGCCGGAGATCTTTATACACAAGCAATCTGACCGCGAGTTCGCCGGTGTATATGGCTCCTATCGCGTTTGCTGTAATCGTAGGAATTCTGGTCGTTACAAGATTCTGCCAGTGCGTGAGTCGAGCTGTTTTGTTTATCTACTCGGGGCTTGTTTGCCTTCGGCCCCAGCTTGCGTGCTAGAAGGTAGCATTCGGCTAGCTGGTTGCGATGCCCCATACAGTGCCAACCGCCTTGTGGAGGAGCTTTGTCGAAATGCCCGCTGCCGAAGTCCACTGGCGGAGCCCGATGGGATCCCGGAAATCGGAGAGGCGCTCTGTGTCCGTGCCGTTTGCGTCCGACCGCGGGTCTCTCAAACTGAGCCAGCGCTGCAATTTCAGCGCTGCAATTCATGGTGGGCTGGGGCGTACAGAGCTGTTTGGACGCTGGCGGGGGGCGGCGGGGGATTCGCGCAATTCACGCCAGATCGATGACAAACGTGGTGCCCTTGCCGGGTTCGCTGCGCACTGCGATCTTGCCTCCGTGGTCGCTGATCACCGATTGCACGATGGCCAGGCCTAAGCCGGTGCCGTGGGTCTTAGTCGTGTAGTACGGGGTGAAGAGGCGCTCGCATTCCTCCCCTGTGAGACCTTGGCCAGTGTCGGCGACTTCCAGGCGCACGCCGCCTTCGTGCGCGGCGGTGCGGAGGGCCAGGGCGCCTCCGGAGGGCATGGCGTCGATGGCGTTTAAAGCGAGATTCTGCAGGGCGCGGCCTAGTTGGGCGGGGTCGGCTTGGATGGCCCGTAGGTCGGCGGCGAGGTCCAGGCGGAGGGTTACGCCGGCCGCCTGCATCTGCGCTTCAAAGAGCTTCAGGCTGTCGCGCACCAGATTGTTCAGGTCCACGGTTTCGAGCTGCGGCTGCGGCATCTTGGCGAAGTCGCTGAAGCGGCCAACGATGCCGCGGAGCTTGCCCAACTCGGCGAGCAGCGTGGCGGTACTCTCGCGGAAGACTTCGTCGAACTCCTCGGGATGCGCGGCGCGGGCGCGCTGCAGGTTCTCGACGGTGATCTGCAGCGGGAACAGCGGATTCTTAAGCTCGTGCGCGAGGCGGCGGGCGAGCTCGCGCCAGGCGGCCACGCGCTCGGCTTGCACCAGGCGGTCGCGCTGCTCCAGCAGGTCGCGGGTCATCTGGTTGAAGGCGGCGGCCAGCGTGCCGATCTCGCCCGAGGCATGCACGTCCACTTGCGTGTGCCAGTCGCCAGCGGCCACCGCGCGGGCGCCGGCGGCCAACGCTTCCACAGGACGGGTGATGCGCGCGGTGGTCCAGAAAGCCACCAGCAACGCGAGCAGAATGCCGCCCATGGCCACCAGGAGTTCGACGCGGCGCAGGAAGCGCTCCAGGCGAACCTGTACGGCACGCGAGCTGCCTACCAAAAAAGCGCCCATCAACTCGTCGGCCTGGCCGGGATCTTTGGCAGGGCCGATGAGCGGGAAGGCGTGAAACGTCTCGGCGCTGGCCGCGTCGGCGGACCATTGGACAGTGCGCGTCACTTCGCTCGGCTGTTTGCGCAGGGCATCGATCAACGGCGCGAGCGGCGCGGTCTGCGGCAGCGGTCCAGAGGAACCGACGATGGATTGCGGCTCGCGATAGAGCAGGGCGCGCATGCCGGCCGGCAGCACAAAGGACGACAGGAAGTCGCGGTCGAGGGCCTGACCGCCGATCACGTACAGCTTGCTTTCGCCGACGGTCGCGACGCGCACCGAGATCAGCGCGAGGGCGGTGCCGGTGGGCAGGTCCTCGCGTTTCAGGAAAGGCTCCCGCGAATTCCAGTCGTCACGCTGGACGACCCAGTCTTCCTGGTAGAGAAATCGCGCGGGCCACTGCTTGGACGAGACGATGCTCCCGGTGGCGGAGACCAGCTCCAGGAAATCGAGATTGTGGGCGGCGGCCAGCGGTTCGGCGGCGTCCACATAGGCTGGGGGATCGGCGTCCGGACGGTTGAGCGCGATGACCATGTCGCGCGTGGTGTCGGCCTCGGCGATATCTCTCACGTGCTGGGCGATCTCCTGTTTGCGGCGGAGGAGCTCCTGGCGAAATTGGGCGGCCAGGGCGGAGACGCGCTGCTCGTCGACCTGCTCGAAGGCGCGTTGGGTGGTGGTGGAAACGATGGCGCCGACGAACGCCACGGCGACGATGACGGTAAGCGCGAAAGCGATTAACAAGCGCGTGCGAAAGGTCATGGTGCGGTCCCGGAGAGCCAGACATTGTCAAAGCGCCAATCGCCCAGGCGCGTAATCGGCGGCGGCGCAGACGCGCGGACGCGGCTGGCTGCGCCGTAGAGAACGGGAAGGTGAAAGAGCGGGACGGCGCGGAAGCCATCCAGCAGCCTGTGCTCGGATTCGTAGAGAGCCGCGGGGGATGCGGCGGCGGCCGGAGTTTCAAGGCCGAGAGCGGCTGCGAATCCGGCGAGGGCCTGCTCCGGGTCCAAGGAGGCCAGGCGGATTTCGACCAGCCGCACGTCGGCGCGCGGATTCTGCGGCGAGACCTGCACTGCCAATCCGGCATCGCGCGCGTTGACGGCCACGCGTTCGGCGAGAGAGCGGGCAATGCGCAGGGAGGGATCGTAACTGAGCGTGAGCGTGCGGGCCGCGGGTGGCAGGGCGTTGGCGAGCGCGCGGGCGCGCGGCAGATCGGGCGCCGTGGGAAAGACGAAGGCGTAACCGGAGATCCATTGCGGCAGCAGCGCGGCGGAGACTTCTCCCTGCTTTTGCAGGAGCACGGTGTGCATGGCGGCGCGGTCGATGGAGAGGGCGAGGGCTTCGCGCAGGCGGGCATCGCCGCCTGGGAACACGAGGGCGATGAGGGTCACGGGTGCGGAGGACCATATCGACGACAGGCTGAAGCCTGTCCCACCCAAAACGCCAGTCCCACCCAGAACGCGGCGCAGGTCGGTGGGAGCTACTTCTACGACGTCGGCCTTGCCGAGTTGGAGGTCGGCGAGTTGGTCGCGCAGGGCGCGGCCGAGTTGGACGTCGATGGCATCGAGGAAGGGCCGGCCGCCCCAGTAGTCTTCGTTGGCGGCGAACGTGGCGCGGCGGCCCGGCTCGAACGCAGCCTGGCGGAACGGGCCGGTGTCCAGCCAACCGTTATGCGCCAAATCGAGCAGCAGATCGGGCAGCGGGCGATTGGCGCGGATGGTGATGGCGGTATCGCCAGTGGCGGCGATGGTCATGGCTGGCAGCGCGGCTTGCAAGAGTGGCGCCGCGGCGGCGGCGGTCAGCGGAGAGCCATCGTGAAACTTGACCGCCGGCCGAAGGTTGAACTGCCAGCGCCTGGCGGCGGCGTCGTGCTGCCAGGATAGCGCCAGACAGGGCTGCGGCGCGCCCGCCTCATCGAGGCGCACCAGGGTTTCGAAAGCCAGCGAGCGAAGCGGAGCGGCATCGGCGGAGGTGGGGGCGAGGGCGGCCGGGGCGGCCAGCATCTCAACGCGCAGAGTTCCGCCGTAGCGCGGGCGGGTGGCCGCGCCGCAGACGGCCGACGCGCTAAGAACCGCAAGTGGGAGCCAGGATGAAAGCCGCATAGCGTCCGGTTTGGAGATCGCGCGAGACCGCCGTGGCGGAGTTGCCGGCGGACCATAGCGCGGTAATGGGTCCGGAGAATTCGATCGCCGGTCCGGCGGGACGGGGTGCGCCGCCGTTTCCTTCGGGGACGCCGAGGTCGTAGGTTCGGATGGCGTCCGGCTCGGTGTGGCCCGTGGGGCGGGTGGCCAGAATGCGCGCGCCGCAGGGCGTTTGGATGGCGGCGATATCGCTGCCCCACTGGTCGATGGCGCCGGCGGATTCCCAGGAATGCGTGTAAACATGGGCGCGGCCGTCGGCGGCGGCAAAGATCCAGGCATCGCCCGCGGGCGCGGCCGAGTAGAACGGCGGGAGGTCGCGCGCGCCTCCGGGTTCGACGTCGATGTGGCCGGGGAAGAGGTTGCGGTCCGGCGCGAAGAGCGCGATGGCGCCCGGCGCAAGCAGCCAGGGATCCGGCGAGTCGCGGCACACAAGCGAAAGCTGCGGCTGCGCGGTGCCCCGGCAGATTGCGCCGGGCAGATACGCGGTGAACGCAGAGTCACTGACCGAAAGCCGCCCGCGGATGTCACGAGGCCATGGGTGCGTGGCGGGAATCGGCGCGGATTGGCGCTCTGCGCCGCGGACCAGCAGCACGCGGGTGGCGTCCAGCACGAGCATCGCGTCGCCCGACTGCGCCACATCCAGAATGGGTCGGTCCTGCTCCCATACCAGCTTCTTTTCGAGCGTGACCCGCGCCGGCTTGTCCTGCGGGGCGGCTGCGGAGGGCGCCGGCGTGCGCGGCCAGGATTCCAGCAACACCTGGCGGTCGCCCTGGCGATGAATCTCGGCCACCAGGAGAAACTGCGTCAGATTCTCCGAGATGGCGATCCGGACTTCCGCCGCCGGCTGCCCGGCCGTCTTTAATTCGGACTCGAAGACGCGACGAATTTCGGCGGTGTCGGCGGCGGAGAGGGCGGACTGGTTTTTGACGGTTAGCGCCACAGGTTCATGCGCGACTGCAGCCGCTACGGTGCGGGCGAGATCGCGGGCAGCGCCGCCCATATCACCGCTCATCAGGGGGGCCAGCAGGACAAGAATAAGTGGGCTCAAGCCATCATGATCGCACGGGGATGTTTACTTCGGGTGAGCGGTGATGTCCACGAGGTGATATTTGTTGCCGATGATTCTGAAATAGAATCGCCAGTCGCGGTTTACGCGTGCCTGCCAGAGATCTGCGGCGCCTTCGTACTTCTTGGCCCGCAGCGACGGATGGTTCAAGTTCGACAGAAGGAATCCGGCCTGCTTCCAGAACGCTCGCTGCACCGCTGGCGGCGCCTGGCGGAGACTGCGGTCAAACCGCTCGGTGAAAACCAGCTCCATCGGTTACGAGGCCGCACGCTTCGGACGCTTCGAAAGTTTGGCACTGCGTGCCTGAAACGCCTTCATCGCTTCTGCGGCCGTGCGGTAGGGTCCATACACGCGCCCCTGTTTGATATCGTCGAGCCCTTCAGCAATGCCTCGATCCACGATCGACTTGGGCTCGAACACGATCTTGCCCCTTACGGCCCTCGCTTCCAGCACATCCCCGATCGCGACGCCGACCTGTTCCCGGACACGCCGCGGGATGACCACTTGATATTTATTCTTGACGGTAACGATAGGCATTGGTGGGACAGTTGAACTGTTGAACTAGACGCAATTGCAGTTTAGCAGATTTGCCAATGCGGTCAAAGCACTCGCAGACGCTCGTAGAAGGATTGCAGATGCTGCCGGTAGCTGGCTCCGGCGGTTTCGGCGATGTCATTGTGCCCGGCGCCCGCCACCAGCCAGAACGATTTGGGTTCGCGCGCGGCGGCGAACAGTGCCTGGCCGAGGCGCAGCGGAATCACCTCGTCGCGATCGCCTTGGATGAAGAAGACCGGCACGTGGATGCGACCGATCTTCGCGCGCGAATCGAATCCCCAGACGAGCATCGGACCGATCACCGGCGCGACAATCCGGGCAACGTCATTCGCGGACGTAAACGGCGCTTCGAGGACAACCGCCGCGCACGGGCGGCGCGCGGCCAGATCCACGGCCACGGCGGTGCCCAGCGACTCGCCGTGCAAGATGATGTGGTCCGGGCGAAAGCCGGCCTTCAACAGGTAATTGTAGGCGGCGTCGGCGTCGCGATAGAGCCCGCGCTCGGTGGGCCGGCCGTGACTTTTTCCGTAACCGCGGTAATCCAGCGCGAGGACGGCGGATCCGGCTGCGGCGATTTCGTGAAACTGGGGGTAGCGGTGCGTGATGTTGCCCGCATTTCCGTGCAGGTGCAGCGTGACGAAAGAGGCTCCCTCGCGCGGAATCGACCAGGCGTGAATGCGAACGCCGTCTTCCGTGTCAAGCCATACGTCAGTCGCGCGCAGCAGGGACTGTGCGTCCCAAAGCCCTTCCGGATATTTCGCGGGGAAATATACAGAGCGATTGGCGATGTAACAGAGGGCCAGGTAGATGGCGGCGGCGACTATGGGGATCGCGACGTAAGCAGGAGCGCGCCACATTGTTTTGGGTATGTCAGGGACGCTGTTTCAGAATGCGCAGGATTCTTCTTTTCCCGTGGATGACTGCGATAACCCGAACGGGAGCCGTCTCGGGCCGATAAACGACCGTGTAGTTGGGGTAGCGGGTCAGCGTCCAGAAACGAAGCGCGCGGTTTGTCAGATCGGGACGGGAGTGGCCGCGCAAGGGAGCTTCGGCGACAAACGCGTATGCGTCATAGATCGCCTGTTCCACGCGGTTGGCGGCGTCCTCTCTGTCCTTGGCAATGTGGGTCCAGATGTCAAAAATATCGGTTCTGGCGAGCGGTGTGAGAGCATAAGCACTCATTGTTTAGGTGCACGATCTTGCAGCCAGTTCTCTTTCATCGCCCGAATTTCACGGCGAGCCCGATCGCCGTCAATTAGCTCGCCACGCTCGGCCTGCAGATAGCCTTCCTCGAGATGGGACGATAGCGCCTGGCGTTCCTCGCGAGTCCAACTTTCCTCGGCGTCCTGAACTTCCAGAGCGCGGCGCAAGACATCCTCAACGCTCGTATAGGCGCCACTGGCGAGGCGTTTGTTGATCAGCGTTTCAAGGTCGGGAGGAACGTTGAGTTGCATAGCTAATTCTCCATCCTAGCTCCAATACTGTTCACCTTGGTGGGGCAGACCATCGCACTTTGTGGTCTGCCGCCCGCGAGGAGCGTTGGCAGGCGACATAAAACGATCGCCTGCCCCACCGAAACATCACTAAGTGAACGGCGTTGATTCTAGCTCTCATCTAAGCCTTTCTTGGGAGGGCCAGGTTAAGCGATGATGCCCTTGCGCACGGCGTACAGAATCAGCTCGGGCACGCTGTGCAGGTTCAGCTTTTGCAGAATGTGCGCACGATGGGTCTCTACCGTATACAGGCTGAGATTCAGCATGTTGGCGACTTCTTTGTTAGTGCGGCCTTCGGCCAGGAGCTGCAGGATCTCGCGCTCACGATTGGTGAGCAGCTCATAGGTATCCTCGGCGCCGCGGCTCTCCAACTGACGCATGTAATCTTCGACCAGGATCTTGCTGATGGCCGGGCTGAAAAAAGACTTGCCGTCGGTGAGCGCGCGGACGGCCGCCAGCAGGTCGGCTTCGGCGGAATCCTTCAGCAGGTAGGCGCGCGCGCCGGCCTTCAGGGCGCGGATCACGTAGCTCTCGTCGGAGTGCATGCTGAGAATGGCGATGGCAGTGCGCGGGTTGCGGTTGACGATCTGGCGGGCGGCCTCGATGCCGTTCAGGTTGGGCATGGCGATGTCCATGACGACCACATCCGGATTGAGCGTTTCGCTGAGCGCCACCGCCTGGCGGCCGTCCGCGGCTTCGCCGACCACCTGCAAATGGGGCTGACGCTCCAACAGCAGGCGCAGGCCGTTGCGCATGACGGTGTGGTCGTCGGCGAGCAGGATGCGCACGGGAATCATGCGATGACCTCCACGGGGCGCGATGCTAACGGGATTTCGATGCTCAACCTGACGCCGCGCCCAGGCTCGGATTGCAGGTGGAAACAGCCGCCCAGGTGCGTCACCCGCTCTTCGATGCCCAGCAGGCCGAGGCCGCGCGTGTGCGTGCTGGTGAAGCCCTGCCCGTCGTCGAGCACATGCAAGAAGATGCGGTCGCTTTCCTGCACGACCTCGATGCGCACGCTGCGCGCGAAGGCGTGCCGGGCGCAGTTGTTGAGCGCTTCCTGCACCACGCGATAGATACAGGTCTTGTGCTCTTCGGGCAGATCGTCCGCTACGTTGTCGGCCTCCACCGTGACGGCCAAGCCGGTGCGTTTGGAAATCTCGCGCGCCTGCCATTGCAAGGCGGGCACCAGGCCCAGGTCGTCCAGCATGGAGGGACGCAACAACAGCGCCATATTGCGTACCACGTGCACGCTGCTCTCGGCCAGTTTGCGGATGGACTCGACGTGGCTGCGCAACTCGGCGTCGCCGGGCGCGACGGCTCCCAGATTGCCCAGTTCCATCAAAAGCGCGCTCAGCGACTGACCGACTTCATCGTGCAGCTCGCGGGAGATGGCGCGGCGTTCCTGCTCCTGCGCGTCCACCAGGCGAGCGGAGAGTTCCTTCAGCTTGGCCTGCGCCAGGGCCACTTGGCGATAGCGCAAATCGGCGTCGCGCGCCAGGCGCAGGATGTGCCGGATGGTGGCGACGGCCAGCAGCGCGCCGATTCCCAGGGTGATGGCGAGCATCAGGATCAGCCGGTAGCGAAAGCGGTCGAAGAGGACCTTCAGCCGCTCGTCGCCGTTGTTGAGTTCCTGCTCGTTGACGGCGCCGATGCGATCGGCGATTTCAAGCGTAGTGGCGCGGCGCGGGAAAAGTTCCCGGTGCATGAAAGCGTCGGTGCGGGCCAACTTTTCTCTGGCATCCCAATGGGAGATGGGGTCGAGCGCTTTCCAGTAGTCGGCAATGCGGGCCTGCAAAGCCGAAAACGGCGCTTGTTCTCCGGCATCCAGGGACTGCGAGTAGCGGCCCAGCGCCGCATCCATTTCTCCGCGGACTTTCTGCAGGCTGGCGCGATACGTTTCCGCGCGCGAAGCATCCCGTTCCAGCAGATAATCGCGCGTGAACGTGCCGGACTGGTATAGGGCCGAGCGGATCTCCTCCAGGGCGCGATTACGCAGCAAGAAGGTCTGGCGGATCTGGACGTTGCGCGACTGAATCTGGCGCAAGGCGCGCAGCGAGTCGATGCCGGCGAACAGCATCAGTCCCAGCATGCCGCCAAAGCTGGCCAGCAGCACGACTTGAGCGCCCCACTGCAGAGGCTGCACGCTCCGTTTGGGAACCACGGCGTCTTTGGTTTCCTCAGGCTCCATAGGTAACGTATCAGCTTGGCTTCTTCGATCATATCCCGTCCATTCGGTAGATTTGGGGACGAAAAATACTCTACGGACAGGATATTCGCGGGGCCTCGGATTCTCTAATCTCGAATCATAGCCTGGTCGAGGGACGCGTCACGCTGCCTGCCACCTTAGTGGCTCAGACCGACGCGTCCCTGCGCAATGGCACGGCCTGTGGAACGCGAGCTTCGCTCGCGAAGGCCGATTAACAATCGGCTTGCAGGTTACCAACCTGCCCCACAGGTGCTAAGATGCGCGCAGATGCAGATCACAAAACCGGCGATGGAGCGCATCTCCCGGCGTGCCATTCTTGGCGGCGGCGCGAGCCTGGGCCTGGGGGCGCTGGCAGCGCAACCGGCACGGGAACCATCGGCAATCCCCTTGCTAACGCGCCCCCGCATCGGAGCGGAATTCTTTCTGAATGCCACCGAGACCCGTGAATCGGTCTTCGAGCACTTCCGCCGCATGTCGCAGACCGGTCTGACGGTGGCGCGCGTCTTCACCATCTGGGACCACATCGAGCGCCAACAGGGCCAGTGGAACTTCGCAGGCTACGACTGGATCTACGATGCCGCGGCGCAGAACGGCATCCTCATCGCCAACACGCTCTGTTCCGAAGACCCGCCCGGATGGATGGGCACGGCTCCGTTCTACCACGCCTGGCGCGATCTTTCCGATCCGGGCCTGCGACCCTTCTCGGAGATCTATATCGAAAAGGTCGTCACGCGCTATAAGAGCCACCCGGCGCACGGCGTGTGGCTTTTGCAGAACGAACCCGGCATCAATAGCGGCGCCGAGCCGTTCGTGCTGGCTGAGTATGCACGCTGGCTGGAACGGAAGTACGGCACAGTCGAGAAGCTGAACCGGTTGTGGTATCGGCCGCTGGCGCGATTCGAAGACGTGCAAGCGCCCGTCGAACCGCGGGTGGCGAGTTGGGCGGATTATCCCTCCTTGCTCGACTGGCGGCGCTTCCGCTGCGCGCACCTCGCCGATCAACTCCGCTGGATTCACGCCCAGGTCGACCGGCATCACCCCGGCGCGCTCACGCACATCAATCCGCCGGGGTTGACCTCCAATATGCCGGCATCCGGGCGCGATTTGTGGCAGCTCAAACCCACTGCCGCCTTCCTGGGCGCGTCGATGCACGCGGCGTGGCACTTCGGCATGTTCCCGCGCGAGGACTTCGGCGTGGCGTATGGCTACTGCTGCGATCTCGTCCGCAGTGTGTCAGCTCCGCAGCCCTGGTGGGTGACTGAGTTGCAGGCCGGCCCCACCATACTCACCGGCACGCGGCCGCTGAACCCCACGGCGGGCGAAATCACGCGCTGGCTGTGGGACGGCATCGGCAACGGCGCACGGGGCATCCTGTTCTGGTTGTGGCATCCGCGCACGGAAGGGAATGAGGCGGGCGAGTGGGCGCTGGCTGGACCGCAGGGCGAATCGACGGCACGAACGCGCGCCACCCAATCCGTCGCGGAGGCGCTGCGCCGGCACGACAGCTTCTTCGCCAGCGCCCGGCCCCTGGTGGCGAGGGCCGCGATTCTCTATAACCGCGACGCGATGCTGCTGTATTCTATCGACGGCTGGCGGCGGCCAGGCGATGACGTGGTCCATTCGCTGATGGGTTGCTACAAGGCGCTCAACCGCTCCCACCTGCCAGTC
>Ga0187887_10001705_pt1 | contig 18462 bp, 19 predicted proteins | sample June2016WEW_7_10_FD_132977 | JGI IMG/M metagenome (GOLD analysis project Ga0187887, IMG submission 132977) | Peatland microbial communities from SPRUCE experiment site at the Marcell Experimental Forest, Minnesota, USA - June2016WEW_7_10 | ecosystem: Environmental > Terrestrial > Soil >...
CAACAGACCGCCGCTTAGCCCAGCGTCGATGAGAATGTCCCCCTCCGGGTGGGCAATCAGCCACGCAAAAATGGGCAAGTCGGAAGTAAATTCCTTACTCAAGAGAATGCGTAAACGGCTGCTTATTGGTCCGCCTTGTCGCGTCATAAACGGTTTCTTGGCGCGAACCAGACCTGTGCAAATCGGGGTGATGCCGTGATTCAGCATGGCGAATACTCCTCAATTAGGAGCGTAAGTTAGCGTTTGGTAACTTACTTCGCAAGGCACGAATCCAACGGTCGAAACGATAGTGCCAAAACGCAAAACGCCGGACGTACCTCCGGTCCGGCGCGCGATCCTGGCGCGCATATCGGCGGGCCAAGACAAAAGCATGCATAGAAGATTGCCGTGACGGCACAGTGACGGGGTCCGATCCAGCCGGAAAATAACCAGGCACGTCTGCCGGTCCTCCCTTTGTGCACGCTTTCCCTTGTGGCCACTAGGGATTATAGACAAGGTTTGGAGAGGATCGCGGGGGGATCGGTCATGAGCGATATGCGGCTGGTCGTTGCTGGAGCGGCTGGACGCATGGGCCGCGTCCTTGTTGAGATGATTCGTCAAACGCCGGGCGCCCATCTTTCGGGCGCGATCGAACAGCCAGAGTCGATTGCAATCGGCCAGGACGCGGGGCTACTCGCCGGCTGCGGCCAAATGGGCGTCGCGATCAGCGGCGATGCTCTCGCGGTCATTGCGGGCGCGGACGGTATCCTTGATTTCACGTCGCCGCAATCGACGGTCGAGCTCGCGGCGTTGGCGGCCCAGGCGCGAATTGTTCACGTCATAGGCACAACCGGTTTGAACAAGGATCATCTTGCGAAGTTAGAGGCCGCAGCGCGCCATGCGATCATCGTGCGCTCCGGCAACATGAGCCTTGGCGTCAATCTCCTCGCCGCTCTCGTCAAAAAAGCCGCCCGCACGCTGGGCCCCGAATATGACATCGAGATCATCGAAATGCATCATCGTATGAAAGTCGATGCGCCCTCTGGCACCGCGCTTCTTCTCGGTGCGGCGGCAGCGGATGGCCGCGGCGTCACACTCGAAGAGCATTCTATCGGCGCGCGTGACGGCCACACAGGCTTGCGCAATATCGGCGATATCGGCTTTGCATCGCTGCGCGGCGGGACCGTGATCGGGGATCACAAAGTGATTTTCGCGGGGCCATGCGAGAGGATCGAGCTTGCCCATGTCGCGGAAGACCGCAGCATTTTCGCGCGCGGTGCCGTGCAGGCCGCGCTTTGGGGTAAAAACCAAAAGCCGGGACTTTATTCAATGGCAGATGTACTGGGGCTCGCCGATTGAAATTTACGGCGCTTTTGGCTGGAATTGAAGGCGCCCCTGCAAGCGCGCCGCTGCCACACCATATTCCAGTCTAGGCAATTCCCGCGAAAAACACACCGGATGACTTTGGACTCCGCCGTTCCCGCTTTTTCGGCTCCCTATGCCGAGCAAGACGAAGATCTCGCCGCCGGGCTTCTCGCTGGCGCGGCCTTGGACGCAGAGGCCGAGGCGCGGATCGACCGGCGCGCGTTGCACCTCATCGCTGCGGTGCGTACGCAATCGAGCCGCATCGGCGGGGTCGAAGATCTCTTGCGCGAATATTCCTTATCGTCGGAGGAAGGTCTTGCGCTGATGGTACTTGCCGAATCCCTTCTCCGGGTTCCCGACGATTTCACCGCCGACAGGCTCATCGAAGATAAGCTCGCATCCGCGGATTGGAGCCGGCACGCGGGAGATTCGGAAGCACTCCTCGTCTCGGCCGCCGCCTGGGCGCTTGGGATCACTGCGCGCGTCATCGGCCAGGGAAAGTCGGCGGAGGGTGTGGTCGCCTCCCTCGCGCATCGGATCGGCATGGGTGCCCTGCGCGCCGCCGCCCGCCGGGCCGTGCAGCTCATGGGGTCGCATTTCGTTTTCGGTCAAACGATCGAGGACGCCTTGGAACGGGCTTGCTCGAAAGGGGGGCGGCTTCACCGCTATTCCTTCGATATGCTGGGCGAAGGCGCGCGGACCGAGGCCGACGCGCGGCGCTATTTTGAGTCCTATGCGAAATCCATTGAGGCAATCGGCAAATCGGCGGGACCCGGCCCGTTTCCGGAGCGTCCAGGCATTTCCGTCAAGCTCTCGGCGTTGCATCCGCGCTTTGAGCCCATGTCGCGTCGCCGCGTTCTCGCCGAGCTTAGTCCGCGGATTGCCGGACTGGCGCGATTGGCCAAGCGGTATGATTTGAACTTTACCATCGATGCCGAGGAAGCCGACCGGCTGGAACTTTCCCTCGAGATTGTCGATGGGTTGCTGGCGGATCCGTCGCTTGCGGCGTGGCCCGGCTTTGGTCTCGCGGTGCAGGCTTATCAGAAGCGAGCTTTGGCGGTGATCGACCATATTGCCGCGGCAGCACGTCATTATGATCGCCCAGTGATGCTGCGGCTGGTCAAAGGAGCCTATTGGGATACTGAGATCAAGCGGGCGCAGGAACGGGGTCTCCCCGATTATCCGGTTTTTTCGCGCAAGGCGATGACCGATCTCAATTACATTGCTTGCGCGAGAAAGCTCCTCGCCATGCGGAACATTATCTATCCGCAATTCGCGACCCACAATGCGCTGACGATCGCGACAATCGCCGAACTTGCGGGAAAGACGGGCGGCTTTGAATTCCAGCGTCTCCACGGCATGGCTGAAGACCTTTTCACTGCCTTGCGGACCGAGCTGCCAGAGATTGTATGCCGCACCTATGCGCCGGTCGGCGTTCATGAGAATCTGCTCGCCTATCTCGTGCGCCGCCTTCTCGAAAACGGTGCCAACTCGTCCTTTGTCGCGCGCCTCGGCGATCCCCATGTTTCCGCGACGGAGCTTATCGTCCGGCCGCAGGCCATAATAGGCGACAAGGAACACGCCCGGGCGCCGGGCCTGCCATTGCCAACCGAGATTCACATGCCGTCGCGCAAGCTCTCGGCCGGACTTGAATTCGGCGATCGCCGCGCGCTGGCCACTCTCGTTTCTGCGATAGCGGGCGCCACGCCAAGCCTCGAAGCGGCGCCTCTTATCTCGGCTATTCGGCGTGAAGGAAAAGCGCTGGACGTTGTTTCACCGATTGATGGGATGGCGATTGGGAGCGTGCAGGAAGCCGCGCCAGCTTTGCTGACTGAGGCCATGCGCGATGCACGCGCGGGCTTTCGCCAATGGTCTCATGTGCCCGCCAAACTGCGCGCGGCCTGTCTCGATCGTGCCGCGCAATTGATCGAAGCGGAGGCGCCAAACTTACTCTGGCTGCTCCAGACCGAAGCGGGCAAGACCATCGATGACGCCATCGGCGAATGGCGGGAGACAATCGATTTCTGCCGCTATTACGCGCAAGAAGCGCGGCGGCAATTGGAACACTCAAGTGCGTTGCAAGGACCGACGGGAGAAGACAATCGCCTCCATTGTCATGGGCGCGGCGTATTTCTCTGCATCAGCCCTTGGAACTTTCCCTTGTCGATCTTTCTCGGGCAGATCGCCGCGGCCCTGGTCGCGGGGAATAGTGTCATCGCCAAGCCCGCTGAACAGACTCCTTTGATCGCCGCCGCCGCAATAGCGCTTTTCCATCGCGCTGGCGTGCCGGGCTCGGCTTTGCATCTCCTGCCGGGAGATGGCGGGCTCGGCGAAAAGCTTGTCTCCTTGCCAGGAATAGCGGGGGTGGCTTTCACAGGTTCAATGGAAACCGCGACGAGGATCCGTCGCGGTTTGGCTGCGAAGGACGGGCCAATTCCGGTGTTGATCGCGGAAACCGGCGGGATCAACACAATGATCGCCGATGCGACGGCCCTGCCCGAGCAAGTTTGCGATGATGTGCTCGCCTCCGCATTTCGCTCGGCCGGGCAACGCTGTTCGGCGCTTAGGCTTCTCTGCGTCCAGGAGGATATAGCGGATAGGATGATCGCGATGATCGCAGGGGCGGCGCGCGAACTTTTGATTGGCGATCCGCGCGATACACAAGTGCATATCGGCCCCGTGATCGATGGCGATGCCAAGGCCAGGCTCGATGCGCATATCGCGCGGATGCAAAGCGCGGCGATTGTCCATTACGCCGGCGAAATACCATCGCATGCGCCTCTGGGCGGGTTTTATGTCGCGCCTCATATTTTCGAAATTGCTGCCGTGTCTGATCTGAAATGCGAGGTTTTCGGTCCGGTCCTCCATGTCGTTCGCTACAAGGCAGCCGAACTTGATGAATTGCTCGATTCGATCGAAGCGAGCGGATTTGGGCTGACGATGGGAGTGCATTCGCGTATCGATGTCACGATTAATCGTATCTTAGAACGGCGGCTGGCGGGAAATTGCTATGTCAATCGCAATATGATCGGCGCCGTCGTCGGCACCCAACCTTTTGGCGGATTTAATCTTTCGGGCACTGGCCCTAAGGCGGGCGGACCGCATTATCTCAATCGTTTTTGCCTTGAACAAACGATTACGATCAATACGGCGGCGGTAGGCGGCAATGCGCATCTGATCAATAGCACACAATGATCTAAGATGTCTCCGGCTGGCCAGCTTGTCGAGTGGAGTCAGCGATGCTTTTACCGCGACGCCATGCGCCCCCATTTGGACTCGATGCGTTTGGTGATCGCCTTCACTCTTGCTTCTTCCGCTGCCCAAAAAGCCCGGCTTACCGCCGCCGTGCGGATTCTTGGCCGATGAATCGCCGTAGGTGCTGGCGGCAGAGGCGGCTCGAAATCAGATGGCACGGAAATTAACGCCGCGAAGGGCGAGCCAGCCGCCGCCAGATGCGCTCGGGCCCGGCCGCAATAGGTCGCGGAAAGGGCCGACATCATCTCCTCGCCATGGCCAGCCCGATATTTCATCAGGGCGCGGCAAAGATCGCCGTTGGCAAGACGCCAAGCCTGGCTAAGGTAAGTCACGCCGTAATGAATATTCACGTCCGGCTTTGCAAGTTCCGTAAGGTCGCCTTTGAAGCCCAGCATCGCCGCTGTTTCGGGCCGGACTTGCATCAGTCCAATTTCTCCGACGCTGCCGATGGCGCCAGGATCATAATCGCTCTCGATCGCCGCGACGGCGTCGGCAATGTCAATTGGTAAACCGTTCTTTTCGGCTTCCCGTTTGATGAGTGCCTGATAGGTTTTTCTAGCAGCCGGATCCACAGGGTTCAAGACTTGCGGGGTCAGGGCTTGCGGGGTTAATGCTTGGTCCAATTTATTAGGCAGCGCTTTCGGTTGCGCTTCATTTTGGGCTTGATTAGCGGCTGCTGCCGGTCTTGGAATCGGCAGAGGCGGGTCTGCTTCGGCCAGAGTCGCGCCCGCTTGCGTCAGGAAACCCGCGCATAAAATACCGGAAGCGGCTTTACGGAACGGCATTGGTTTCCCTTATCCTAGCCTTCTTACCCCGTAGTTTGCGACAATAGCAGCAAAAACCTTAAGAGGATCTCTCAGATGATAATTTGATTAGATCATATGATAAAACAGATAGATAGAGACCAAACGCGAGCGAACCCAAAACGCTCATGGTTGAACAACGGATTTGGTTTATCCCCTCATGCCGCCTTCCGGTAATGCCCTCGCCCCAGAGCAGGTTCCAAAAAAGTTGACCGACTTTTTCGATAAGAACATGCTCCAACTCTTTGATTTTGAGCGAGTCCTCATCGATCAAATGATTCCATTTGATCGGGACGCGCTCTACGCTTCCTTCCCGCCGCGCTTGGGCGTAAAAGCCTTACCCTTCCGGTCTCCATCGTAACAGGAGCTTCAATGACCGCAATCGTCGACATCGCCGCGCGAGAAATCTTGGATAGCCGTGGCAATCCCACCATCGAGGTCGATGTCACCTTGGAAGATGGGTCGAGCGGGCGCGCGGCGGTGCCGTCTGGCGCCTCGACCGGCGCACATGAGGCGGTCGAACTGCGCGACGGCGACAAGGGGCGCTTTTCCGGCAAGGGCGTTCTCAAAGCGGTCGAAAGCGTCAATCGCGATATTTTCGATGCCTTGAGCGGGTTCGAGGCAGAGGATCAGGGCAAGATCGACGCGACGATGATTGCACTCGACGGCACGCCGAATAAGGCGAGGCTTGGCGCCAACGCCATTTTGGGGGTCTCGCTCGCCGTCGCCAAGGCGGCGGCCGACGTCTCCGGATTGCCGCTCTATCGCTATGTCGGCGGCGTCCAGGCGCATGTTTTACCGGTCCCGCAGATGAATATCATCAATGGCGGGGTGCATGCCGACAACCCGATCGACTTTCAAGAATTCATGATCATCCCCCTCGGTGCGCCTTCACTAAAAGAAGCGGTACGGTGGGGTTCCGAGGTTTTCCATGTTTTGAAAAGCGCTTTGAAAAAAGCCGGCCACAATACCAATGTCGGCGATGAAGGCGGCTTCGCGCCCAATCTGCCCTCCGCAGAGGCGGCGCTGGATTTCTGCCTCAAAGCGATCACTGACGCAGGCTTCAAACCTGGCGAGGATATTGCCCTTGGCGTCGATTGCGCGTCCAACGAATTTTTTCATGATGGTAACTATGTTTATGAAGGCGAGGGCAAGACGCGGCCGCCGCAAGAGCAGGCGCAATATCTCGCAAAACTTCTCGTGGAGTATCCAATCGTCTCGATCGAAGACGCGATGTCGGAGGATGATTGGAATGGCTGGAAGATACTCACTGACCTTATCGGCAAGAAATGCCAGCTCGTCGGCGACGATCTATTCGTCACCAATGTCACGCGTCTGTCGCGCGGTATCAATGATGGCATCGCCAATTCGATCCTGGTCAAGGTCAATCAGATCGGCACGCTGACGGAAACACTCGCCGCCGTCGATATGGCGCAGCGGGCGGGCTATACCGCGGTCATGTCGCACCGCTCCGGCGAGACCGAGGATTCGACGATCAGTGATCTTGCCGTCGCGACCAATTGCGGCCAGATCAAAACCGGCTCGCTTGCCCGTTCGGACCGGCTCGCCAAGTACAATCAATTGATCAGGATCGAGGAGGAGCTCGGCTCCCAAGCCCGCTATGCGGGGCGTGCGGCATTAAAGGCTATCGCCCGGTCTTGATTTGCGCGTGAAAGGGACAGCAATGGCGAGGCCGAAGGCGATATGACAGCCGCTCGCCCATGCGCGGGGATCCGTCGACCGCAGAAGATGGACGTAATCGGAGGAACTGACCAAAGAATTTTGTGCGATGTTGCTTTTGTGCCACCCTCTCTCGCATGAGGGCAAAAACCAGCCGAAAAATCGGAACCGGGTCCCAGTGGACTTTGACGGGGTGCGGACTTGGCTTATAAGTTGGGTTCCATGCGGAGCGCCAAGCACGCGACGGTGCCGGTCGCCGGAGTCTTGTGACACAAAGCTTCGCGGGTGTAGCTCAATGGTAGAGCAGCAGCCTTCCAAGCTGAATACGAGGGTTCGATTCCCTTCACCCGCTCCAATTTTTCGCGCAGTCCCTCCGTCTTTGTTTTCTCGCATGGTCTGGTCCAAAAAGTCTTTCCTCTTTGGCATCATGCTGTTGCGGCCGTGCCCCTCTGGTGAACCTCACGCGCCCGCCTCGTCCATTCCGCCCAGTGCAAGAAACCTCTCCAGCCAATGGATGTCGTAGAGCCCATTTTGGATATCGGCGTTGCGAACCAAGGTTTGGAAGAGCGGAATTGTCGTATCGATGCCGTCGACAATGAATTCATCGAGCGCGCGGCGAAGCCGCATCAAGGCCTCGTTGCGGTTTCGCCCATGCACGATCAGCTTGCCGACGAGCGAATCATAGTTTGAAGGAATAGCGTAACCGGCATAGACAGCGCTATCGACGCGTACGCCAAGACCGCCCGGCGGATGGTAATAGGCGATCTTGCCTGGCGATGGCCGGAAGGTTGCGGAATGCTCGGCATTGATCCGGCATTCTATCGCATGCCCTTGAAAGACGACTTCGTTCTGGGTCAGCGACATGGGAGAACCCGCCGCGATTCTGATCTGCTCGTGGACAAGATCGACACCCGTGATCATTTCGGTGACCGGATGCTCGACCTGAATCCTTGTGTTCATTTCGATGAAGTAAAATTTGCCGTCCTCGTAGAGGAACTCGATGGTACCCGCTCCGGCATAATTGAGTTCACGCATCGCGGCCGCGCAGATTTCGCCGATTTCCAGACGCTGCGGGGCATTGAGGGCGGGCGAAGGACTTTCCTCCCAAACCTTCTGATGTCGGCGCTGCAACGAACAATCGCGTTCGCCGAGATGAATGGCCTTGCCGTGTCCATCGCCCAGAATCTGGATTTCGATATGACGCGGCTTTTCCAAAAATTTTTCCAGATAAACCGAGTCATCGCCAAAGCCTGCCTTGGCCTCGGCCCGCGCCATATCGAGCGCAGCGGGAAGATCATGCGCGGTGCGGGCGACTTTCATGCCGCGCCCACCGCCACCCGCCGCCGCCTTTACGAGGACCGGATAACCAAGCCCCCGGGCTACGGCCAGCGCCTCCTTATCGCTGGTAATTGCGCCGGGCGAGCCAGGCACGCAGGGAATGCCGAGCCGGATCGCCGTCGCTTTCGCTTCGATCTTATCGCCCATGAGCCTGATATGCTCCGGCTTAGGCCCGATGAAAGTGATGTGATGGTCCGTGAGAATCTCCGCGAATCGCGCATTCTCCGAGAGGAATCCATATCCCGGATGCAAGGCCTCGGCGCCGGTGATTTCACAGGCCGCGAGAAGGGCTGGAATGTTCAGATAGGAATCGCGCGCGGGCGGCGGCCCGATGCACACCGATTCGTCGGCGAGCTTTACATGCATCGCGTTGGCGTCGGCTGTCGAATGAACAGCCACGGTCGCGATTCCGAGTTCCTTGGCGGCGCGCAGAATCCGCAAGGCAATTTCGCCGCGATTGGCGATAAGGATTTTGTCGAACATATCAGTCCACCGGCCACGCGGCCTTATTCGATAACGAGTAGCGGCTGGCCATATTCGACCGGCTGACCATCCTCGACCAGAATCCCCGTCACCGTGCCGGCGCGTGGTGCCAGGATCTCGTTGAAGGTTTTCATCGCCTCGACAAGAAGAACCTTGTCGCCCGCCTTGACTTGCGCGCCGATCTCGACAAAGGGAGCGGAGTCCGGCGACGCACGCAAATAAGCAGTTCCGACCATTGGCGACTTTACCGTGCCAGGACCATCGGCCGGAGCCGGCGCCGCGGCGCTCGCCGCGGTTGCCTGCGGCGCGGCAACGGCCGGCTGGACAATGGCAGGGGAAAGCTGCCGCGCGACGCGGATTTTGAAATCGCCGTTCGCGACTTCAATCTCGGAAAGTCCAAGACGAGTTACGATTTGCGCTAGGACCTCGACCAATTCCGTGTCGATCGCGGCTGCTGGCGCGTTTGCGTCCGGTTTTGACTCCGGAAATTTCATCTTTTTTTCTTTCATCATTTGGACTGCCGCCCCGGATATTTCCTTGCCGGAAAGAAGCAGGACGAATCGTATTGATTGTTATGTTCAGGCCGGTCCCGGCTTCCCTGCCGCTTCGGCCTGGGCGAGCAATGCATCGAGGGCGAGATCATAAGACAAGGCGCCAAACCCCAATATCACGCCCCGCGCGACCGGTGAAATGAGAGACCGGTGACGAAAACTTTCCCGGGCGTGAATATTCGAAAGATGCACCTCGATGACGTCCGCCTTCACCGCCTTAATCGCATCGTGAAGCGCAATCGACGTATGCGAATAGGCACCCGCATTCAAGATCACCGGTTCGCTGGCGCGGCCAGCGTCCTGCACCCAAGTCACGAGGTCGCCCTCGTGGTTCGATTGGCGGAAGTACAAAATAAGTCCGTGTGGCTTGCAACGCGCGGCTAGACCAGCCTCGATGTCCGCGAGAGTCGCATGGCCATAGGTTTCGGGTTCCCGTGTGCCGAGGAGATTAAGATTCGGCCCATTGAGGACGTGAACGGCTTTCATGGCGCTCGCAGTCGAAGGAATTGCCAGTTGCGTTCCATAGCCGGGATCAAAACGCAAGGGAAGCCCGGCGTTCCTCTCAAACCCGCTTGCTCCACGACACAACTCATGCGATAAAAGAGTTTAATCCTATCGAAATAGCGGAATCCCAAAATGATCAAGTTTGGTGCAGCCGCCGTCGGCGCAGTCCTGGGTGTGATGGTAATGCCGGTTGCCTCCCAGGCGAGGCCAGTGGGCACGGTCGAGGGAATGCCGTTTTTTGGTCTCCCTTATCCTTACGGATATGTCTACAATCCGCCAAGAATGGAATGTTACGACATTCAGGAAGTTTATACCCCGGATGGCCCGCGGATCCAAGAAATATGGACCTGCGGCGCTCCTGTGACGGCGAGATATTAAGCGCCTTTCTCCTGGTAATATATGGTCTCTGCCCTGTTCGAGGAGAGAGTTTCTCCTGATACAGTGGCGGCCCAATTGGGCTAGCTGACCCTCCGATACTGGGTAATATTTATTGGGTAAGATTTTGCAACTCTGCGTTGCTTTCATATCATTATCCAGCGATCAACCAATGCTGATCTGTGCAGTCGTATGCGGCATGTCTCCGTGATTCCGTGTTTCAAACATATATAACTCGATACGAGTTAGAAGTTTGCCTGACAGTATTGAACGTAATTAATACAATCATACCACCTAATCTCAGATATATCACATATATAGTAAGTGCTTATCATAGCTTGATCTGATTAATAACAGAATTTAGATTCGAAATTCCCACCCTTTTATAGAAGCTCAAAAGCTGCATTTTATTGATTTCTCCGTTTTTTGAGTTCAAAATTACACTCTAGCAACCCATTTGCTTCAACATGCTCTCGTAGATCGACCATTTCCATGGGACGATTTCCGCCAGACAATTCCAAATTGACGAATAGGCTACGCCGCAATACGGGTTTCCACTTGGGCGGATCATGCTCTAAACTTTAGGCCATGTCCGAGCCCTCTTGCCCTTTAGCACCTATCCATGTGATCGGCGGCGGCCTTGCCGGTAGTGAGGCCGCATGGCAGATCGCGCGAGCCGGCGTTCCTGTCGTGCTGCACGAGATGCGGCCGTCACGCAAAACGCCGGTGCATCGCACAGAAGACCTCGCCGAACTCGTCTGTTCGAATTCGTTTCGCGCCGACGATCCTCAAGCAAGCGCGATTGGCATTTTGCACCGTGAAATGCGCTGTCTCGATTCGCTCGTCATGACCGCCGCCGATGCCCATAAGCTGCCCGCCGGCGGCGCGCTCGCGGTCGATCGCGGCCAATTTTCAGAATGCATCACCGGAAAGATTTGCGCGCACCCGCTCATCACGCTCATCCGCGAGGAAATCGACGGTCTACCGCCGGCCAACTGGGATAATGTAATCATCGCGACGGGACCTTTGACATCGCCGTCGCTTGCCTCGGCGCTTGGTGCACTGACCGGCGAACGCGATCTTGCTTTTTTTGATGCGATCGCCCCGGTCGTGCAGCGGGGCTCGATCGACATGGAGAAGGCATGGTTGCAATCGCGCTACGACAAGACGGGGCCGGCTGGGACAGGCGCCGATTACATCAATTGCCCACTGACGAAGGATCAATACATCGCCTTCGTGGGAGCTCTCGTCGACGCAGATCGCAGCGAGCCCCACACACTCGTAGAGGAATTCGAGGACACGCCTTATTTCAATGGCTGCCTGCCAGTCGAAGTCATGGCGGAGCGCGGCCGCGAAACCTTGCGGCATGGACCTATGAAACCCTTCGGTCTGACCAATCCGCATGCGGGCAGCGCGAAACCCTATGCCGTCGTGCAACTGCGTCAGGACAATGCGCTCGGCACGCTCTACAATATGGTCGGTTTTCAGACCAAGCTGAAACATCACGCGCAGGTCGAAATTTTCCGCACCATCCCAGGGCTTGAAAACGCCAGTTTCGCGCGCCTCGGCGGAATCCACCGCAATACCTTCCTGAACTCGCCCAAATTGCTCGATGCCGCCTTGCGGCTCAAGGCCGACCCAAGGCTGCGTTTCGCCGGTCAGATCACCGGCTGCGAGGGTTATGTCGAAAGCGCTGCGATAGGCCTCGCCGCGGGCCGTATGGCGGCGGCCGAACGAAAGGGAGAGGCTTGCCCGCGGCTCCCGCCGACGACCGCGCTAGGCGCTCTCATCAACCATATAACCGGCGGCCATATCGCGATCATTGACGCGGGACCACCTTCGTTTCAGCCAATGAATGTCAATTTCGGGCTGTTTCCGCCAATAGCCGGGCAGGCGCATGGCGAGAAAACACGCGGCCCGGAAAAGGGACGGGCCCGCAAAGCCGCCATCAGCCAACGTGCGGCGCGTGATTTGGATTCCTGGCTCAACCAGGACCGCGCGGCCGAATAAGCATGATCACGGTCTAGCGGGATGAGGAAAAGCGGAACCCGGTTTTCCATCCACATCCCGCGCTAAACTCTAGGAATCGATCACGATGATTTTGGATCTTCGCTTGCCGCAGTCAAAAAATCGCTTGACCATCCAACAGGGCAAGCACCAAGAAAACCAAAAACACGACGGCAAAGATAAAAAATAGGATGCGCGCAATTCCTCCGGCCGCCGCGGATATGCCGGTGAAGCCGAAGACACCAGCGACAATCGAGACCACGAAAAAAATGATTGCCCATCTTAGCATCTGCATACCCCATAAATTGCATCCGGCCGTTAAACCTGACCCCAATTGGTTGGGGACTTTCAGATGAGATCATGCGGCCCTGTGGGATGGGAATTCGTGAGCGCCTCGAATGTTCCTCGCGGCTTCTTTATCTCTGGGCACCGGACAGCCGGGACCTTATCTCTGCGTGAGAAAAATTTCGGCCGCGAGACCCGCGAAAAGGATAAGTCCCGCGTCGCGGTTTGAACGGAACAGGCGCAACGCGAGCGTGCCATTATTAGGATCGATCTGCGTCACCTGCAAAGCAAGATGCAAGGCGAAGAGCCCAAGGCCACCTTGCGCCCATCGCCCTGCCCCAGCGGCAAGGAACGCTGCTGCAACGCAGAAGACCGCAAGCGCATAAAGACATCCGACCCCCAAACGGACACGGCCGCCGAAAGCGCGTGCGGTCGAGCCGATACCGGCGACCGCATCGTCCTCTATGTCCTGCACCGCATAGATCGTGTCAAAGCCGATGGTCCAGAGGATCGCGCCGCAATAGAGCAGGATAGGTGCCAGCGCGAGCGATCCTAATGCTGCCGCCCAGCCGACCAAAGCACCCCATGCGAAGGCCGCGCCTAGAACCGCCTGCGGCCAAGAGCTGATTCGCTTCATGAAAGGATAGAGGCCAACGACGCCGAGCGAGGAAAATCCCAAGAGGATTGTAAAACCGTTGAAACTTAAAAGCACGGCAAGTCCGGCGAGACATTGCGCGGCAAGAAAGAAAGCCGCGGCCGCTACGCTGATGCGTCCTGAAGCAAGCGGACGCCATTTCGTGCGCTCCACCTTCGCGTCGATATGGCGGTCCACAATATCGTTATAGGTCGAGCCGGCGCCGCGCATGACGACAGCTCCAATGAAAAACATAAGGAGGTCGCGGCCATGCAAAGGCACGCCTTGATAGAGGCTCGCGAGTGCGCTCGACCACCAGCAAGGCAATAGGAGCAGCCACCAGCCGATCGGGCGATCGAGTCGCGCGAGCTGAAGCAAGGGATGCCAGGATGCTGGCGCGAGCCGGAAGATGAGTTGCCCGGCAACCGAATCGGGCAGAGTGGCCGGCGCGGACCGGTCACGCGGGCCGGATGCTTCTGGCCCAATCGATTGTTGCGTCAAAGCGGCCCGGCGGGAAGCTTCGTTTGTGGCGCGTTGAGGGCGCCTGAGGCCTGCTGCTCTTGCGCTTTCTTCATTTGCGCCGCCACCTTGCAGGCTTGCTCGGCGACCTTGATGGATTTTCCGGAGCTCGCCGAAATATTTTGGAAAGCTTCGTCGGGAACCCCGCACCATTCCTTATTCTTGGTCAGATAGGCAACGAGCTCACGCTCGACGGCGACCAGCGCGCGCAGCTTTGGGCACGAGGCGATCGGATCAAGCTGTTTCTTACCACCCTGGGCGAGTTGATTGAGTTGATCGATAATGCCCTGGCGCTTCTTGGTGAGTGAGCCGATATCCTGGTTGCAATCGGCGGCATAAGCCGTGCCGCAGATCACGAATGGAGCCGAGGCCATGATGGCAAGCACGGCTTTACGCGCGGAGCCAATGCGCCTATGTGGCATCATGATGCGAGCCTTTCAGTGACGTTTCGATAACTTATGGTGTTTGATGTCTTGCCCCGATTTCTTACCGAGGAATGTTGTTTCACGGCGGCGCTTTGCATTGCAAGGACAGGCGGCTTTGCAAGGATAGGTGCCAAATCACGGCCAATGCGATTATGCATCTTCATAGCAAAAAGCGCCCCGCGCGCGCAAGTCTAACCGGTTCTCACGGAATGCGGTGCGCCCTTGACCGTAGCGATCTGCCGCATGTCCCGCTATGATTTCACCGCCCAACGCCTCTATGTCAACGCCCCTCTCGCGGAGGGGGTACGAATCGATCTTGATCACCTGCAGACAAATTATGTCCGCAATGTGTTGCGCCTGTCCGAAGGCGCCGTGATCCTTGTGTTCAATGGCCGCGACGGCGAATGGCAAACGGCTGTTACGGCATCGCACCGCAAACAAGTGACGCTCATTGTCCGGGAGATGACACGCCCGCAGGAGCCGCACCCCGATCTCTATTATCTGTTTGCGCCGCTCAAACATGCCCGGCAAGATTACTTGGTTGAAAAAGCAGTGGAAATGGGGGCCGGCCTGCTGCGCCCGGTGCTGACCCGAAGGACCCAGACGAGCCGGATCAATAGCGAACGGATGCGCGCGCACGCGATCGAAGCCGCCGAGCAATGCGGGATTCTGACGATCCCAGACATCGCTCCTACGATCGGGTTCGACGCGCTGCTCGACAACTGGGACATAGACCGCCTCCTCATTTTCTGCGACGAGGATGCGCCATCCTGCGATCCCCTGGCGGCTCTGCGCCTGCGCACCGATGCCAAAAGACCGTACCCTCTCGCCGTCCTGGTCGGCCCGGAAGGCGGTTTCGACGCAAAAGAACGTGAGGCGCTTCTTGGCTTGCCATGCGTGCTGCGCCTGTCGCTCGGTCCGCGTATTTTGCGCGCCGACACGGCCGCCGTCGCGGCTCTTGCCTTGGTCCAAGCCACATTGGGAGATTGGCGAGGATAAATATTAACGCATCATTATATCGCCTCATTGTACGATCAAAAAATTGCTCATGGTCGCTGCATGAATCGTTTGGGCTTCAAATGAATTTGCGAGAAATAATCGTTTCGATTGGTTGTTGCGCCGCCGCCGTATGCCTTGGCTTGGGCAAACCCGGGCGGGCCGACGAACTTCAATCCAACAATGAGACAATCACGCGCGGGAATGAGCGATGCACAGCGCACCAGCCGGGCACCGTGGCCGAGGATACCTCCGGTTGCGAGCGGATCGGCGGCCATGTCCGTGTCGGCATGGGTTCGCGTTTGCCAAATCCGTCCGGCTACGGCCAGCCTGGGGCTTCGCCCGTCGCTGTTCGTCTGGACGACGGCACGCCTACGCGAGCTCATCTTCGCGTGCCAGCCGGCGACTAAGGCTTGATCCCAAAGAGTTGCAGACTTTTTGGGATCAAGCTCGAAAACGGCGTGACCTTATTTTTCACCGCCAAATTTCTTCAAGGGGACGAAAGGATCTCTTTCACCAACGCCGCAGCCATTCATGGGTAGGGGGCGTTCGCTCCCATTGGCTAGCCAAAAATCTTGCACCTTGCCACCGGCTCCATCGGAGGCACGCCAGCAGACCTGCGCAGTGCCCGCGGCCAAATCAAAGAACACCGTCATATTATTGCCGCCGCAATCATCCGCCTCATTGCACGACCATACGGCGAAAACGCCCTTGCCGTTGCTTGCAACCGGCGCATCAGGAATATGCGTCGCCTTTTGAGAGAGCGCGAAGAACCGTTCGCCCATCGCGGCGCGCATCGCCGCTTGCACGCCGGGTTGATCCCAAAGCGGCTTGCCATCGAGAATTTTCTCGGATGGATCTTGGCGAACCCACTTCTCGACCGCCGAGAGATCAGCCGCCATCGCGGCTCCGCAGCAAAGACCAGCAAGGATCGTACCCCGCAATGCGTTACCGCTGAATACGCGCATTCCGTTTCCTCCTAACATTGCCGCTTTCTGAATAGATTATACGGCTTCAATAAACGCATTCCTCGAAGGCGGGCTCGACGCTTCCCGCCCATTTCGTCGTGAATTTCTTTATCAATCTTCCGGCTTCGCTTGTTTCCGCGAGGACCGCATCGAGGGGATCGAGGAACAAGGTTTCGTCAGAACCTCGCGCGTTGCACCGGTTGCGCTTGGCTAGTCCCACGCGGGCAATATGCAGCACTTCGGCCGCGACTTCGTTGAGCCGCCGCCCGTAGATCGTCGCGGCAAGGCCGAGACGCGGAACGTCGGCACGCAATTGTTCGCGCGCTTCGGCGCTCCAGTTTTTCACCATGTCCCAAGCCGCATCCAGCGAAGAAGGCTCGTAAAGAAGCCCTGCGAAAAGCGCCGGAAGCGCCGGAAGGAACGGCCGCGGTCCCACGTCGGCCCCGCGCATTTCGAGATAGCGTTTCAGCCGTACTTCCGGAAAAATGGTGGACAGATGATTGGCCCAATCGGCGAGCGTCGCGTGCTCGCCTGGGAGCAAAGCCAGCCTGCCCTCTAAAAGATCACGAAAATCGCCACCTGCCACATCGTGGTAGATGTCGCCGCGCTTGACGAAATACAGCGGCACCGAAAGCGCGTAATCGACATAGCGCTCGAAAGACATCCCTTGCTCGAAAGCAAAAGGCAGCATGCCGGTGCGGTCTGCATCCGTATGGCGCCAAATCTCCGAGCGCGCCGAAAGAAAGCCGTTGAGCTTACCATCCGTGAATGGCGAATTGGCGAAAAGTGCCGTCGCTACCGGCTGCAAGGCCAACGACACGCGAAGCTTCTTGACCATATCGGCTTCGCTTGAAAAATCGAGATTGGCCTGCACCGTACAGGTGCGAAACATCATGTCGAGCCCGTGCGATCCAACCTTCGGCATATATTTCGTCATGATCGCATAACGATGCTTCGGCATCAGTGGAATTTCGTCGCGCCGCCATTTGGGGCTCATGCCGAGTGCCAGAAAACCTATCCCAAGAGGTTCGGCCACAGTTTTGAGGACCGAAAAATGGGCATCGAGCTCGGCATCGGTTTGATGGATTGTCTCGAGCGGTGCTCCGGAGAGTTCGAATTGACCGCCGGGTTCGAGGGAAATTCCCGCCCCGCTCGTTGCATCATATAGCCCGATGATATGCGGTGCGTCGATGACCAGCGCCCAGCCGAGTCTTGCCTGCATTCCTTCCAAAAGTGCACGAATGCCACCTTGGTCCCGTGCGGGTACACCTTCATAAGGCACCGGGGAACGGCCGCTCTTGTAGAATGGAATTTTCTCGTGCTCGGTGCCGATCCGAAATTGCGCCAGGGGCTTTGCCCCTGCTTCGAGCCAAGCGACAAGCTCATCGCGCGACGTGATGGGGGTGTTGTCCGTAACGTCGCGAGCCATTGCCACACTTTCACTTGACAGTCATCGTCATGCGGCTTGGCGCAACATGCGCGGCCGGCCACTTATTTAAGAATTTGCGGCCGGGTTTCATCGGACCTCCGCGCGCAGCTTCATAGGCGGGCGAAAGCTCTGGCGCAATAAGAGCGTTGGGACGGATGCACGAGAAGGCTTCCCGATCCCATGTCATCCGACGATTGGGAAGGAATTGCTCAGTGGTGTTTCCCGCTCAAAATGTCATTGATTTCGGCCTGAATCCCGCTTTGCTCCGGGCTCGCGGGCGGTGGTGTTCCTGGCTGCAGCATTTTGGTGAGGGCCTCAAGGCCCGCCTGGATGGTCGCTGCATCGAAACCGGGCACTTGCGGACTTCCGCTGGGGGCGGCGGATCCCGCCGCTGGGCCAGCCCCCGGCCGGCTGGCAAGATTTCCCAAAATGGACCCCAATAGGTCGCCGAGGCCTCCCCGCCCGCCCGCTGGGGCTGGCCCGGACACCGGCGGCTGCGAAGGCTCCGTTGGACTCCGGCCGCCTCCTAAGATCTGACCAAGGATAGAGCCGAGGCTCCCCGGCCATGCGGCTTGGCCTGGCGCGGGAGACGGCTGCGGCTGCGAATTGGCCTGAGCCGAACCGCCGCCCAGAATCTGGCCCAGAATAGGACCAAGGCCGCCCTGCCCCGCGGCATTGGCGAGTTGCCCGAGGATCCCACCAAATCCTTGATTTTGCAAGGACTTCGTGAGGCCACCGAAAATCATCGAAGCGATCACCGGGAGCATTTGGGTCAGTATGTCGGGGCTGATCCCCGTCGCGCTCGAAGCCCGCAGGGCAATCTCTTCGCGAGCGCTGTCAGAGCCAAGGACTTGGCTAAGAATATC
>Ga0187887_10001707_pt1 | contig 18459 bp, 18 predicted proteins | sample June2016WEW_7_10_FD_132977 | JGI IMG/M metagenome (GOLD analysis project Ga0187887, IMG submission 132977) | Peatland microbial communities from SPRUCE experiment site at the Marcell Experimental Forest, Minnesota, USA - June2016WEW_7_10 | ecosystem: Environmental > Terrestrial > Soil >...
CGGCGTAGGCTCGGAGACGATTTACGTGCGGAGCTTCGCGCGGAAGTCCCGCTCCCGTAGCTCAGGGGATAGAGCAATGGTTTCCTAATCCGATGATTTGCGTGGGAGTGGATGGGAAACGCTTGGAATTAAGGATGCTGCGCGACCTTGCTACTTGACGTGAGGTATCAACACACGCCGTTTCTTCACTATCGTGAATATTTGCTAAATATGAAGTCGATGAAGGGTCCCATCAACATATTTCTTCGTAATAGTGAAGATTTCACGTAATATTCGAGAATAGGTAGTAAAACACAGTGCAATCTTCACAATCATGAAGTTTTCAATAAATATTTGGCCTATGATGGCTGAAGGCGAAGGAAACTTCATAATCGTGAAGATAAAGGGAGGTATGTGTGCAAACTCTCGGATCTCAAATCCGAATACGGAGGCGAGCGCTCAAGTTAACCCAACAAGAGTTGGCTGACCTTGCCGAAGTTTCATCGCACTTCGTCTTGGACGTAGAGAACGGAAAAGAGTCAATTCGACTCGACAAATTAACGAAGGTTCTCAAAGTGCTCGGCCTCAACTTGGAACTGAAACTGAGGTCTCGGTGAGTGACCTGGAACTTATGCGAACGGTACAGGTCGCAGACGTCTACAAAGCGACACGCAAGGCTGCAAAACTAAGGCGAACCGCTTCGGGAACGGAGTTCGTTTATCTACCTGAATATCTCGATGACGGAATCCCCGTCGCGACGTCTTTGCCGTTATCTAGTGAACCACGATTCACGACCCCGGGATCCGTTCCTCCGTTCTTTGCCGGACTCTTGCCCGAAGGCCGACGGCTCTTGGGGTTGCGCAGATCAGTAAAGACTTCGGCCGATGACGAATTTTCACTCTTATTAGCGGTCGGTCAGGATCCAGTTGGTGACGTTCAAGTAGTTCCCGAGGATGAGCAGCCGCTCGAACAGGAACCGCTGATCACCGTTCACAAATCCTTTGAGGAGGTTCGTTTCCGTGAGGTTCTTGCTGACGCGGGAGTAATAGATAAGGTTTCCATACCTGGAGTTCAGGAGAAGGCCTCCGTGGGAATGATTTCTGTTCCAATTGAGTTGTCAGGCAACCGATACATACTGAAGATTGATCCGCCCGAATACCCTCACGTCGTCGAAAATGAGTTCTACTTCATCTCCTTTGCGAAAGGTATAGGCATTGCAACAGTGGATGCCCAACTCGTGCAAGACGCCGTTGGGACTAAAGGGCTGCTTCTTCAGCGCTTCGATCGCGTAAGCGAACTTGATGGAGGATCCACCGCGCTCGCGTGCGAAGACGCGTGTCAACTTTTGGGACGGTGGCCGGGTGACAAGTACAACGTCAGTTACGAAGATGTTGCCCACGCTGTCGCCTCCGTTTGTGCCGCCGAAGTTATTGCGTCGCGTGACGTGTTTCGTCAGATCTGTTTTGCATGGCTCACCGGAAACGGTGATGTTCACGCCAAGAATATTTCGGTGGTCCGATCGCTTCTTGGAGAATGGTCTGTTTCGCCCGCGTACGACCTTCCTTCGACGGTTCTCTATGACGACGATTCAATGGCGCTGACACTCGAAGGAAGAACTACCGAGCTGTCACGACAGGCCGTGATCTCGTACGCGTCAACCATAGGACTAAGCGAAATCGCTGCAATTAAGATTCTCGATGGTCTCCTTTCCGACACAGAGCCAATTTTGGATGACCTGAAGGAAGGTGCCCTGCCATTCGACGAGAACACGGTCAGTAGAACTCTTAGGGTGCTCAGACATCGGCGAAATTTACTTCAGGGCAAATGAGGTTTATTCGAGAACAGTTCTCAGGTCGCTGTTTCGCTTTGCGAACTTTGGATCGTTAACTGGTTCTTGGTGAGTTCGCTTGTACGATGGGAACGTTTCGACGCACTTTGACGGCTGCTTGAAAATTGCAGCGTGATTGGAGCGGAAGAGCAACGCTCCCGTAGCTCAGGGGATAGAGCAATGGTTTCCTAAACCGTGTGCGCAGGTTCGAATCCTGCCGGGGGCACTTCAACAGAGTTCATACGACTCGACTAGGGCGACATCGCCGGGCAACCCACGTCGCCTACGTCGATCGTGAAGATTCGAGACGCGGAATCGGGACGTCCGTTGCTCGGTACCAGAAATCCGTCAAGGCGCCCTTCGCTCGTGGACACGAACCACGCGCCACCCTGGTTGTTCGAAACGCGCAGGGCCGATCCGTAGAGGGTGCGCGCGATACGGATCGACTGGCCGAGTCGAAGGCCCTTCGACGTCCGAACCGAGGGCGTGCCGCCAGGCCCGACGGAAAGCCCGACGAGTCGGTCGTGGTCGAAGTAAGCGCTCAGGTTATGCCAGGTCGCCATGGCTGCCACGCCACAGTTCTTAAGGTTCGGCGTCGTGGAGAGCGCGCGCGTGGGACTGCCCAGTCGCTGGACGATGGCGGCTTGCGCCCGCGACTCGTTGGCGCCGAGGAGTGCGAACGACAATCCGTCGCCGCGCAGTTCGAGCTGCGTGGTGGTCGTCGCACTACCAATCGTGCACCAGCACGCTGAGCTGAGCACGCCCGCCATCATGATCGCGATTGGAAGACGTGCTCGCATCACTCACATGTTATTGACGTTGGTCCTTGGATTCTTGTCGTGGCGGCGATTGCGTTTCGTTCGCGTTCGTCGAAAACTTGACGGCTCAAGATTCATCGTCAAGACTCTTGACACATGACCGACCCCGTTGAAGACCTCCCAGGGACCAAGGCGATCCACGGCGACAAGGCGTCGCGGGCGGGCGCGATCGTGCCGCCCATTTTCCAGGCCACCACCTTCGGCACGGAGTCCAAGGAGGAGTTTCTGGACGTGGCGACAAGGAACTTCACCGACGAGTTCTACATTCGCTACGGGACTCCGAACCACACCCAGGTCGCCGAACTCGTGGCCGATCTCGAGGGAGCGCAGCGGGGCATCGTCACCGCGAGCGGCATGGGGGCACTTTCGACGCTCGTCCTGAGCCTGGTGAGTCAGGGGGATCACGTGGCGATCCAAGGATCGACGTACCCCGGTGCGACGAACCTGGTGACGAACCTCATGGCGCGCTTCGGCGTCTCCTCGACGCTGATCGAACAGGCGGACCCCGCGTCGCTCGAAGCGGCCATGCGACCCGAGACGCGGCTGGTCCTGCTCGAGTCGCCGAGCAATCCTCTTATGGGCTTGACCGACCTACGGGCCTTCAGCGACATCGCCCACCGGGGCCACGCCCTCGCAGTGGTGGACAACACCGTCGCCACGCCCATCAATCAGCGTCCAATCGAATTCGGCGCCGACCTCGTGTGGCACAGTGCGACCAAGTCTCTTGGAGGCCACTCTGACGTGTCCGCGGGGGTCATCGTCGGCCCCGACGACATCCTCGAAGAGATCTGGCGGACCCACCTGGCAATCGGTTCGGTGCTCGGTCCGATCGACGCCTGGTTGCTGTTGAGGGGAATGCGCACCCTCGACGTTCGGATGCAACGTCACAACGAGAACGCTATGGCGCTGGCGACGATGCTCGCGTCGCACGACGAGATCGCTGAGGTTAACTATCCCGGTCTCTCCGGCCACCCCCAACATCAACTGGCCAAGGAGCAGATGGACGGCTTTGGTGGTTTGCTCTCTTTTACCCCGAGAGGCGGTGCGGAGCGATCCGACAAGTTGTTGGACAAGCTTCGCCTTACGACCCGAGCCGCCAGTCTCGGGTCAGTGCATTCCATTGCCACGCGTCCCGCCGCGATGTGGAGCGATCAGCGTCAGTATCAGAGCCAAGTGGAAAACGGCGTCGATGCGGGACTCATTCGACTATCGGTGGGAATCGAAGCCAGCGCGGATCTGTTGAAAGACTTCGATCAAGCCCTCCAGGCGACCGCGTCGACGAGAGATTGAAGTACTCCGACAGATTGGTGCGGGCCTCGGAAGGGCACGGACGCGCTATTCGATTCGATACTTCGGCCTGCGTGGTCGCTCGGGTCGACTACAGATTCGGCAACTTTGGACCCGTTAAGGTTCTCTACGGGAGGAAGTCGGATGCTTGACTCGAGTTACATACGGCGAATTAAAGAGGGCTCGAAGACGTACTTGAAGCCGGATGAGGTCGTGAGCCGGGTCGTCGCGGCTCAGACGGTGAGTCAGGTGTTGCTTCTCCTGCCGATGGCGGTCATGGTCGTCGGCTTCATCTTGGCCAGGATCTACTTTCACGGGAGCAAGGACTTTGTGGTGGCCGGCCTCGTCGTGCTGTTCCTTCTGTTCTTGTTCATCGCCAACAAGGTGGAGTACCGATACGCGATCGTGAGCGACCAAGGAGTGACCCTGGTTGACGGAGGATATTTCGGTACCGACCCGGGTGCGCGCTTGATCGGTAGGTTCCCCGGCGAAGCGGCGAGCAACATTCCGACCAAGAAGTTGAAGAGATTCGATGTGCTGGGGGAGCGGCTGTACGTTCGTTACTCCATCGTGGCGGAGGGGACGGCGTCGTAGGCGCCCGGGCGTCACGACGGGCATCACGATCCCACGAAAGTCACCGCATTCGAGCTCATTTGTAGAAATATGCTTGCCCGATGAGAAACCGCGCGGTGGCGTACGTTACGTACGGCCAGCTCGGGCTCGCGTTCTTCCTGGCGGTGTGCGTGGCGTTACACCCCGGTCTCGTGCTCAAGGCGAACGAAGGTGGCATGAGCAACTACGGCATCCACCTTAAGACGACCGTCGCCTACACCCTCGCTCTCGGACTGCCCGCACTCATGAGTTACTGGGCCGCACCCCTTTTCGACCAGGATGGACTGTCGACGCGTCGATTCTCGCTATTCCTGCGCCTGTACAGCCTTGTCGCCCTGCTGACCTTACTGAGCACGTACCCGTATTCACTCGACGTGGTACTGCGCGACCTTCACATCGTCTTCGGCTCGGCACTGATCATTTTTGAGACGGTGGGCGGCGTGTGGCTGTCCCGGCTGCGCCCTTACGTTGGTCGGGATCGACTTCTCGTGATCGCCCTGCTGGCTGGTTTTATCCTGGCTACCGTGACCATTGCGGGCGCGCTGCACGTGTTGTTTCTCTCCCAGGTGCTAACCAGTGGGGCCTTCGCCATCCTGCTCGTACGTACCGCTAAGAGCCTGGCTGTTGACTCACATAGCTCGTGACGAGCGCCCACGGATCTGACGAATTCGCCCGGACGTCAAAAAACCCGCCGGCTCCGATAGACGGAACCGGCGGGTTTTTGATGAGAACTAGTGGCCTACCGTATCCGCGACGACCACGCTGCCGATGTACTCATCCATCTCGGCGTCACTGAGGCGACTGGCAATCGCCCAGTAGTAAATGCCCAGGGAGAAGATCGCTATGACGAGCAAGTCCCAGTACAGACCTAGCCGGCCATCGCCGCCAATCCAGACGGTTTGGAAGCCACGAATACCACCAATGATGGGACCCGGTCCAAAACTGCCAAAGTAGGAGATGATCCCCATTCCGACGAAATAGGAGAGTACCCACTTGGCCGCGCCCCAGTCGATCTTCGGCTGGTGCGAGTTGGCATTAAAGACCCGTGACAGCCACATCAAGAGGTAGCCAATAAGCAGCGCGATCATGAGGGTTGAGTAGGTCCCCCAACCGGCCCAGTACACGACGAAACTCGCGAACACGAAGGACAACGGAGTCAGAAACTGCGCGCCAGGCAGCACGTACGTCCGGGCCATCGAGGGATGCGACTGGCGAAACGCGCCCAGAGCGAGCGGCGCACTCGAGTACATGATGACCGAGGCGCCCGTCACGATGCCGACCAACTTGCTCCAGCTCGGGAAGGGCAACAGGAAGAGCAGCCCCACCGCCGCGGTGACGAGCACCGCGAATACCGGAATCTTGGTCTTCGGATTGACCTTCTCGAAGGCTTCGGGAATGTAGCCGTTCTTCGAGAGACCGAAGCCGATCCGTGACGCTGAGGTCAGGTAGATGAGGCCCGTACCGGCCGGCGAGATGACCGCGTCAATGCGGAAGACCCAGGCCAGCCAGGCGATGCCAGCCACCTTGGCGACCGTGTAGAACGGCGCGGCCGCGAGCGCTGGGTCGGAGTACAGCCCCGTCCATCCGTGCATCGAGGACAACGTCTGGGGACTGAGTGCCGCGATGAAGGCGAACTGCGCTCCGATGTAGATGAGGGCGCCGATCAGGATCGACGAGATGACGGCTCGGGGGAGGTCACGCTGGGGATTGCGCGCTTCGCCACCGAGCTGCACGGCTTGTTCAAAGCCGAGCAGGGAGAACACGATGCCGGCGTTGGCCACCGCGTCCAAGACCGCGTGCATGCCGCCCAACTTGCCCGGCACGAAGAACCCGCCGCCGGCCTTGAAGTTGCCGCCGTGGAAGTTGGCCAGGCACAGGACGATGATCGCCACCACCGGAACGATGACCTTCCAGGTCGTCATGGTGGTGTTGGTGTGGGCTAGCCAGCGAACGCCGATCAGGTTCACGATCACGAAGGCGATCATGAGGACGACCGCTACCGCAATGCCAGTTCCCGAGAGCGTATTCGTCGAGCCTTTGTACCAACTGGAGGCCCACGAGGCGGTGGAGGTGTACTGGATCGTCGCGAGCACTTCGATGGGCGCCACCGAGGCTGCCTGTAGATAGGCGAACCAACCGTACGTCAGACCCGCGAAACTACCGTAGGCGTAGTGCGGAAATCGGCTCGTGCCGCCGGTCACCGGGAACATTCCACCGAGTTCGGCGTGCACCAAGGCCAAGATGATCACGATGACGGACGCAATACCCCAAGAAATCAGGGCTGCTGGTCCGGCAATCGACGTTGCGAGCAATCCGGCGAAGAGCCAGCCCGACCCGATGATCGATCCTTCGGAGGCCCACGCGAGCCCCCAGAATCCGACATCTCGCTTCAGACCGTCCGCCGAAAGTGTCGACGTTGTCCCTTCCATAATTTGTCTCCCCAAAAATAGAATTCCTACTTGCGCGAAAGAATAGTACTCAGCCCCCTCGAATGTCGTGACTTTTTCACAAAGGAATCAATTCGTGATCAGGCAATGAACAAAATGATTGGCTAGTTTTTCCCAAGGGCGCTCTTATACCGCCGGGTAACGAGAATCTGGCGAAGACTCGCGTGCGAGATAGCGAAAATGTCGGAGGAGCGGCGTGACAGAGGGTTCCGACACGTTGGCGGTGTCGCGACGTCATCGCCTACAGCGATACGGCTCGCTCTTTCTCACGCTTCTTTCGCGTCATTCAGGATCAGGGGCGCCTCGGTAAGGTGAGTGTCCTATGGGGTCACCCTCACGTTTCTTGTGCCTCGACACAGTCATGATCGACATCGTGACGAAGGTCGCCGCGTGGCCCGCTCGGGGCGGCGACGCTCTGTCGTCGGAGTCCCGGGTGGTGCCCGGGGGAGGACTCAACGCGATGAGGGCCGCATCTCGCCATGACATGACCTCGCTCTACGTAGGTCGTCTCGGCAGCGGACCATTTTCCGAGTTGGCGAAGCGGGCCCTTGATCGCGAGGGCGTTGCCACTCCCATCACCCCCGACCAGGACCAGGACATTGGTTTTTGCGTGGTCGTCGTTGACGCGCAGGGGGAGAGGACGTTCGTCACGGCCCCCGGAGCCGAAGTGGGCCTGTCCGCCAAAGACCTTGCCATCATTGACGTTTCGCCCGGCGACTACCTGTTCCTCTCGGGCTACAACCTGGTCTATCCCGAGCTCGGAGCAGCGGTGGCTCCGTGGGTGAGTGCTCTCCCCGACGGGGTCGTGGTGGCCCTCGACCCCGGTCCTCGGGTCATGGATATTGATGCGCAGCTCCTTCGTGTCGTGCTGGCCCGGGTCGATTGGTTGTTGTGCAACGCCGCCGAAGCGACGGCGTTGACGGGCGAGAGCGAGGTTGAAGCGGCCGCCTCCGCACTCCTTACGTTGACCGGCAGAATCGGTGTGGTTGTACGCGAGGGTGAGCGCGGCTGCGTGGTCGCCACTAAGGCCACGAATCCCGTTCGAGTGGACGGTTTCCGGGTCGAGGTGGTGGACACCAATGGGGCGGGCGACGCGCACAACGGGGTGTTTCTCAGTGAGATCGCCCGAGGCACGGACTTGGTGGAGGCAGCCGGTAGGGCGAACGCGGCCGCGGCGATGGTCGTCGGCTCGCTGGGGCCGGCCACGGCGCCGCACCGCGATGACGTCTCACGCTGGTACGCCGAGTTCTCCTGACTAGGTTTCGTGGAAAAGAAAAACCCCGCCGAACTTTCGGCGGGGTTTTTCTTTGTTCTGGACTATTTACTTCAGCCAGCTCGGTATCTGCTGGACAATCGGCTTGGTCACCACTTTGAGTGGCGCGTTGTTCGCGTTGGTCGAGGAGAATATTGTCTTGGTCGGCACGGCGTACAGCGGCGCGCTGGTGCCGTTGGGCAATACTCCCGCGACCGCCAAGGCGTTCAAGCCCTGGTGGTTACCTCCCGTGTAGCGCAGGGGAGCGATCGCCGGCGTCGACAGCGTGGTGCTCTCGAGCGTCTTGACGAAGCCGGCCCGGGTCACGTTGCGACCCTCGGCCTTCAGGGTCTCGGCGAACGCCACGGCGTAACCGGCGCCGTACATCTCGTTGCCGGAGATCACGGTGTTGGCGCCGAATCCTGGGAAGTCAGTGGGGTCAGCTTCAAGGACCTTGCGCAGCCAGGGCACCCACGGGTTGGCGTTGCTGTTCGTCGCCGGGAACTCGTCGAGTGACGTGGCGCCGTCTTCCAATACCGTGTTGACCGACGTCGGGTCGGACCCAATCGATGTGATGATCCACTTGGGTGAATAACCCAGTGCGTGCGCCGTCTCCAAGATGCCGGCGGTGAAGGGCGGTACTGAGAACAGCACGACTACCTGGACCTTGTCCGTCTGGAGCTGCGACACGTCGGCCGTGATGTCACTGGTCGTCCCCGTGACGGCGTCGGCCGCGTTGTAGCTGAGGTTGTCAGCCGACGGGATCTTGATGCCGCCGTCCGTGAGACCGAGGAGACCGGTGGAGCCAACGTCGTCGTTCTGGCCGATGAAGCCCACTGACTGCCCGGCATAGTTCGTCTTGATGTAGCGGGCCATGATCTTGCCCTCGACCACGTAACTGGGCTCGAACCCGAAGAGGTCCGGATACTTGTTGGGCTGGTCCCAGGCAACGGAGCCTGAGGCGACGAAGAGCTGAGGTACCCCATTCGACCTGAGGTAGTTCATCACGCTTTCTTCAGCGGCGGTACCCAAGGACCCGACCGTCGCGAAGACGTGGTCCTGAGCCACCAATTCCTGGTTCACGCTGAGCGTCGTGGTGCTCGCTCCCGCGGTGCAGCCCAGGCCGTACGCGGCCAGGTCGTAGCAGTCGTCCTTGCGGATGTAGATGATTTTCCGACCGTTAACGCCGCCCTTGCTGTCGATGTACTTGAAGACGGCGTTAGCCGACGCGGACACCGAGCCGTACGCGGCGGCGAGGCCCGAGATCGGCACCGACGCACCAATGGTGATGCTGGTGGCGGTGACGCCCGGTGTGGATGGTGCGGCCCCGGCATTACTGATCAGTACGCCCGTTGAGGCCATACCGAGTGCGAGCGCTGAAGCTGACACCATGGTGACGGTACGTCGAAGACGACCTTTGAACATTTGTAACCCCCTGTTTGACTACCGAGCAGTAACTTACTGCACCACTTCAGCGGTTGCCAGTCGCTTACTGGGTTTCTTGAGCCGTTTGATCGGGCCCCAGAGGCCAGCAATGCCTCGCGGCGCGAACATCATGGTCAGGATCAAGAGCGCCCCGAAAATGATGCCCTGCATGTTCGCGCCGAGGTTCGACGCCGGGTTCACGCCCGTCAGGGCATTGATGTGATCGACGAGATTCCCGCTGAAGGAGTAGATGATGCCGCCGATCACCGCGCCGCTCAGCGTGCCGATGCCGCCCAGCACCATCAACGTCAGGAGCGTGATTGAAAGGGTCAACGGGAACGTCGATGGGGTGACCGTGGCGTTGATGATCGTGTAGAGCGCACCGCCCAGCCCGGCGAAGGCTGCGGCGATCACGAAGGCCAGGGTTCGTGTGAGTGGGAGGTTGATGCCCATGAGCTCCGCTGCGACGTCGTTGTCGCGCACCAGCCTCATCGCGCGTCCCGTGCGGCTATGGAAGAGGTTGGCCATCACGAGGAACATCACGCCCGCGACGACCACGGAGAGATCGGCCGTCCACTGGGCGTTCGCGTTGATCGTGGCGTTCGGGCCGCTGAAGAAGTTGAGAAACCACTTAGGCGTGGTGAGCTCGTTGAAGAACAGCCCTCCTTCACCTCCGGTCACCGACGTGAAGTTCTGGGCCAGCGGGCTGATCGCGGCTGAGAAGGCCAGGGTCATGCCGGCCAGGTAAGGACCGCGAAGGCGCGTCGAGGGAATCGCGATCACCAGGCCGCTCAAGGCCCCGATCAGCATGGCGAAGATGAAGGTGACCACGAGCGGGGTGGTGTTGTGGTGGTGAGCCCAGATGCCGGCCGTATAGGCGCCCACGGCCATGAAGCCGGAGTTGCCCAGCGAGATCTGCCCGCTCCAGCCGATGAGCCAGCTCAATCCCAATATGACGATCGTGATGGCGGCGCCGCCGGCCAGCTGGGAGTCCGCGACCGCCGGCAGGAAGAAGGTGACGACGAGGGTGAAAGCGGTGAGCAGCACCACGCCGATGGCCCGAGCGGACGTGGTCTCTTGGGTGCGCAGGAGGTGAAGGGCTTTCACTAGACCCGCCGCTCCACGTTCTTGGTGAAGATCCCCTGGGGGCGGATCATGAGGGCCACGACCAGGATGATGATGCCGCCGAGCGGAGCCAGCGTGGCCGACCAGTAGGAGAGGATGAACTGCTCGGACAGTCCAATGAGCAGCCCGCCGGTGATGGCGCCGATGGGGGATTCGAGGCCCCCGACGGCGGCCGCAATGAAGCCGGCAACAAAAATGCCGTCCATGTTCGTAGGAAAGAGTCCGAAGGTGCCCGACGCGATGATGACCGCCGCCACGGCGCCGACCCCGGCCGACAGCATCCATCCGATCGTGAGCATGCGACTCACGCGCACGCCGAGCAATCGCGCCACTTCAGGCGCCAGTGCCGAGGCGCGAAGTTGCAGACCGAGTTTGGTGAATCGAAAGAGCGCGGCGATGGACAGCATGATCACGATGGCCAGCACGATCTGGAAGATTACGAAGGGCGAGAGCAGGATGACCTGGCCGCCGGCGTGGAAGTAGATCTGCGAGAAGGGTGGGGTGATGTTGCGCGTGGTGCTCGTCCAGATGGCCGCGGCCAACGCCTCGATGACGCCCAAGAAGCCGACCATCACGACGATGGGGTTGATCTCCGGTTTGCCGTAGAGCGGGCGGATCAGGACGCGCTCGGCCAGCCCGCCAAAGAGCATGCCGACGAGCACCGAGATGATGACGCACCACCAGTAGCCCACGCCTCGATCGATTTCGGTCATGCCGATGTAGGTGGCGAACATCGCCATCGCGCCCTGGGCGAAGTTGAGCACGTGGGTGGACTGCCAGATGATGACCAGGCTCAGCGCGAGCAGCGAGTAGAGGACCCCTTGAGCGAGTCCCGCGAGGACGTTGTGCATGAAGGGCGACGCGAGGAAATTGGCCATCACTGCACCAGTCCCAGGTAGTAGCGGCGAAGGTCGTCGTCATGGGCCACCACGGCGGCGTGGTCGCTGGCCACGACGGTGCCAAGGTGCAGCACGACGGCGTTGTGCGCGATGCGCAGCGCGCTCTTGGCGTTCTGTTCGACCAGGATGACGGTCAGATTCTTCGACTCACACAGCGAGAGGATCGACTTCATGAGCTCTGACGTGACTTGGGGGGCCAGGCCCAGGGAGGGTTCGTCCAACAGCAGCACCTGCGGCTGGGCGATCAGCGCGCGGGCCATGGCCAACATCTGTCGCTCGCCGCCCGAGAGGGTGGCGCAGTATTTCTTGCGCCGGTCGCCCAAGACCGGGAACTGCCGGTACTGCGTCTCAAGCCCTTCGGCGATATTCACCTTGCTCGCGAGCGCGCCGAGGCGCAGATTCTCTTCGACGGTCAACTCGCCGATCACCCCGCGGCCCTCCGGTACGTGACCGACTCCCAGGCGGGCGATGTTCTCGGTCGCCATCTTGACCAGGGAACGTTCGCCGAGGTGAATGGTGCCGCTTTGGACCGTGACCAGTCCGCTGATGGCGCGCAGCAGCGTCGTCTTGCCGGCCCCATTGGCCCCGAGGACCGCCGTTATCTGGCCGGGGGAGGCCTGGAGGCTGACATCTCGCAGGGCCTTGACCGCGCCGTAGTTGACGCAGAGGTTCTCGATCCGGATCATCAGTCGACTCCGAGGTAGGCGGCGAGCACGTCGGGGTCGTGGCTGATGTCGCTCGGCGCGCCGGTGGCGATGACCTGGCCGAAGTTGAGCACGATGAGCTGATGCACAAGCGGCATGACGAAGTCCATGTTGTGCTCGACCAGCAGCACGCTCATCGACGCGCGCAGCTCGGTGATGAGGCGGGCGAACTCCTCGAGCTCGTTCTCGTCGAGTCCCGAGGCGGGCTCGTCGAGCATGAGCAACGTGGGGTGCGACATCAGGGCGCGAGCCAGCGATACCTTTTTCGCGATCCCGTAGGGGATGCCGCCCGGAAGGGCGCCGGCGTACTTGGCGACCCCCAGGCGTTCGAGTTCACCCAGAGCTTCCTCACGCAGGGATCGTTCGATGCGCAGCCCCTTCGGCAGGCCCAGGAGGGAAGTGAAGAGGCCGTCGCCGAAGCGGCTTTGCGCTCCAGCCATCACGTTTTCGAGCACGCTCAGGTGCGGGAAGAGTCCGACGCCCTGCAAGGTCCTCGCCACGCCGGCCTTCGCCAACTGCGACGGCTTGAGACCTCCGTGCCCCGATTTGGGAAAGGTCACCGAACCCGAGGATGGTTTCTGGAAGCCGCAGGCCACGTTGAAGGCCGTCGTCTTGCCGGCCCCGTTGGGGCCGATCAGACCGACGATCTCGTTCTCGTAGACGCGGAAGGAGACCTTGTTGAGCGCCAGTAGGCCACCGAATCGAACGGTCACGTCCGTGAGTTCCAAGGTGATGGCGCGTGAACTCATGTCGGACATAATGGGCCCAAACTACTCTGCAATATCGTCCGTTATCGGCCCAACGCTTGAGAGGCGGATGGGGCCTCAGAAATAGTTTTGGCCGAGGGCGTCGCTCCACGGGGCGACGTGCAGTTCGCCGCGGGGACTGCTCCAGCTGAAGACGGGCTTGATGTCGAGCACCGGGGTGCCGTCGATCCCGTCCAACCCGCGTACGGTAAAGGATCGCGCGTCAATCGTGTCGATTTTGACCGTGGTCAAGAGCAGGCGGTTGGGGCGATCCTTGTTGCGCTGCGCGAAGACCCCCACGTCCGGCCACTCCTCGTTGCCCCGGGGGTGGCGATGCCACGGGCCCGGTGGCACGTCCTCGGCCCAGTCGGCGAAGAAAATCAGTTCCACGTGCGAGAAGTCGGAGAGGCCGCGCAACGATTCGTCGGGCACGTCCTGGGCCAACTCGACGGTGCTGACGACGTCGTCCCAGTTGTCGTCGAAGGCCTCGCTTCTCTCGTTGCGGATGAAGGCAATGGCGCGCACGTTGTAGTCCATGGCTTCACTGTACTGACGGCCACGCGGCCGAAGTATCGTTACGCTGCGCGAGGCGGAGAGGGCAATGGCGGAACTGACGTTTACCTACGGGACGATGGCCTCGGGCAAGTCCACGCTGGCCCTGCAGCTTTGCTGGCAGCTGCGCGAGAGCCGCAGCGACGTCGCGCTGTGGACCTTCGGCGACCGCAGCGCCGAGGGGATGGTGACGAGCCGCATCGGCATCGAGGCCGAGGCCGAGGCGGTGGATCCCCACGGCGACCTCGCTGAGCCAATTCGTCGGCTTTTCGAGTCCGGCGTCAAGATCCTGGTGATCGATGAGGTGCAGTTCGCCGGCGTCGAACAGATCGACGCGTTGGCGCGGCTGGTGGACGACCACGGCATTGACGTGCACGCCTTCGGACTCTCGGCCGACTTCCTGTTGAACATCTTTCCCGGCTCCGCTCGGCTCTTCTCCATCGCCGACTGGGCCCACGAGCTGCCGCTCACCTCATCGTGCTGGTGCGGACGCAAGGGCCGGTGCAACGCCCGAGTCGTGAACGGGGCCGTGGCCCGCGAGGGCGACCAACTCTTTTTCGGCAACGTGCACGAAGGGGAGGTCTACTACCAGGTTCTCTGCCGCACCCACTACCGGTTGGGCCAGTTGAGCGCCTAGAAGAAGGCTGCGCAGAGCTCGTAGAGCTCGCGCGGCACCTGACGCTGGCCGGTGGCGACCACCGACAATGGCTCGAGCGTCACGTCGTTGCCGCGCACCAGCGGGATCATGCCGAACTTGCCCGCCACGACGGCGTCGTAGGCGCTGGCGCCCACGCGAGTGGCCCAGATGCGGTCGTAGGCGGTGGGGCTGCCGCCGCGCTGCAGGTGACCCAGGACCGTGGTGCGCACCTCGAAGCCGCCGTACTCGTCGATCTTGGACGCGACGAAGTGACCGACGCCGCGGGTGGCCAGTCGCACGCCGCCGATGCCGTCGCTGGACATCTCGCTCGTCTCGACGCCGCCGACCGTGCCCAGGTTGATCCCTTCGGCGACCACCACGATCGAGAAGGCGCTGCGGGAGCTGCGCCGCTTCACGAGGTGGGCGATGATCTGGTCCATGGTCATGGGGAACTCGGGGATGACGATGAGGTCCGCGCCGCCGGCCAGGCCACCCATGGCGGCCACCCAGCCAGTCGCGCGGCCCATCGTCTCGACGACCATCACCCGGTGGTGCGAGGCGGCGGTCGTGTAGAGGCGGTCCAACGATTCGGCCACAATGCTCACGGCGGTGTCGAAACCGATGCAGTAGTCGGTGCCGACCAGGTCGTTGTCGAGGGTCTTGGGCACGCCCACCACCGGCGCCCCTCGCTCGGCCAGCCAGTTGGAGATCCGCTGGGTGCCATCGCCCCCGATGGCGACCAACGCGTCGAGGTGTTCGTCGATGGCCTTTAAGACATTAAGACGCCCGCCCGCGGGGCTGTCCAGGTCGTAGCGCGCGGTGCCTAGCAGGGTGCCGCCCTGGCCCACGATGCCCTCGAGACTCTCCGGTGCCAGGTCCCGGCCGGTGAAGCCCTTAGCCAGTCCGGCCCACCCGTTTTCGATCCCGATGAGTTCGTGGCCGTCGCGAAAGGCCATGGAACCGATGCTGCGGATGGCCGCATTGAGCCCTGGAGCGTCGCCACCGGCGGTCAAGACTCCTATGCGCATGAAACCTGCCTCGTACGTGGTAGTTGCTCATCTTTACTTTAGGTCAAATCAAAGCGGATCTTGGTCACGGGCCGTATCGCGCACCGATGCGACCCCGCGGTCCACAATGGGAACGTGACCGGCGAGACCTCACCCTCCCTCGAGTCGGCCGTCGACGTGGCGACGGCGTGCGTGAATCGATTCGCCGTCTTTGACGAATGCCCCCTCTGCGGGTCGTCGCTCAGTCCCGAGCACGCCCATTTCCGCTGCGCCACGTGTGGCTGGCGCGACAGCTGCTGCGATTAGTTCCTTTTGTCTAGGAAATCTCTAGAGTTTCGCAACATTTAACTTTCGCTGTTCGTCCTCTTCACCTTCCGTTCACTTGCGATTCCTAGGTTCTGTCTGGCCGTGGGTTCGAACGTGACATCCGTCATGTGGAACTCCATCAGGTCGCACATGCATCACTTTCTTTAGGAGGAAAGCGAAAAATGAAGATGAACCTTCGAGGAAAGTTGGGTGTAGCGCTAGCTACGCTGGGACTTCTCTCAACCTTTGCGGTCAGCCCGGCGGGAGCGTCGGCGACGCTTACCGGTGACCTGACCTTTGCGTCGGCGGACGGGGCGGCGAGCCTCAACCCGGCTATGGGCGGATCCAGTTTCGACGAGCCGTTTTTTAACTCGGCGATCCCGGTGTTCATGTCCGAGGCCGCCAAGGTCTCGGGATCGAACGCGCCCAGCGCCATCTCGCTGTATTCGCCCACCGGTTCCACCGCGGGTAAGAAAGGCGTCGTCGCCGGCACCTACGCCGTTGGGGCATCGGACGTACCCATGGGCACGGTCGTCAACGGCACCAACCTTGACTCGTCGATCTTGACCGGCACGAGCCCGGCCACCACGCTCACGAACTACGTACAGGTTCCCGTGGTGCTTGGTGGGGTGGGAATGATGTACAACCTGCCCTCGTTGAACGCGAGGTTCAAGAAGGACCCGGTGGTGCTCAACTCGACGGTCCTGGCGGGCATCTACGACGGCGCCATCACGAAGTGGAATGACCCGGCGATCTGTCACCTCAACCCGAAGATCGTGAAGTTGACCAAGAACAAGAAGGGTAGGATCATCCGCCGCACGTGCGAGATGCCCAACCTCTCCGTCGTTCCGGTCTACCGCGCGGATGGTTCAGGCACGAGCTTCATCTTCATGAACTACCTGAACGCGACCCAGGGTGCCAACTTTAAGACCTCCGCGGGCGCTGAGGTCTACCCCAGCACAACGTTCAACTCGGGCGAAGTGCCCAGCGATGGATTGGGCGGCCAGAAGAATGCCGGTGTGGCGGCGGACGTCGAGCAGACGGCCGGAGCGATCGGTTACGTGGAGTACTCGTACATCCTTCTCCAGCACACGTTGCCCGCAGCGCTCATCGTGAACGCCGCCGGTAAGGACGTGCCGGTCAACCCGACGACGGTCGCCGCCGACGCCAACTCCTTCTCGGCGACTCCGCCGGCGGAGACCAGCGGTGGCGTGGTGTCCAACTACTCAATCGTCAACGGCACCGGCGCGGGTGACTACCCGATCGCCGGCTACAGCTGGGCGATCGTGCGCGAGGACTGGAACGGACTCGGCACTGTGGGAGGCGTCACGGCGTCCCTCAACTCGGAGAAGCTGGTGGCCAAGTTCCTCGACTGGTGTTCGCAGCCTGGAGCACAGGGTGGACAGACGGTAGCGCAGCAGCAGGGTTACGTGCCGCTGCCCGCCTACGTGTCGGCCCTCGCCGAACACCAGATCTCGCTCATGACCTACAACGGTGTGTCGCTCGGTCTGAGTTAGGCAGCTTCACGTACTAACGAAACTACAAAGGATTTATGAACACCCTGGAAACAGAAGAAACAGAAGCATCAGAAACGAAGTCAGAGGTGGCCGAGAGAATACGACTCTCGGCCACCTCTGACCGACCGTATAGATGGCTGCTGCGCGGCACGGCGCTCTTCTTCGGCGCCGTCATCGTGGTGTTCGTGTGGAGCGTGCTGCACACCGCCTGGCCCGCGATACGACAGTTCGGATTCCACCTCGTCACCGGAAAGACCTGGGTCCCGGGCACGGGTCCCTACGGCGCACTACCGCTGCTGATCGACACGGTGCTGACCACGTTGATCGCCTTGCTCATCGCGGTGCCGGTCGGCTTGTCGTCGGCGCTGGCCCTCCTCTACCTCGTGCCGCGAAAGCTTCGCGGCTTCGGCGCCGCGCTGGTCGAACTGCTCGCCGCGGTCCCTTCGGTCGTGTACGGACTCTGGGGGATTTGGTACCTGATCCCGTGGATGACCAAGACCCTGCAGCCCTTCCTCGCCAGCATCACGGGCAGCCACTGGCCCTTCGGCGGCCCTCAGGAGGGGTTCAGCGTCTTGTTGGCGGGCATCGTGCTGTCGATCATGATTCTGCCGACGATCGTCGCCATCTCTCGCGACGTCATCTCCGTGGTGCCCGCCGACCTCGTCGAAGGCGGCCTCTCGCTCGGCGCGACGCGCAGCCAGGTCTTCACCCGGGTGGTGCTACCGAGCGCCCGCACCGGGATCCTCGGGGCCATTGCCCTGGGCGCCGGACGCGCACTGGGGGAGACCATCGCCGTGGCGATGGTCATAGGCTCCAACGCGCAGATTCCCCACTCTCTATTCTCCACTGGCGCCACTTTGGCCTCGACCATCGCGACCGAATTCGGCGAGGCGACCGGTTCGACGGGCAGCGCCCTCGCGGCTCTCGCCTTGATGCTCATGATCATCACGGCAGCCGTGAACGCCGGCGCTCGGATGCTCACCAAGAAGGCGAAGGCCGGCCTGTGACCGACACCCTCATCTCCCTTCCGCCTGACCCCATTCTCGAGCGCCGCGAGTTGGTGCAACAGCGTGCGGCCAAGACGCTGGGTCGGCGCACGTTCTTGTCGCGGGTATTCCTCACCATGTTGGTGGCCGCGTTGATCCTGGCCATCGTCCCGCTGGGGTCGCTGATTTTTGCGCTGATCCAGCGGGGGATCTCCTCGATCAGTTGGGGTTTCCTGCACACCCTGCCGACCCAGCCAAGCCTCATTGCTCAGAACGCCATCGGCGGCATCGGCAACGCGATCGAAGGCACCGTCATCATCGACGCGCTCGCC
>Ga0187887_10001716_pt1 | contig 18441 bp, 14 predicted proteins | sample June2016WEW_7_10_FD_132977 | JGI IMG/M metagenome (GOLD analysis project Ga0187887, IMG submission 132977) | Peatland microbial communities from SPRUCE experiment site at the Marcell Experimental Forest, Minnesota, USA - June2016WEW_7_10 | ecosystem: Environmental > Terrestrial > Soil >...
CGCTCACCAGCAATGCGCCCGGGCCGGGCACCAGCAGCAAGGCTGCGTCACCAGCGCAGGCAGCAGCGCCGCTGCCGCGGACTGCCCCCGCGAGCCGATGGACACCAGGGTCCGCAGCGGATCGACGCCGGTCACGAGGAGCGCCGACGGGGCACTGCGCAGGGTCGGCCAGTCTGTCACCAGGGATGCCGCCGTGTAGGCCAGCGCGATGATCGCCAGCGAGCGGCTGCGGGCCTGGTGGGCCAGCATCCAGAGCGCGACCGCGATGACCAGGAGAGCGAACGTGCCACTGGCCCACTGGCCGGACAGCCAGATCCAGGCGGGGAATGAGGCCCCCGGCATGAGCAGCAGCGGCACGGCGGTGACCGCTGCCGTCAGCACCAGACCAGCGATCAGGTAACCCCGGCCAGGCTCCACGGGGCCGGCCCGGCGGCCGGCCCGCCGGTACCACACCGCCGTGACCAGGAATCCAGCCGTCAGCGCAGCCGCCCAGTACCAGCCCTCAGCGATTCCCGTCAGCCCCGTGTCTGGGCCCAGGGTGCCGGCAAGAGTGCTGTAGAAGGCGCCATATCCCGACGTCGAGGACATAGTCCGGGTCAGCGGCCCGTAGGCCAGCCAGCTACTGAACGCGGACGTACTGAGCTGCGCAGCGTACAACGGCACCGACATGGCCACGATCACGCCGAAGAGCGCGAGCGGAAACCAGCAGGCGGGCCGCGCCACCTGGAAGTTCCCAGGCGGCGCGGGTGAAGCTGCTGCCATGTCGGTCAGCATCTCACGCCGGCAGTCGAGCGCAGGCCGCGCAGCGCATCCTGCTTCCGGGCCGCCTCTCAGTCTGGCTGGAAGCGCTCTCTGCTGTCCGGCTGGCTGGCGAGCACGGCCGGCTCGTCCCCGAGCGCGGCGGCGAGCCGGGTGCGGCTGTCGCTGCCGCTGCCGGCTGTGGCTACGGTTGCGGCTGCGGCTGCGGCTGACCCTCGGCCCTGGCGTCCAGCCTGGATATGACGTTGAGGCTAACCTCGGCTCCGCGAGCCGGCTCCGCCTGGGGAAAGGCCGTGTTTGCGGCGTAATTGCCCAGCGCTGGCCGGCCGGGCCCGGCAGTACGCGGTGACCTCGCCGGGGTCGGGGGCGATGCCGGGCTCGGGCACGATCACCGCGATCACCGCGACCACCTCGACCACGAGCTCACCCTAGCGCGGGGTCCGGCTTGCCGACCACGGTGACGTCCCGGAACTGAGGGTGGCTGATCAGGACCCGCACCACCTCGGCGGCATAGACGGCCTGCGTCGCCCGGCGTGCGTGGTCCTGGCAGGCGCCCGTCCGCCAGGACCTTGCACAGCGAGCGGCCGCACCCCGCGCGACCGGGATGGCTTAGGTCGCATGCGCCCAGCCCGCATGCGACTGATTGATTCTGACGTCGGATTCAACTACTTTCAATGAGCGGGGGAAGGGGAGCGATGCGGGACGTGGCGATCACGGGCATCGGCGTCATCTCCTGCATCGGCCAGTCCGCGGACGAGTACTTCACCCGTCTCGACGCGGGCGAGCACGGCGTGACCGCCGCACCGTGGGCCGAGCCGGAGGCGGGCCGGTACGCCTGGATCGCCCCGGTACCCGACTTCGACCCGTCCGCGTGGCTGGACGAGCGGGTGATCGCGGGCTCGGACACGTTCACCCAGCATGCCCTGGCCGCCACCATCCAGGCGGTGGGGGACGCGGGCGGGGACTTCGACCCGCTGCGCACCGGGGTCGTGCTGGGCGTGACCATGGCCGGCGCCCGGGCCCTGCTCGACGCCCAGCGCCTGCTCGACACCCAGGGCCCGGACGCGGTGCCGCGCAAGCTGAACATCCAGGTCTGGCCGAACATGGCGGCCGGGCAGATCGCCATGCACTACGGGCTGCACGGGCCGCTGCTGACCGTCTCCTCCGCTTGCGCCTCGTCCCTGGACGCGATCGGCACTGCCGCGCGGATGATCGAGACCGGGCAGGCCGACGTGATCATCGCGGGCGGCACCGAGTGCGGCCTGGCGCCCGCGCTGGCCTACAGCCAGCGCGGCTACGGGATGTCCAACCCGCCGGACCGCGCGGACCGGGCCAGCCTGCCCTTTGACGTGCACCGCTGCGGGGTGGTGGAGGGCGCCGGAGCGGCGGTGGTGGTGCTCGAGCACGCCGGGCGGGCCGCCCGGCGTGGCGCGCATGCCTACGGCCTGGTCACCGGCTACGCCTCTCTGTCCGAGGGGTTCCATCCGTCCTCCCCTGAGCCGTCCGGCCGGTGGGAGGCAGAGGCCATGCGCCGCGCGCAGCACGACGCGGGCCTGGCCGGCCCGCAGGAGGTGGACGCGGTCATCGCGCACGCGACCGCGACCCCCGCCGGGGACCTGGCCGAAGCCAAGGCGATCAATGAGCTGTTTGGCGAGCACGCCGCGGAACTCCCGGTGACCTCCATCAAGGGCCATGTCGGGCATACCGGCTCGGCCAGCGGCGCGATGGGCCTGCTCGCCGGGCTTCACGGGATGCAGGCGGGCACGCTGGTGCAGGTCGCGGGCACCACCGAGGTGGAGCCGGAAGCCCGGTTCCGGGTGATCACCCACGCGCCCGCCAAAGCCGGCATCGGCGTGCTGCAGGTAAACGGGTTCGGCTTCGGCGGGCAGGACGCCTGCCTGATCGTGACCCGGGCCTGATCCGTTACCTGTTCGGATTTGCGCCCGTTTCCGGGGGGAAAACCGAACAGATAACGCCCGCAGGCGTCAGGCGGCCACTTGAAGCCGAACTCGCCGTCGCGCTGCGCGTCCGCCGCTACCGCCCGCAACTCGTCCTCGGTCAGGCCGGCCTGGGCCAGCACCTCGGCCGTGGCGTCCGGCTCGCCGCCGTCACGGCCACGCTCGACGGGGGTGCGGGAGAACCGGGGCACCGGCCTGGGCCGGCCGCTGGCCGGAGCACCTCGTCCGGCGCGAGCACCGGGGTGACGCAGGCGCCGGCCCCGGCGAACCGCGCCGACCACTCATCCCGGCTCGCAGTGGCGAACCTGTCGCCGATGACCTGGGCCAGGTCCGGCCAGGCGACGGGGTCGAAGCGGTTGTCCGGGCAGGGCGGCGGCAGGCCGGGCCCGTCCCAGAGGGCACGGAAGAACCCGTCCTCGACCGCGCCCACCGCCACGTACTGCCCGTCGGCACAGCGGTAGCAGCGGTAGAACGGCGCCGCCCCGGTGGTGAAGCCGAGCCCTCGTCCGGGCAGCAACGGGGTCCGCCAGGCGTTCAGCCACATCTCCATCATGGACAGCACGCCGTCGGTCATCGCGGCGTTGATCCGCTGGCCGCGCCCGGAGCGGCCCTGCTCGACGAGCGCCACGCAGATGCCGGACGCGGCCAGCATGCCGCCTCCGGCGAGATCGGCGACCAGGTTGAGCGGGGCACCGGGGCACCGCCCGCCGGGCCGACCACGCCGAGCAGCCCGCTCACGGCCAGGTAGTTGATGTCGTGCCCGGCGGCCTGGGCGTCCGGCCCGGCCGGGTCGTAGCCGGTGACCGGGCAGTAGACCAGCCGCGGGTTGACCTGTCTCAGCTCCTGGTAGCCGGCGCCGAGCCGGTCCGCCACGCCCGGTCGGAACCCCTCGATCAGGACGTCCGCGGTAGCGACCAGCCGGTGCAGAGCCTGGCGGCTGGCCGGGTGCTTGAGCTTCAGGTGCGCGGACCGTGCCTGCCCGGCTAGGACCGCGGCGCCGCGGACGGGTGGCTGAGCGCCGCGCGGACCTGCCGGCCGGCCTCGGCGTTCAGCAGCGCGTGCAGGTCCAGCTCCAGGGCGTCATTCAGGTTCTGCTTGATCCCGGCCACCACGTGCGGTGGCGCCTGCGCCAGCCCGCTGGCGAGGTCAGCCACCCGGCCCATCAGGGCGCCGTCCGGCACCACCTCACCGACCAGGCCCATGGCGGCGGCACTGGCCGCGCTCAGCTTTTCGTTGCGGAAAAAGAGATCGCGGGCGCGGCCCGCACCGACGAGTCGGGTCAGCAACCATGTGCCGCCGAAGTCCCCCGTCAGCCCGGCACTGAGGAACGCGGTGCGGAACACCGCGGACTCGGCCGCGATCCGCAGGTCGCAGGCGCACGCCCAGGACAGCCCGGCGCCTGCGCAGGGGCCGTTGACCGCGGCGATGGTCACCTTCGGCATCTCGTGCAGCAGCTCGCTGGTCCGGTGCAGCCGCCGCAGCAGGGCGACGCTGGCCCCGGGCGTCCGCGGCTCGGCGAACTCCGCCATCGCGCCGAGGTCACCGCCCGCGCAGAAACCGCGGCCGGCGCCGGTGAGCACCACCACCCGGATGGCGTCGTCCGCGCTGGCCTGCTCGAGGCAGTCCAGGACCCCGCCGATCAGGTCCTCGGTCATCGCGTTCAGCCGCTCCGGGCGGTTCAGCGTGATCGTGGCCACCGTCCCGGACACCTCGAAGCGGACCGTGTCGGTCATCCGGGTCTCCTCCTGCCTAGAGCTCGCCGTCGAGCGCCCCTGCCGCGTCGCTGACCAGGAAGGTCAGGTTGGAGTAACCGCCCGCGAGCCGCCCGAACCGCAGCGGCGCCGCGGCGTCCAGGGTGGCGGCGAACCAGTCCGTGAGCGGTCCGGGCGCGACGCCGGGGGAACCACCGCGCCGTCGCAGTCTGGCATCCCGCCACAGTACAAGCCGCCGTCTACGACTGTCGATGTTGACGTCGAGTTCAAGTCCCGGCCCTCACCGCGGGGCTGAGAACCGTTGGCGCACCTCGAACTTGCGGATCTTCCCGGACGGCGTCATCGGGAACGAGTCCACGAAGAACCACAGCCTCGGCGTCTTGAACCGGGCCAGGTGCTCCCGGCAGAACGCGGCCAGTTCGCCGGTGTCGGGCGGCGCGCCCGCGTCGGCGGGCCGGATGACCGCCGCGACCTGCTCCCCCCAGTGCGGGTCCGGGACGCCGATGACCGCGACCTCGGCCACCGCGGGATGATCTCCCAGCAGTTGCTCGATCTCGAGGGCGTGGATGTTCTCGCCGCCCCGGATGATGATGTCCTTCAGGCGGCCCGCGATGCGCAGGTAGCCGCGGGCGTCCATGGTCCCGGCGTCCCCGGTGTGCAGCCAGCCCTCGCCGTCGAGGGTGGCCGCGGTGGCGTCCGGCATGTCCCAGTAGCCGATCATGTTCTGGTAGCCACGGGCGCAGATCTCGCCCTCCTCCCCCACGCCGACGGGCTGGCCGGTGACCAGCTCGGAGATCTTCACCTCCACGTGCGGCATCGGCTGGCCCAGCGTCTCGGCCTGGTCCTGCGGGCCGTCGGTGGTCTGGGTCTGCGTGAGCACGCCGTGCAGCTCGGCCTGGCCGAACAGGATGGAGAACTCGCATCCGAAGGTCTGCGTGGTGCGGCGGACCAGGGTGTCGGGGACCTTGGCGCCACCCGACATCACCGTGCGCAGCGAGGAGAGATCGCGCGGCTGCCGGTCGTAGTTCTCGAGCATGGCCAGCAGGATGGTCGGCACGGTGAGGACCATGCTGCCCCGCTCCGCCTCGATCAGCTCCAGGACCAGGGCGGGGTCGAACTGCGGGACCACCACGTGTGCCGCGCGCCGGGCCAGGCAGCCGATCCCGGCGAGCACGCCGCCGCCGGTGTGGAACAGCGGGATCGGGTTGATCCAGGTGTCCCCGTCCTGGAAGCCGGCCCGCTGCGCCGACAGGCCGGCCGCGTTGACCAGCCCGAGGTGATGCAGCAGGGCTCCCTTGGCGAAGCCCGTCGTGCCCGAGGTGTAGATGATCAGGGCCGGGTCGGCCGGCTTGAGCTGCGGGAGCGGGCCGTGCCCGGCGCCGCTGGCCGCGAACTCGTCCCAGTCGGCGAAGCAGACCACCTCGCGCAGCGCGGGGAGCCCGGGCCGGAGCTCGCTGACCACATCCACCATGGACACGCCGCGGTGGCTGGTGCCGTGGACCAGCCCGGCCACGCCGGACTGCGCGAGCGCGTACTCCAGCTCGGCCGGGCGGTACTGCGGGTTCACCGTCACCAGGATCACCCCGGCCAGGGCCGCGCCGAGCTGGAGCATGACCCACTCCGGGCGGTTGGCTTCCCAGACGGCGACCCGCTCGCCGGGCTCGAACCGGGCCAGCAGGGCCCCGGCCACATCCTCGGCGACGGCGAGCAGCTCGGCGTAATTCCACCGGCGCCGGGCCGCCGCCGCGGCCTGGCCGTCCACCAGGGCGATCCGGTCGGGCACCTGCCCGGCTACCCGGCGGAGCAGGTCTCCCACGGTGATCTCGTCCAGCGGGACGCTGGCCCCAGCGGGCCAGTAGGACGTGGTCAGCACTGACGATCCACCACCCGTCCGCCGCCCGCAGCCTGCCCGGGCCCCTCGGCAGACATGGGGGTGCAGACGGTGGCACGGCGCGCTCAGTGATTCAACACGAAGTTGATATCGACGTCAAGGTCATGTTATCCGCCGGGCGGGCGACCCGGTTTCCGGGCCTTTGGGCGCGGACAAATGCGGGTAAGTGCTCTCCAGGCTCATCGGAGGGGGAATTGGACCATGCCGGACATGAATCGCTTCCTGGACGGCCCGTTCGCGCCGGTGACGGAGGAGATCACGGCCTTCGACCTGTCCGTGACCGGGCAGGTACCGCCCAGCCTGGACGGCCGCTACCTGCGCAACGGGCCCAACCCGATGGGCCTGGATGATCCCGGGTATCACTGGTTCCTGGGCGACGGGATGGTGCACGGGGTCCGGTTGCGTGACGGACGCGCCGAGTGGTACCGCAACCGGTGGGTCCGGTCCCGGGCGGTCGCCGAAGCCCGCGGCGAGACGTGGCCGGCCGGCCCGGTGCACGAGGGGGCGGATTTCGCGGCCAACACGCATGTGATCGCCAGCGCGGGCCGCATCCTGGCCACGGTGGAATCCGGCCCGCTGCCCTACGGGCTCACCGGGGACCTGGACACCGTCGGCCCCTGCGACTTCGGCGGGACGCTGCCCGGTGGTTTCGCCGCGCACACCAAGGCCGACCCGCTGACCGGCGACCTGCACGCGATCGCGTACTACTGGGCCTGGGACCACGTCCAGCACGTCGTCGTGGGCTCCGGCGGCCGGGTCACGTCGGCCACGAACATCCCGCTCGCCGACGGGCCGATGATGCACGACTTCGCGCTTACCGCCAGCTACGTGGTGCTCTTCGACCTGCCGGTCACCTTCAGCATGGACGCCGTCTCGGCCGGCAAGAAGCTGCCGTACACCTGGAATCCCGCTCACCAGGCCCGGGTCGGCCTGCTCCCGCGCGACGGCAGCCCGGGTGACATCCGCTGGTTCGAGGTCGAACCGTGCTGGGTGTTCCACACCCTCAACGCCTACGACGACGACAGCGGCCGGGTGGTCATCGACCTGTGCCGGTACCAGGGCGCGTACGACGTCTCCACGCTGGACGGCCGCGGGCCGCTGACGCTGGACCGCTGGATCGTGGACCCGGCCGCCGGGAAGATCACCCAGCAGCGCCTCGACGACCGCCTCCAGGAGTTCCCGCGCGTGGACGACCGGGTCATCTCCCGGGAGCACCGCTACGGTTACAGCGCGGTGATCGGCGACGTGAGCCGGGGCACGGTCTCCCTCGGCGGCGACTTCGCCGACCAGGCCTTCGCCAACGCCCTGCTCAAGCACGACCTGGCCCATGGCACCACCGAGGCGCACGAGTTCGGCCGCGACGCCACCGCGGGCGAGGCCGTGTTCGCGCCCGCCGCTCCCGCCGCCGAGGAGGACGACGGCTATGTCATGGCCTTCGTGCACAACCCCGACCGCGGCGCCGCTGACCTGGTCATCCTGGCCGCCCAGGACTTCACCGGCGAACCCGTGGCCCGCGTGCACCTGCCCGCCCGGATCCCGCTCGGGTTCCACGGCAGCTGGATCGCCGACCACTAGCACCAGGCACGCCGGTACCGATTGTTCTCGGTCATTGCCTCCGAGTGGCCGGACACCAGGGCCGCCTTGCGCCGGCGGCTGGACCGTGCCCTAGTGACCGGCGCCGGCCCGGACCAGCCCGGCACGGGGGCCTGACCGGGCCGGGGCGCCTGACCGGGCCGGGGGGCCCGACCGGGCCCGGGGCCTGACCGGGCCCGGGCCGGGTGACGGAGGTCCCCCCGGACCGTGACATACAGCCGTGGCACTGACCGGCTCCACCTGGGAAAATGATCATGTCGGGTGGTGGGTTCCCCCCGCTACCGATCTCGATAAGGGAGCGAAGATGTCCCGGCGAGATGATCATTTGGACGCAATGCTCCGTCACCTCGGCGCTGCGTACTACGAGTCGCTGCACGGCAGGGCCAGTTCGGCGGATGTGGCCCGGGCGCTCGACACCGTCGAGGAGCAGACCGGGGACCAGCCCGCCCGCCCTAGCCCGGCCACCGGGAAGACCAACGGTAAGACGGCCGCGAAGAGCGGCGGGGAGCCGCAGTCTGCACGCGGCACCAGGCGGCATCACGGACGCTGGCACCACCGGGTCAGGGACGTCATGACCACGTCCGTGATCACCGTGGACCGGATCACCCCGTACAAGGAAATCGCGGCCCTGCTGGCCAAGCACCACATCAGCTCCGTGCCGGTGCTGATCCTGGGCCGCCACGTGGCGGGCCTGGTCTCCGAGGCCGACCTGCTGGCCGTGGAGGACAAGCGTGAGCGCGACGCCCGGCGGCACGCCCATAGTGGCCTGCACCTGCACCTGAGCCGCCAGAAGCACTGGGGCCTGACCGCCGAGGAGCTGATGACCTCGCCGGCCATCACGATCCACCCGGACGCCTCGCTGCCCGCCGCGGCCAGGCTGATGAACAGCCACCACCTCAAGCGGCTCCCCGTCGTCGATGCGGACGGCATGCTGGCGGGCATTGTCAGCCGCCGCGACCTGCTCAGCGTGTTCCTTAGCCCGGACGAGGACATCGCCAGGGAAGTCCGCGACATGCTGGGCCAGATCCTCCTGGCCGACCCCACCGCGGTCACGGTCCGGGTGCACAACGGCATCGTGACGCTGACCGGCGGTCCCGACCTGGGAGGCCAGGGCGACCTGATCCCGGTCGCCGTCCGGCTTACCTGGGACATCGACGGCGTGGTGGACGTGGCGAACAAGATCGGGGCCACCTCCGCCGCCTGATCCCCGGCCGCCTGATCCCCGGGTTCGCGGCGCGCACCAGGCACGCCGGCACCGGCTGCCGGTGAAACGGCCGCCCGCCCCGCCGCGGCGGGGCTGGACGCCCCGGGCGGCGCGGGGCGAGGCTGGGAGAAAGCAGGAACACCCCCTCATCGCCGCGGGAGGTCACCGATGACTGAGACCCTGCCATCCACCGAGGTCGCGGCCGGGGTGACCCGCTGGCTGTCGGCCTTCGGGGACGCGCTGGCCGCGGGCGATCCGGCCGCGGCCGCGGCCCTGTTCACCGAGGACTGCTTCTGGCGTGATCTCGTCTCGTTCACCTGGAACATCACCACGCTCGAGGGCCGCCCGGCGATCGCCGCGATGCTGGCCGAGACGCTGCCCCGGGTGCAGCCAGGCGGCTGGGCCATCACCGCCGGCGAGGAGCCCGCCGAGGCGGGCGGCGTGACCGAGGCGTGGTTCGACTTCGAGACCGCCGTGGGCCGCGGCCGTGGGCACCTGCGGCTTCGCGATGGCCTGTGCTGGACGCTGCTGACCACGCTCGACGAGCTCAAGGGCCACGAGGAACGCCGCGGGCCGACCCGCCCGAAGGGCGTCGAGCACCGCGCGGACCCGGCCCGGACCACGTGGCTGGAAGACCGCGAGCAGGAGGCGTCCGGGCTGGGCGTCACCGAGCAGCCGTACGTGCTGATCGTCGGGGGCGGCCAGGCCGGCATCGGTCTGGGCGCCCGGCTCCGCCAGCTCCGCGTGCCCGCGATCATCGTCGACAAGCGCAGCCGCCCGGGCGATCAGTGGCGCAGCCGGTACAAGTCGCTGTGCCTGCACGACCCGGTCTGGTACGACCACATGCCCTACCTGAAGTTCCCCGACCATTGGCCGGTCTTCTCCCCGAAGGACAAGATCGCGGACTGGCTCGAGTCGTACACGAAGATCATGGAACTCAACTACTGGCCCGATACCGAGGCCACCAGCGCGGCCTACGACGAGGAGGCCGGCCGGTGGACGGTAGCCGTCGAGCGGGACGGCGAGCCGCTCGTGCTCCGCCCGGCCCAGCTCGTGCTGGCCACCGGGATGTCGGGACGGCCCAACCTGCCCGACTTCCCGGGCATGGACACGTTCCGAGGTGACCAGCATCATTCCTCGGCCCATCCGGGCCCGGGCCGCTACCGGGGGAAGCGCTGCGTGGTCATCGGCTCGAACAACTCGGCCTTCGACATCTGCGGCGCGCTGTGGGAAAACGCCGCGGACGTCACCATGGTGCAGCGCTCGTCCACGCACATCGTCCGGTCGGCCACGCTGATGGACATCGGCCTGGGCGGGCTGTACTCGGAGGAGGCCGTCGCGTCCGGGATGACGACCGAGAAGGCGGATCTGCTGTTCGCGTCGATCCCTTACCGGATCATGCACCTGTTCCAGATCCCGCTGTACGACCAGATGCGTGAGCGGGACCAGGAGTTCTACGACCGGCTCGAGGCGGCCGGCTTCGACCACGACTGGGGTGACGACGGCTCCGGCCTGTTCATGAAGTACCTCCGCCGCGGCTCCGGCTACTACATCGACGTCGGCGCCGCCGACATGGTCGCCAACGGGGACGTGGCACTGGCGCACGGCCAGGTCGATCACCTGACCGAGGACGCGGTGGTGCTGGAGGACGGCACGAAGCTGCCGGCCGACCTGGTGGTGTACGCCACTGGGTACCAGTCGATGAACGGCTGGGCGGCCGAGCTGATCTCCCAGGAGGTGGCGGACAAGGTCGGCAAGTGCTGGGGCCTGGGCTCTGACACCACCAAGGACCCCGGCCCCTGGGAGGGCGAGCAGCGCAACATGTGGAAGCCCACCCAGCAGGAGGCGCTCTGGTTCCACGGCGGCAACCTGCACCAGTCCCGGCACTACTCGCTCTACCTGGCCCTGCAGCTCAAGGCCCGGCAGGCCGGCCTGGCGACGCCGGTGTACGGGCTCCAGGAGGTCCACCATCTGCGCTGATCGCGCGCCGGCCGGGCCCGGGGCCGCTGGACGGCCCGACGGTCGCGGTCAAGGACATGTTCGCGGTCGCCGGTCACGTGTCCTCGCTCGCCCTCCCGCGCTGGCGGGCGACGCATTCCCCCAGCCAGGAGACGGCGCCTGCGGTGGCCCGGCTGCTGGCCTGCTCTGCCCGGACGACGCGGCGCTGGCCGTCTAGCCGCACCCCGGTGGCCATGAGTTTCCGCTCGGGCCCGGCCGTGCGGTCGTGCCGCGGGAGCAGGAGCGGGGTGGCCAGGATGAGCAGGCCGGCCGCCGCGTTCGGGCTGACCATCGACACGGTCGGTCCCAACTTCGGCACCGAACCCCTCCTGGACGTGATCGCCGACTCCCCGGCGCCGGCGACCTTCGTCGGCGAGCACACCCGGCTCCTCTGGCCCGCCGACTATGACCTGCGGCGCATCGCCGTTCGCGGCCCGACACCCGTCTACCCGCACTCACTGATCTGGCGAACTTATCTGGCGAAGCGACAACCTGCCCCCCGCTCTGGCCAGCCCCCGCAGCCACCTCGGCTCCGCGCCGCCCGGGCACTCCGGCACCTGGACACCGGCCTGGGCCCAGTGATCACCCCGCCACGGCAGCCCTCCGGTCATGATCCTCACCAGCGATCGGCCCATCAGGCGATCGGCCCATCAGGCGATCGGCCCATCAGGCGATCGGCCGGACCAGGCGGGCGTTCACCGGCTCGATCGGGACCAGACGGTTAGCCAGGGCGACGCGGGGCTCGCCGGCGCTCAGCCGGATGATCAGGGATGCGGCGGCGCCCGGGCCGCCCCCCGAGTGCCCGCACACATCCTTGGGCACGTTGAGCAGCCAGCCCAGGCCCATCTGCGCCCCGGTGGCATCCCGGGCCACCTGCGGCCGGAGGGCTTCGCGGGCCAGTCCGGCGGCAGCAGGGACGCCCAGGAGAGCGCGAACCGCACCAGGTCCGACGCGGTCGTCCAGAGGCCGCCGGCGGCCGGGAGGGTGCAGACCCTCGCCGGACCGGCTCGAACGAGCCGTCGCCGGCCAGGTGGTAGCCGGTGACGGCGCCCGTGGCCGGCCATCTCGCGGGGAACGACGAGCCGCTCATCCCGAGCGGTGCGAGCACCAGGCGGGCCGCGGCCTCCGGGTAGGTCTCCCCGGTCACGTCGGCGATCAGCTGCCCGAGCAGCCCGTATCCGCCGTTGCTGTAGCTGAACGCGCCCCGCGGTCCGCTCCCCTCCACGACCCGGCCGGTCACGGTGACGAGGTCGGGCACGTGCTCGGCGAAGAGCCTGGCGGGGCTGTCCACACCCGCGGTGTGGGTGAGCAGATCCCGGACGGTGACGCTGCCGTCGGCAAGCTGGACCGTGCGCAGGTGGGCGCCGGCCGGGTCGTCGAGGCCGACCCGGCCGTCGGCGGCGAGCCGCAGGACCACGGTGGAGGTGATCAGCTTGGTGACCGAGTACGCCGGGAAGCGGTGGCCGGGGTTCAGCTTCTCCTCCTGGCTGGCCCCCTCCAGGCGGGCCCAGCCGCGTGCGGCCACCCACCCGGTCCTGTCCCCCGGCCCGGCGCCGGCAGGCGCGCCGACCAGCACCAGGCCCAGCAGCCCCAGCTCGGTGAACGACTCCTCCGCGACCGCGGCGGCCGCCGCGGGCACGTCACCGGCGGTACGGGTCGAGGGTGCCGCAACCCGCGGATCTGTGACCCGCTCCCCCAGCGGGTAGAGGCGCAGCCCGGTCAGCCGGTGCGGCGGGCCGGCGGCCGCGGCCGCCTCGAGCTGCATGCCGCCGATCTGGGCGCGCAGGCGCAGCGGCGTCTCCAGTGTGACGACCAGTTCCTCGCGCAGCCGCGACACCACTCCGGTGAGCGTCCTGACCAGCGTCTCCGGGGGGACCAGGCGCAGGAAGTGGTCGTCGAAGTGCTCGCGGAGCTCGTCGTCACCAGGCACGTGCCAGCCCGCGGCACCCGCTCCCCCGAACCGGGAGATCACCCACCGGGGCCTGGGTCAGCACCCGGGCTGCCGTGGTCGGTCCCGGCCCTGATGTATCCCTTGAGCGCGGGCCAGCTCGCCAGCCCGTGCTCCCGCGATAGCCAGCTGGGCCTCGTGCAGGGTCGCGAACTCCCCGACGGACAGGCGCCGTTTCGCCTCCACCTTCAGGAACCGCAGGCTGGGCTGGTCCCATATTTCGGCGGCCGGCCGCAGACGCCCCGGTCAGCGGGCGGCACTCACTCCAGCATGGGCGAGCCGAACCGGATCAGGTTCCCGTCCGGGTCGATGTGGGCGCCCTCGCGGAGCTGGTATGGGGTCGGGCCGACCGGGCGGGTCCGGCCGCCGATACCCGGCCGGCTCCATTCGGCGTACAGAGCGTCCGCGTCGCGCACGTACAAGTACGCCGATGCATGGCTGTGGCCGGGATCGTGTCCCGGGTCGCCCGCCAGGTGCAGCCCGGTGCCGTCACGTTCGGCGAACCCGTAGTCGTCCCCGCCGGCGTAGGGGAACGCGTCGAAGCCGAGCGCGGCGTAGTGGGCCAGCGCGGCTGTCATGTCCCGCACCGGGAAGATGGGCCTGAACTGGCGCAACTGCGGGCGTGGCCGGCGCTTCCCGGCCCCGGTCGCCGCGGCAGCGGTCTTGATGCCGGCCAGGGCGAGGAGCGCGGAGCGCATGGCATCGACCTGCTCGGCCGGCACCCGCTCGAGGAGCCGGGCATCGACTGCCTCCGTGCCGCGCACCACGGCCTCGACCACGTCCTGCCCCCGTGCGGTCAGCCGGAGGGTGATCCGCCGCCGGTCGCCGGGATCGGGATTACGTTCCAGGTACCCGCGGCTGGCCAGGATGTCGATCACCTGGCTCACGGCCTGCTTGGTGACGCCGAGCCCGGCGGGCAGGTCCTGGCGGGGGGCGCCCGTGGCGGCGATCCCGGCCAGCAGGATGGCACCGTTGCGGGGCAGGTCATCGGCGCCGATGGCCTGCAGCTGGGCCCGGATGGACTGGGCGTACGCGCCGCGGGCGGCGCGCATGAGGGTGGGAGTGGCGAGCTCGCGCTCGTGCGGTCCGGCCATAGGGCGAGGCTAACGGATCGTAAAGCGATTTGACAGTCAATCTCCTTGACGGTTGCGGGGCGTCGCGCGAACAGCCGGCCGTCGCCCCTCGTGGTCCCGTCAGCCCTCGTGGTCCCGTCAGCCCTCGTCGCCGGGCCAGAGCCGGATACTGCGGGCCGCGGCATCGAGGATCAGCCGCGCGTCGAGCCCGGCCCGCGACTCGGGGATGCTGAACGCGGGCCATTCGCAGACGAACTCCACTGGCCCGGCGGGCGGCAGCGGCCACGCCCACCAGCGCCAGAAGGCGGAACGTGGGCCGCCGCCAGCGAGGAAAGCCCGCAGGATGGGGCCGGCCGGCTCGGCGTCGGGGTCCGGGTCCGGGTCCGGGTCCGGGTCCCCAGGCTGGCCCGGGCCCCCATGCTGGCCGATGACCTTGGTGCCGTCGGCGAGTTGCAGCCCGAGGCGGAAGGACCGCCGGGCGCCGCCGGGACCCCGCCCACCGGGCATCCGGTCCCCTGGACCTGTGTCCGCGCCAGGGCGGACCCGGGCGGTGACGAAGATCTCGAACCCGGCCGAGTAGGCCAACAGCCCCGTGATCGCCACGGCGACCCGCTCGGCCCGCCCCAGGACCAGCGTGCTGTCCCGCACCACGCCGGGAAACTCCGCATCCGGCAGGTCCCACGGACGATGCGGCCGGGCCCGCCCCCGCTCCGGCTCAGTGGATGCCTGGTCGTCAAAGAAGCTCATGCAGACCATCCTCACCCCCTGCCGGGCCGGCCCGCCATGGGGCCGCACCCCCATCCAGGGTGGGCCTGAGCCCACCAGCCCCAGCCCAGCCCGGCACACAGCGCGGCAGCGGAATGGCGCGCCGGAGTGGCGGCGGACGGTAAGAAAAGTGTCACCCCTACTCGCAGGCTACGTGTGTCTGCACGTGCATATGCGACGTGCCATGCTGGAAGCCATGTTTGCCCCGAGATTCCCGGCCTGTGCCATTCATCCTGGCACGTGCCTGCCCACCTGCGCCGCGCCACCTTCCGGGTCAGCCCGAACGGAAGGGAGAACCACGATGTTTCCCGACGGCAGCCTGGCCACCCTGGCCGCAGCGGCCCGGCCGTGGCCGCGGCCATGACCACCGGCACCTGGCCGGGCCCGGAAAGGGCTGGCGTCATTACCGGCCCGGAAAGGGCTGGCGTCCTTATGGGATCTGGACTTGGCCCTGCTGCTCAAGGAGCATGCTGAGGCGGAGGCTGAATTGCGGGAGCGCGTAGCCGCGATTGGCACCGCCCGGCCCGCGAAATGCCACCGGCGGTGCGCCGGCTGACCAGGCTCCCGCACCCGTCGCGCGCTGGCCGGCCCATGTCCCCGGACGCGAAAAATGCATAGGGTCGTTCAGGAAAGGCCGGCCGCGGCCGGACACGGACCGGCCGCGTGTCCCCGTCCGCCTGCACCCGGGGAGCCGCCCGGCCGCTGCCAGCGGCCCACCCAGCAGCGAGAATCCCCGCCGGGCTTTCCGCGGATTCGATTATATGTTTGAATACCCTCGTGAAGCAGGAGAGACGTTCAGGCGGGGGGAGATGACATGCTCACCGCCGTGATGGCTGACGCCGGCCATCCCGTGGTCGCCGGGCTGCTCGGGCTGGGGGCGGCGGGCCTCGCCGCGGCCGTGGTGGTGATGGCCTGGAGCGTGCACGTCCACCAGATCCGGCTGGCCGAGCACCTGGCCCGACGTCAGTTCCTCGTGACCCCCGAGACCGCCCCGGCCGCGCACGCCATGAACGGCAACGGGCACGGGAGTGGTCGCGGGGGCGGCGACGGGGGCGCGGAGGCTGGGGCCCCGGAGGCCGCCCGGCGGGCCACGCCGGGCCTGGCCCCGCCGGTGGTCATCGACGGGCCCGACACCGTCATAGCCGGCGAGCAGGCGCGCTACCGCGTCCAGCCCTCGGGTACCAGGAAGGTAATGTCCTGGGCCGCGGGCGGTGGCTCGCTGGCGCAGGCGCCCGACCCGGCCCATCCGGACGAACTGCTCCTGGTCGCGGACCAGCCGGGCACCCTGATGCTGACCGTGCGGGTCCGCGAGGGTATGACCGAGACCCGCGGCATGAAGACCATTACCGCGGTCCCGGACGTGACCGATCCCGTGCCGCCCTTCACGCTGCGCTTGTTCCTGCGCGGCTGGGGGCTGGTCGCCGTCGCGGTACTCATCGTCGGCTTCGCCGGGGCGCTCGACGCCCTGGGCAACCTGTCCTCCTCAGAGTTCGTCGCGCTGGTCGCCCCGCTCGCCGCACTGCTCGCGGTGGCCCTCATCACGCGGGGCACCGGCGATACCAGCGACCAGGCCAGCGGCAAGGATCCCGCCCGCCTTCGTCCCTGACCATCCTCCCTGCCGGTTCAGCTGACCCTGCTCCGACGGTGTCCTGCCCGGTGGGCCGGGTAGGTAGCCGGTCAGTGCTCCCCAGCAGGCGCCAAGGGTGCCGGGGGGCTCATGCCGGGATCAGGGGGCAGCGCGGGGTATCCGCCACGGATACCGCCGATGCTGGCGGTGCCCGCCGCAGAGATCCCGGAACCGGAGTCCGCGTGGGCCGCGGAGTTCAAGTGGGACGGCGTGCGGGCGGTGGCCTACGTGTCCGCCGGACGGCTGCGCCTGCTCTCCCGCGGCGACCGGGACATGACCCGGGCCTACCCTGAACTGGCCGGCCTGGGCCACCAGGCCGGGACCCGGGACATGGTCCTGGACGGGGAGATCGCCGCGTTCGTCGGCGGCCGCCCGAGCTTCGCGGCCCTGCAGCGTCGGATGCATGTCGGCGAGCCTGCGCCGCGGCTGGTGGCCACGGTCCCGGTGACCTACCTGGTCTTCGACATCATGTACTCCGGCGGGCAGTCGCTGATCGGCGAGCCCTATGCGCAGCGGCGGGCCATCCTCGAGGCGCAGCCCCTGGCCAGCCCGCATGTGCACGTCCCGCCGTCGTTTCCCGGTGGCGGGAAGGCCGTGCGCGCGGTCAGTGTCCGCGAGGGCCTGGAGGGCGTCGTGATCAAACGCCTCGACTCTCCCTACCAGCCGGGGCGCCGGTCCCCCGCCTGGCTGAAGATAAAGAACCGGCGGCTCCTGAACGTGGTCGTGGGCGGCATGAGCCCGGGCCGCGGGCACCGGGCCGGGCAGATCGGCTCGCTGCTCGTCGGGATCCCTGCCGGGGCGGGTCTCGTCTACGCCGGCCGGGTCGGGACCGGCTTCACCCAGCCGGAACTGCGGGCGCTAGAGGGGCTGCTGGCCCCGCTGCGGCGGGACAGCCCGCCGTTCAGCGGCCCGGTCCCCCGGGCCCAGGCCGCGAACGTGACGTGGGTCGAACCCAGGCTCGTCATCGAGGTCAGCTACGCCGAGCTGACCCCGGACGGGATTCTCCGCGCCGCCTCCTACCAGGGCCTCAAAGCCGCCCGGGACGAGCACGGAGCAGGGTCGTTAGGGCTCAGCGGCCCGGCGGGCGCAGTATGTCCGTGCCGCCTTCCTCGGGCCCGAGCTCGTCGCTGCCGCCTTCCTCGGGCCCGAGCTCGTCGCTGCCGCCTTCCTCGGGCCCGAGGACGTCGGTGCCGCCCTCTTCACGGCCGAGTTCGTCGGTGCCGCCGGGCTCGGAGCCGAGCAGGCCTGCGTCCGTCTCGGGCTCGTCCGCGGGCTTGGGATCGCGTGCCATGTCGACCTCCCTGGAGTTGTTGTCCCAGTCCTGCCCGCCCCCACGCGGGCGGACACGACCGGGTGCCAGCCGAATAACCGGAAAATCTCCCCAGCCACGCAGCCACAGCACCCTCCAGTCCCCTGCCCGGGACCCCGGGACCTTGATCATCCCAGGGTGTTGCAACAGATTCTGCAGATCAAGGCGGGAAAAGTTGGCACCGGCCATGATCAATATGGCTGGTGATACTGGTGGTGCGACCCACTCGGCACTGGGGGCCGGTGCCGGGGGGCCGATGCCGCTGGTGGATAGCGCGCGAGCGCATCCTGATTCCTGAGCCCGAGCCTGATTCCTGAGCCCGAGCCTGATTCCTGAGCCCGAGCCTGATTCCTGAGCCCGAGCCTGAGCCCTGATTCCTGAGCCCGAGCATGAGCCCGAGCCCGGCCGGCCGTTTCAGCCCGCCGCGATAGCCTGAAGATGCCGGCTGACGCCGGGCGCGGGCCGCGCCGGTACGACCGCCCCCCGGGCTTACCCGACCGGCCCCTGGCTTAAGTGTTCGCGCGCGAAGGGGTGAGTTCCTGATATGACCGACGACACCCAGGCTCTCAGCGGGATCGACCTCATCAGGGCTGGTGAGCTGGCC
>Ga0187887_10001718_pt1 | contig 18430 bp, 10 predicted proteins | sample June2016WEW_7_10_FD_132977 | JGI IMG/M metagenome (GOLD analysis project Ga0187887, IMG submission 132977) | Peatland microbial communities from SPRUCE experiment site at the Marcell Experimental Forest, Minnesota, USA - June2016WEW_7_10 | ecosystem: Environmental > Terrestrial > Soil >...
CCGTCGCCCGAAAACGGCGAAGGCCGGGTAGCATCCCAGATCGCAATGCTGCACATTGGTGCAACCCAAGCCGCCGCAAACACGCCCGAAAAGAAAGCGCTGCTAGCCCATCGCGAAGAGCTGGAACAACAAATCGACGCGTTGAAATATCAAAAGGCCGCAACTCCTCCCGACGAATACAAAAAGCAACTCGAAGCCCTGCTACTAGAGCTAGCCAAAACCCAAGCGGAGCTAGACAAGTGAGCTATCTGCGTTCATCCGCGTTCATCTGCGGCCTAATAGCTTTCCCTCTCGTGGCCCAGAAACTCGACGACTGCCGCACCCTCCGCCACCACGGCAAGCTACCGGAGGCCCGTACCTGTTTCGCACGCCTGGCCTCCAGCGCTGACCCATACCTGCGCGCCGAAGGCCTGTGGGCATTGGAACAAATTCAAGAAGCCAACGAACAATTCCGCGAAGCGTTAAAGCAGCATCCCAAGAGCGTTGAGATCCGCGACCGTTGGGGCCGCTTCTTCCTAGAGCGCTTTAAGAAGGAGGAAGCCAAGGGCCTGTTCGAAGAGGCTCTGGAAATTAAGGAAAACGACGCTGGCGCGAGCCTCGGCCTGGCACTGGTAGCAGCGGAAGGCTTCGGGAGCGCAGCGGTCCATTTCGCTACGCGCGCTGCTGAGCTGGATCCAAAAATGGCGGAAGCGCATGAGCTGCTGGCCTACCTGGCGCTCGAAGACAACACGCCGGAACGCGCAGCAAAAGAGGCCGATAACGCGCTAGCTATTGATCCGGAATCGCTGGACGCCATGGCAATTCACGCCAGTATGGATTGGCTGGACGACAAAAAAGATTCGCCATGGATGGATCGCATTCTGAAAATCAATCCAGTTTACGGCGAAGGATATTCCACAGCTGGACATTTTTTTGTGCTGAATCGGCGTTACCGGGAAGGCATCACGTTCTATCGCAAGGCGCTGGAGTTGAATCCGCAGCTGTGGGAAGCTCGCGCGCAATTGGGAATCCAACTCATGCGGCTCGGCGAGGAGCAGGAGGCCAGGCAACAACTCGAGCAATGCTATGAGGCCGGCTACAAGAACGCGGAAACCGTAAACACGCTCCGATTGATGGATAGCTACAAGAACTTCGCAACCTTCGAAACCAGCAACACTATTCTCAAGCTCAACAAGAAGGAAGCGGAACTGCTGCGTCCCTATATTGAAACTGAGCTAAGGCGGGCCATCGCTACTTACGAGAAGAAATATCAATTGAAGTTGAAAGGGCCCGTGCAACTCGAGGTTTATCCGGATCACGAAGATTTTGCCGTACGCACGATGGGCATGCCGGGCCTCGGAGCCCTGGGCGTAACATTCGGGTCTGTGGTCGCCATGGACAGCCCTTCCGGACGTCCGCCTGGGACTTTTCATTGGGCCAGCACCATGTGGCACGAGCTGAGCCACGTGTTCGTGCTGCAAGCTACCAATCATCGCGTCCCGCGCTGGTTCACCGAGGGCTTGGCCGTCTATGAAGAAACCGCGGCCTCGCCGGACTGGGGCGATCGCCTGGATCCGGAAGTGATCACTGCGATCCATTCGAAGAAATTGCTGCCTATCGCCGAGCTCGACCGCGGCTTTATTCGCCCCAGCTATCCAGCCCAAGTTGTCGTTTCGTATTATCAAGCAGGCAAGATCTGCAACTTCATCGCTGAGAAGTGGGGCTACGGGAAACTTCTCGACATGATCCATTCGTACGCCAAACTGGAATCTACGCCGGAAGCGATCCACAACAATCTCGCGATGTCCACCGAGGAGTTCGACAAACAATTCCTCGCGTGGATCGAGGCGCAGACCAAAAACACGGTCGACCACTTCGACGAATGGAAAAAACAATTGAAGACCACCGTGGAGGATCTGCGCGCCAAGAAGTATGACGACGTGATCCGCGAAGGCGCGGTCATTCGCGATTTTTATCCTGACTATGTCGAGCCGGGTAGCGTCTATGAATTAATGGCGGACGCATACGAAGCCAAGGGCGACAAACCGGCGGCCCGCAAGGAACTGGAGAAGTACAGCCAGGAGGGTGGCCGGAGCCCGCTTCTGATCAAGCGCCTGGCTACGTATCAAGAGGAAGCCGGCGATCCGAAAAAGGCGGCCGCCACGCTGGATCGTCTAAACTACATTTATCCCGAGGATCCGGAATTGCACAAGCGATTGGGCGACTTGTGGCTCGCGCAGAATAATCTGCCAGGTGCGATTCGCGAGTACCAGGCCGTACTCGCCACCAAGCCGCTGGATCAAGCCGGGGCGCATTTCGAATTGGCCAACGCGTTGCGCAAGGCCAATCGGATGGATGATGCGCGCGATCAGGTGCTGCAGGCTCTTGAAGCCGCTCCGGGCTACAAACCGGCGCAAAGACTACTTTTAGAAATCTCAAAATAAAATGTCCACTCCAAGCACAACCATTGCCGGCTCGGCGGAACTCAAGGAACGGATTGACCGTTTCCAGGAGGTCCGCAACAGCATCGTGCGGGAAGTCCACAAAGCGATTGTTGGGCAAGAAGAAGTGATCGAGCAGGTGCTGATTTCGCTCTTCGTGGGCGGCCACTGTCTGATCACCGGCTTGCCCGGGACAGCCAAAACGCTGCTGGTTCGCACGCTGGCTCAGACGCTCGGCCTGGTCTTCAAGCGCATCCAGTTTACGCCGGACCTGATGCCTTCCGACATCACTGGGACCGACATCATCGAAGAGGACACCACCACCGGACATCGTACCTGGACGTTTGTTCCCGGCCCGATATTTTCGAATGTCCTGCTGGCGGACGAGATCAACCGCACGCCTCCGAAGACTCAATCGGCGCTGCTCGAAGCTATGCAGGAATTGTCCTGCACAGTGCGCGGCCATCAATACAAAATCAACGCGCCGTTCTTTGTTCTCGCCACGCAGAATCCCATCGAGCTGGAGGGAACCTATCCGCTGCCCGAAGCACAACTGGACCGGTTTTTGTTCAACACGATTCTCGATTATTTGTCGGCTGAAGACGAAGTGAAGGTGGTGGATCTCACCACTACAACCGCAGTCGCGCAGGTGGATACCGTGACCAATCCGGAAGAGATTCTGGATTTCCAGCAGTTGGTACGCATGGTTCCGATCGCGGATTCAGTCGCCCGCTACGCCGTAGAACTGGTTCGCGCCACGCGCCCCAACGACGCGAGCGCTCCGGATTTTGTCAAAAATTACGTCAACTTCGGCGCCAGCGTCCGCGCCGCGCAATTCGTAGTTCTGGCCGCAAAAGCGCGGTCCTTGATGCGCAACCGGTATCACGTGACCTACGAAGATATCCGCGCGCTAGCCGCCCCGATCCTGCGCCACCGCATTCTCCTGAATTTCCACGCCGAATCGGAGCGGCTGGATTCGGACGCGATCCTGAAGCGGCTGTTGGAGTCGAAACCGGAGCCGAAGTGAAATCCGTTTCTCGTTTCTCGTTTCTGGTTTCTGGTTGTTCGTTCAACCAGCGCACAACCGTGGGAACCAGAAACCAGAAACCAGGAACCAGAAACAATTAGATGCATCCCCGCACTCCAACCCGCTTCATCAACCCAGCGCTCCTGGCCGAAATATCGAGCCTGGATCTCGTGGCGAAAACGGTTGTGGATGGATTTGTGGCCGGGCTGCATCGCTCTCCCGATTTTGGATTCAGCCAGGAGTTTGCCGAATACCGCGCCTATTCGCCCGGTGACGATCTGCGGCACGTGGATTGGAATGTCTACGCGCGCACCGAACGTGCGTATCTGAAACGCTATCGCGGAGAAACCAACAGCCAGCTCACTTTGATGGTGGATTCGAGCGCTTCCATGGGATATTCCTCGCACGGCATCACGAAGCTGGATTACGCGCGTTTCCTGGCAGTCTCGCTGGCGTATCTCGCAAATCAGCAGCGCGACGCCGCGGGCGTGATTGTTTTTGACGACGACGTCCGCAACTACGTGCAGCCCTCCACGCGCCAAGGCCAGTTCATGCGCGTGGCGCATGCGGTGGAAAAAGCCGAGCTCGGAACGCGGACGGATTTTGCCAAGCCGTTCATTCATTTTCAGCAGTTCCACCGGCGCCGCGGCATTGTTGTGGTGCTGTCGGATTTCTATCAGGAGCCACAGGTGGTGATCGACACCATTGCCCCGCTGCGCTTCCACGGCAACGATCTGGTTCTGTTCCACGTCCTCGATCCCGAAGAGATTCGCCCGACCCTGAAGGAGCCGGTTCTGCTGGTGGATATGGAAACCAAAGACGCGCTGGATGTCTCGCCCGAATACGCGCGCGAAGAATATGGGCCGAAGATAGACGCGCACGTGGACGCATTGAAGAAAAAAGCGCGCGCCCACAATATCGATTATTTCCTGCTCCGTACGGACCGGCCGCTGGACGACGCTATGCGCGAGTATTTCCTGATTCGCAAGGGGAGGTTGTAGGTGGGGTTTCTCGCGCCATGGTTTCTGGCTGGATTGGCGGCGATCGGGCTGCCCTTGTGGATTCACCTGCTGCGCCAATACCGCAGCACTCCACATCCCTTCAGCTCGCTGATGTTCTTCGAGCGCCGAACCCAGAGCTCGATTAAGCACCGCCGGCTCCGCTATCTCTTGCTGCTTTCTCTACGCGTGGCTCTGCTGCTATTGCTCGCGCTGGCGTTCGCCAATCCGTTCGTTACACGATCCGCGGCTAGTTCCAGTTCTCACAAAATGCTGCTGATCGCCGTGGACAACTCCTTCAGCATGCGTTACGGCGATCATCTAGCCCGGGCGAAACGAGAGGCTCTGAACGCTGTTTCGAATCTCAACGCTGGAGAACGCGGCCAGGTGCTGGAAGTCGGCTCGCACATTCGCATGCTCACCCAGCCGGTGGAAGAGGTGGACCAGCTCAAGGCTGCTATTCAATCGATTCAGCCCTCCGACGAGCGCAGTTCCTATGGCGAATTGGCGCGAACGTTGCGGACCATCGCGCAATCCTCGCGCTTGCCGCTTGAGGTTCACTTCGTTAGCGACATGCAAAAGTCGTCGCTGCCTCCGTCTTTCGCCGATTTGCGGCTGGGCGGCGATACGAACCTGATTTTCCATTCGGTCGCCGACACTCACGAACCCAATTGGCTGCTAGAGAGCGTGACGGCGCCCGGCAAGATCTACGATCCGAAAAAAGTGCGGGTACAAGCTGTCATTCGAGGCATTGGAACCGAGCCGGCGAAGCGAACGGTGTCGCTGGTCTTGGATGGCCGTGTGCTCGAAAGCAAATCAGTGGACGTTCCAGCCGGGGGCCGGGCCAGCGTAGAATTTCTGTCGCTCGAATCGCCCTATGGATTCCACAAAGCCGAGATCCGGATCGAGCCAGGCGATTCTCTGCATGAGGATGATCGTTTTCCATTCGCCGTGGAGCGCGCCGACCCGCACCCCGTGCTGTTTCTACACGCAGCCGGACAGCAACAAGGAGAGCTTTATTACCGCTCGGCACTCGAATCCGTAACTGAGGCCGGTTTTGTGTTGGAACCGCTCGCGGTGGACCAGGCCACCAACCAGTCGCTTTCGAAATACGCGTTTGTGGTACTTTCCGACGTCAGCTCGCTGCCGTCTGGTCTTGAAAACAGCTTGCGCGCCTACGTGAATGGAGGCGGCTCATTATTGATTGCTCTGGGTCCTTTGTCCGCAGCTCTTCCGCACGTGCCGGTTTCGGGCGAGGCCATCCAGGGAACCAGCTACGCCGGGCGCGAAGGCGATAGATTCCAGATCGTCGCCAACGCCGATGCCGAACATCCCTCGCTAAGACGAGCCAACAAGCTGGACGGCGTGCAGTTCTATCAAGTAGTGCGCGTAGACCCCGGCCAGTCGCGCGTAATCGCCCGCTTGACCAATCAAGTGCCTCTGCTGCTCGAAAAACAAGTGGGCGAAGGCCGGGTGTTCGTGTTTGCATCGACGTTCGACAACATTGCGAACGATTTCCCGCTGCACGCATCGTTTGTTCCGTTTGTCGAGGAAACGGCACAATATCTCGGAGGCCAGCAGGGCCGTTCCACCAGCGTGCCAGTGGACTCGTTCATCGAGCTGCGCTCGGCCAAGGATCAAGGCGCATCCGTGGACGTGATTGATCCTAACGGAAAGCATCCGCTCTCGCTGAAGGAAGCCGCAACCACGCAATCGTTCCAAGTGAATCGAGAAGGCTTTTACGAAATCCACCGCGCCAACGGACGCGTCGAGATGGTCGCGGTCCACGCAGACCGCTTGGAATCGGATTTGACACCCGTGCCGCAAGATACGCTGGAATTGTGGCGCAACACAGGCCGTGGCCCGGAAACCGCGAATACGAACAGCGAAGCCGCGGCTCAGCCGCGCCCCCAAAGCCTGTGGCGCTACGCTTTGCTATTGGTTTTAATAGTCGCCATAATCGAATCAGTGATCGCCAGCCGATATTTGTCGGTAGAGAAAGAGGCCGCATGAGCATTTTTGATTTGCGTTCATTCGCCTTCATTCGCGGCCAAAAAAAGGAGCGCCCATGAGCCCCCTCGATCAACTCAACACATATCTCCAGCGCCTGGAAAGCCGCTTGCGGCTCTCGGCGCTGTCGAAAGGCACATCGCTGGTCACGGTGTCAGCGCTAGTGATAACGGTGCTCCTGGTCTGGATCATCAACCGCTACGCGTTCTCACCCACCAGCCTGCTCTGGGCGCGCATTCTTCTATTTATTTCCGTCGCCACGGCCATTGCGTTTGGCCTGGTGATTCCGCTACTTCGTATGAACCGGCGCAACGCCGCCCGCAGCGCCGAATGCGAATTCCCTGATTTCCAGGAGCGTCTACTGACGCTAGCCGAAAAGCCGAACGCATCCAACCCATTTGTCGAGCTGCTCGCTGGCGACGCCATGAAAGTTGCCGCAGCCAATCAACCGGAGCGCCTGGCGCCCACCGGCCCCATTCTTGGATTCCTGACGTCCGCAGGCGTCGCCGTTGCCGTTCTGCTGTGGCTGATCCTGGCTGGCCCCGGATATCTCGGCTACGGAACATCGCTTCTGTGGGCGGGCGCGCCGCGATCCGGCAATCATGCTTTTTATGACATCGCCGTCAACCCCGGCGACCGCACCGTTCGCCGCAAATCTGATCAATTGGTTACGGCCCAGCTTCTTGGCTTCGAAGCTCCAAAGGTACGGCTGTTCGCACAATCAAAGAGCGCTTCCAAATGGGAACCTGTCGAGATGCGTCCATCGCCGGGCGCCTCAACCTATGAGTTTCTGTTCAGCGGTCTGGCCGAAAATGTCGAGTATTACGTGGAAGCCGGCGCTGTCCAATCCAAGCATTACAACCTGAAGGTCATTGATCTGCCTTCTATCCAGAAGATTCGCGTGACGTATCATTACCCGGCATGGTCCGGCATGAAGGACGTCGTGGAAGATCCCGGCGGAGATGTGCGCGCGGTGGAAGGCACCGATGCCGAGATCGCCGTTCTCACCGACCGGCCGCTCAACAAAGGCATTCTGATGTTGAGCGATGACTCACAAATTCCGCTCCAATCCGGGACAGGGAACTGGCTCACCGCCCATCTGCCGGTGCAGAAAGACGGTATGTATCACATTGCGGCTATTGAGCAGGGCGAGAACGTCCGCATGAGCGAGGATTTCTTTATCGAGGCTCGCAAGGATTCTCCGCCCAGCGTCAAAATCACTCGCCCCGGCCGGGATGCCAAAGTGAATCCAATTGAAGAGGTCACCGTGGAAGTGAGCGCCGAAGACGATTTCGGATTGAACGAAGTTAGCGTGCATTATTCTGTGAATGGCGGAGCGGAGAAAACCGTTTCGATGCTCGGCCAGAAGGGAACCAAGAACGCCGACGGCAAGTACGTGATCGCTCTTGAGGATTACAAGCTGTCTCCGGGTGACATCGTTAGCATCTACGCCTCCGCTCGCGATGCCCGCACCACCACCAAGACCGATATGTACTTTATCCAGGCTGAGCCGTTCGAGCGGAATTATTCGCAATCGCAAGCGCAGGGTGGCGCCGGTGGTGGCGACAATCCCGCGCAGGAGATTTCCGAACACCAGAAGGAAATTATCGCGGCCACCTGGAACGAAGCCAAGAACGGACCCAAGGATCCATCCGCGGCGGCTGACGACGCGAAGTTCCTGGGGCAGATCCAGGAAAAGCTTGCCGCTCAAGCCAAGTCCCTGGTGGATCGCGCGAAGGCGCGCCAATTGGACGGCAGTCCGGAGATGCAGAACTTCGTCAAAAACATGGAAGATGCCGTCGGAAACATGACTGAGTCCGCGAAGAAGATTCGCGCTCAGAAATGGAACGAAGCGCTGGTACCGGAACAGCAGGGCCTGCAGCATGCGCTCCGGGCCGAAGACACCTTCCGGGATATCCAGGTGGCGTTCGGAAGCGCAGGCGGCGCGGGGCAGGGCGGTAATCAGGCCCGCGATCTTTCAAATCTCGCCGACCTGGAGCTGGACCGCGAAAAGAATCAGTACGAAACCGGCCAGCAATCGGCTTCCGATAGCCGCGCCAAGGAAATCGACGCGGCGATGCAGAAACTTGCGGAGCTGGCTCGCCGGCAGCAGGAATTGGCCGCGAAGAAAGATCAGCAGCAGCCGTTCCGGCAACGTTGGGAGCAGGAGATGCTTCGCCGTGAAGCGGAAAAGCTGCAGCGGCAAATGGAGCAGCTCACGCGCGGAGATTCGTCGCAGCAATCCCCTTCCAATCAGCCAGGACAACAAGGACAGCAGGGACAAACCGGGCAGCAAGGACAGCAGAGCCAGCAATCGGCGAATTCTCAGCAGCAGCGTACAGGATCCACTGCCGATCCGCGGCTGCAACAGGCGCTGGACCGCCTGGCTCGCGCCACCGACGACATGCGGCAGGCCGAGAATCAGCAGGGCGGCAATTCGGATCAGGCGAGTGCTGGACAAAAGCGTGCGGGAGAGCGGCTGCAGGAAGCGCATGACATCTTGAATGGCATACAACGCCAGAACGCTTCCCAACAGCTCGATGACATGGCGCAAAAGGCCAATCAGCTTTCGCAACATCAGACCGATTTTCAAAATCGCCTGCGCCAGATGTTTTCGGGCGGAACGCAACCAGGTCAATCGCAGCAGCAGAATTCGCAGTTGGCCGGCGAAAAAGAACAGATGGCTAATCAGCTTAAGGATCTCCAAAAGCAGATGGGCGATACCGCGCAGAGCTTGGCGGGCGCGAAGAATCCGATCTCGTCCAAACTGCGCGATGCGCTTTCCGAGGCTCAGCAGAACGAAATCGAGTTGCGCATGCGTAAGGCCGCCGAATGGATCCGGCAAGGCCAAGGGAGGGAAACGTGGCTGCGCGAGCCCACTGTGACCATGGGGCTCGACCGGTTGCGCGATCAGCTCCAACAGGTCCAAGCCGGGTTGCAGCAACAAGGCGAGCCGGGCAAAGGCGCGGGCGACAAGGGCGATATCGAAAAGGCGCTGGCGCAATTGGAAAACATGCGGAATCGGATGCAGCAGCTTACCGAGGGCCAGGGCCAGAGAGGTAATGAGTCGCGCAATGGCACCCGGCCGCAACCTGGTCAAGATCAATCGCGTCAGGGGCAACGCCCGGGTCAATCTCAACCGGGGCAATCGCAGTCCGGCCAATCGCAGCAGGGTCAGGGCCAACAGTCGGGTCAGGGCCAGCCCGGCCAAGGTCAGGAGGGTCAAGGCCAGCAGGGTCAAGGGCAGCAAGGCCAAGCCCAGAACGGCTCCGAGCCGGGCGCTGGACAAGCTTCGCCCGGGCAGCCGGGCGCCTCACCGTATGGAGGAGTCGGGAATCGCGGTGGCTCCGGTGAAGTATATCCGCATAACGGGCTGGAGCAAGGCTATCGCGAATCGTTGCGCGATATGAGCCAGCTCCGTGATTTCATCCGGACACATCCGGAATACTCGAATGAAGTTCTGCAATTGCTACACGCCATGAGCCCGGCCTACGCCAACGACGCTGAGCTCTCCCAGCGCATCGGCCGCGAAGTGATCCCGCAGATGGAGCGGTTGGAGCTGGAACTACGCCGCCAGCTCGACGACAAGAACTCGGACCAAGTGCGCAGCGCCGGTTCCGAGCACGTCCCGGCCGGATATTCGGACGCCATCGCGGAATACTTCCGGAAACTGAGCAAGGGAAAATAGAGGCCGTAGTTGGTGAGGGCGGATGACGGGTCACTATTACAGTGGGCCGTATAGTTCTTTTCTCTGCATCACGGCGAGTATTTGCCCTCGGCTGCAGGGTCAACTGAAGATCCAAGCGGTTGTGAATTCCGCTTCCTTTCAACCTGGAATGCCTCGTGGAGGCGCATTGGCGTCGATCTTTGTGTCGGGCCTCACGGGAAAACCCGGCATAACTGTCGCCCCACCGTTATCGCTATTGCCGTCGGAGCTCGCCGGGATCACGGTAACCGTCAACGGCGCAATGGCTCCGCTTCTTGCTGTTGCGATTCCTTCCCAAGGTCAAAACGGGCAGATCAACATTCAGGTTCCTCTTAGAGAAACGCGACTTTGCAGTCCGATGGCTCGGATTCCAGAGGAACTCTCCAGGTGAGGCAGCAATCTGAAGTTGATGCCGTGTCGCCCCTGACCCCGCCGACGTGGGGCGGGTTCTTGATGGACGAAAACGGATACGCGATTGCGCAGCACGCTTCCCATTACAGCCTCGTGACGATTCAGAATCCAGCCCACGCAGGCGAAACCATCATCGCGTACGCCGACGGCTTCTTTACGGTTTGGCCTCCACCCCCGATCGGGTTCGCTGTCCCGCTGCCCCCTTCGTTTGAACCAAGTGTGTCGCCGCCCGCAGCGTACGGCCTGTATTTGCAAAGATTATCCAACACCCATTGTGCGCGGTGGGTGCCTCCCGCGCGGGTCCTTTACCGACAGTCCCGCTTTACAGATCTTGTTCCAAGGGCTAGCACCCACGCTAATCGGAATCGAGCAGATCAACTTGGTTGTACCGGTACACCAGGCGGCGGGAGATTGGGCCTTGTTCTATAATTCCGGATCGTGCACCGACGGTAGCGGTGCAAGATGTGGGCCTGGGGGAGCCATAGGCGCGTCAAGTCCTTACGTCAAACTTCCGGTGCGATAACGGGATTATTGCTTCGGATTTGCAGTGGTTATCTGGTTGCCCAAGGCCTGCGAAATAACTTCGAGGCCCGTAGTGACGTTGATCCCGGAGGTCGCCACCGTCACGTTGGGCGTTACCTGCACACTCAGGTGATTGGAACTCAGCACGGTCACTTGATTCACCACGACATCGCTGGTGCCGAATCCGACCAGAGTTTGGCCGGCGATGAAGAAAGTGTTCACGCCTACGATGTCTACTGTAGTGGGGCTGCCCGCTACCAGCAACTCGGGTGTTACGGTGAGCGATGGCAGTGCAGTGGCGCTGGGAGTCGCACTCACGCCGCCGCCGTAAGAAAAGGTGGGTGGTATTGGATCGAGGAATAAGGAGCTCTGGCCATCCGAGTTCAGCGCCTCTACCGTTGCCGTGTACCCATTTTGGCCGGGCGGAGGTGTGACGATCAACTGACCGCTTTTGGTGGTTCCCCCGATGACGCCCGGAAGCCCATCAAACAGAATTGTCGTAGCGATTGCGGTAGGCGTACCAGGGTTCGGGAAGAAATTGGATCCGGCTATCAGCACGATTCGATTTCCATTGGCATCCAAACTCGGAGTGACTGAGGTAATGGATGGCGGCCCACTGACAACTACCGAAAACGCCGCCGGTAGGACGTATATATCGTCGGGAGTGGCGAACAGCAAATGTTTGGGACCTTCGCCTGCAGTCGCATTCACCTGCACGTCCACGGCGATGTAAGGCGTGGGTGGAGCGTATGCCCTCAGATTGCTCGCGGTTGCGGCTGTCCCGAGTACGGAGATGCTGAGCCCTGGCGTGATGACATTGTTCGGATTGTTCGCTTCGAGCAACCCTCCGCCCGTGGCGGCTACGGGCGATGGCGTGGCCAAACCTTTGGTAAGAGGCGGCGACGTTACCGGTACGTTGGTTGGTGAAAAGCCATAAGTCCGAACGGCGTAAACCGCTTGGAACGGCCGGCTGTTCACATGGAACTCGACACCCGACGTCAACAGGCCCGGCAGCACGTTAATGGGGTAATTCTCCGCTACCGCAGGGTCGCTCGTTCCAGCATAAGTTGGCGTGAAGAACTCCGTGGCAAACGCATTGTAATTCAGGCCCAGGGGATTTCCGTTCACGTCGGTCGGGTAGATTATGTTGTCCGGTGTACTTTCGCCATAAAGCGCGGGAGGCAGGGGATGGGCGTACACTATGTACTGCCCAGGCGGGACTCCGTCCATCCGATAACTTCCATCGGGATTCGTAAGAGTGCTGATCGCAGGACTGGTTATCGAAAAGGCAACTACCGACGCGAGACCAAGACCCGTCGAACCCAGCATCACGTGCCCGCTGATGCTACCCACCGTCCCGAGGTATTTGGCGGCTGGATAGAGCACCGAGACGCCGGCGATGTCGTCCGCCCCGAGCGGCGCCGCTTTGCTTGCCGCGCTGGTATACAGTGTCGCCATCACGCTGGACGTGAGCGTGTGCTGCAGTCCAAGCGAATGTCCGAATTCGTGCACCAGGGTTACGAAGAATGGCTCGCTGTAGCTCGGAAAGTCTCCATAGGTGGCAACCTGGGTCAGGTCGTTCGGCAGGTAAATCCTGGAGCGGACAATCGGAACAATGAGGCCACCGGATCCCAAGGACATGTTCCCAGTGACTTCATGTACCGTATAAGCAATCAAACCCGGCGGAATGTCATCGGAGAATTCAATATCGATTCCGGGCGACGTTTCGGAAGCCGCACCCACAGTAAACAGCCCTCCATATGCAAATCGAAGCTGGGACGTGCTCACGCTGTCCCAAACTGCGGCCGCGCCTCGAATCTCGCCTATGATTGCCGGAAAGCTGTCACCGGGCGCTAAGACCGCCGGGCCAGCATCCGAAATGAAGAATGGAACCGTATTGTTTACCAATGAGTTCAGATCGAATTTCTCAACCACCGGTTGATTGAATGGACCATTGCTCGCGTTATACAGAACGTAGAAATAGTAACCCCATCCGTTAGTGTTCAATGCGAGGCATGCAAACACCAACACCGCCCAGCGAACTATCCAAGATCTCTTCATTCGGTGCTCTGCCCGCTGAGTACGTTTGCAATTTCAGCCTTGAGGGCGCTCAACGGCATCCGGATGTCGTTATCGGATACCGGCTGTCCGGCTGAGTTCAACGTTCTTTCGAGCGCGGCCGCGCGCACCACCAGAGGAGCAGCGCCTGGCGCTGAAATCACCGAGAATAAACCCTGCGATAGCCCGATGATCTGCGTGAGCCCGGTTTTGCTGGTCCACAGAAACAGCACATAATCCTGACCGGCGGACAGCACCGGAGCGCCTGCGACTCTTTGAATGGCGCCGTTGAGGTTCCCGCCGGGAACTCCGAAATCGATTTGGCCTGAACCTGGGCCTTTGTAGGTCTCGGTAACCTGAATGGTGTAGTGGCTGAAGATCACCGAACCGTGATACACGATATTGGCTGGCAGCACGGTGCCGCGCACAATCATAGTGGACTGCCGAATCATGTCATCCAGGCTGAGTTGCCGCAGCGTGGATCCGGGGAGTGTCCCAAGCGCTGCAAGCAATCCGGTGATGAGCAGTCGACGCATTCGGTTCAATGTCCCATCAGCAAACGGGGTTCCAATGCATGTCCATGAAAATATTAGCCTTGCCATGATCAAGCAGGCGGTTTGTGTATCCGATGGACACAATCGTAGTACAACTTTCAACCGCCGCGGACGACCAGCAACGGCATTTTCAATTTGTGACGGACTGCATTAATTGTAGTCCCGAATACAATGTCTTTCAAGCCCTTATGCCCGTGAGCGCCCATTACAACCAGGTCCGGCTTGAGTTCCTCGGCGTAGGCCACGATGGCGTCTTTGGGACTCCGAGCATGCCTTACTACCATTTCGACGGCCACCTGCTGCTTTTCTAACTCGGCGGCAATCTCACGCAGGTACTCCGTGCCCGCTTCGACTTCCGCAGTCGATGCCAGCGAACCATACATCTGGCTGGTGACACCCTCTTCCACGTGCAGCAGGTACAGTTTGGCATGGTGCTGCTTAGCCATGGCCGCAGCATGCGCGATAGCCTCCCGATCCCGGCTGGTGTGATCCAAGGGGACCAGGATCTTCTCATAAAGCGGGCTGGGGAGATTGATCGCCACGGACTGCGGAAGTTCGATAGGCGCGCGCCCCAGGTGCCGAATCCAGTGGGGAAGCACCGGCTGCAAGATCACCCAAGCCAACAGCATTGTAAGCAGGATGAGGACGGGCGCCAGGCCTAACTCGATCCACAGTCGCTGGCCGCCCGACCCGCTGAGCCAGTCCCGCAGCGTGATGGCAACCAGCCAAATATCCAGCGATAGAATCACCGCAGCCGCGCTCCACGCCAGCACGCGTACCCAGGCTCGATTGGCGAAAGTTCCCATGCGCTCTTTGCTGTTGGTGAACTGGATCAGAGGAATCACGGCAAACGGCAGTTGCAGATTGAGGATCACCTGGCTCAGGATCAGCAATTTGTAGGTGCCCTGCTCGCCCGCAAAATACACCGTGAACGCCGCCGGGATAATCGCGATGGTGCGCGTCACCAAACGCCGCAGCCACGGACGCATGCGGAAGTTCAGGAAACCCTCCATCACGATTTGCCCGGCCATGGTCCCGGTCAGCGTCGACGATTGGCCGGAGCACAAAAGCGCCACCGCGAACAGCACACTGGCCATGGTGGTGCCGAGCAGTGGAGAGAGCAATTGGTTGGCCTGTTGAATCTCGGTAACCACGATTCCACGCTTGAAGAATACGGCCACGGCCAGTATAAGAATCCCAGCATTCACGAACAGCGCGCCATTCAGCGCGATGGCGGAATCGATCAGGTTGAACCGGCATGCCGTACGCTTTTCGGCTTCTGTTTTTCCGATGCGGCGCGTCTGCACCAAGGCCGAGTGCAGATACAGGTTGTGCGGCATCACTGTGGCGCCCAGGATTCCGATAGCGACGTAGAGATTGCGGTTGGTTATATGCGGCACCAGGCCCGGGAGCATGTCCTTCACTACAGGCCAACCCGCCCAGCAGATCTCGATGAAGAAGCATCCACCGATCACCGCGATCAAAGCCAGCACGAAGCTCTCGATCACGCGTATCCCGAGACCCGTGAACCACAGCAGCAATAACGTGTCGGCCGCGGTGAGCAGCACGCCATAAAGAAGCGGAATATGGAACAGCAGGTTCAGCGCGATAGCCGCGCCCAAGACCTCTGCCAAGTCGCAGGCTGCGATGGCGATCTCACATAGAAACCAGAGTGAATAGGAAATGCTCCGGGGGTAAGTCTCGCGGCAGGCTTGTGCCAAATCCCGCTGGGTGACGATGCCGAGCCGGGCGCTCAACGTCTGCAGCAGGATGGCCATCAAGTTCGAAAGCACCAACACCCACAGCAATTGATAGCCGAATCGCGCGCCGCCTTCGAGATCGGTAGCCCAATTGCCTGGATCCATGTAGCCGACGCTGACAAGATAAGCGGGTCCGGCAAAGGCGAACAATTTCCGCCAAACCGAAAGTTGGGCCGTCGGAACGCTCGAGTGCACCTCGGGAAGCGAGGTATTGACTGTGGTTGTGGAAGACAACTTAACTGTAGTTTACTTCAATTCCCGGAACAAAACAAGATTTGGTCGTTTCCAAGCACCGCTGGTGGTTTTCGGCCACGACCAGGATCCGATGTGAGCTGGTAAGCCATTACAAACACAATCATTACTCAATGGCCAACAGAATGCCCATTAAGGCGCGAAGTTGGGAAGGGTATGAAACGCATTCTCCTATCGCTCATAGCAGTGCTGGCCACGGCAGTGGGTCCGATGCTGGCGCAGGAGCAGCAAGGTCCGGGGCCGAACGATCCGCAGCAACAGCAGCAGCAGGAACCGGACGGCCAATATGAGCAAGGCCGCGGTGTGGCTCGCATTAGCGTGATGAATGGCGAGGTTTCGGTTCGCCGAGGTGATTCTGGCGATGTGGTCGCGGCTGCCGTCAACGGCCCCCTGATGGCAAACGACAGTATTCTTACCGGATCGTCCGCCCGTGCGGAAGTGCAGCTGGACTGGGCCAATCTGATTCGCGTGGGCCCGAATTCCGAAGTTCGATTTTCCGGCTTGGACGTAAGAGGTTTCCAGATCCAGGTTGCCGCTGGAACGGTGACGTACCGCGTTCTACGTCCCAGCCAGGCGCAAGCGGAAGTGGATACGCCGAGTGTCGCAGTTCATCCGCTGGGGCAGGGAATTTATCGAGTCAGCGTTCGGGACGACGGAACATCGGAAATAACGGTGCGCACTGGCGAGGCGGAGATTTTCAGCCCACACGGTAGCGAACGGTTGCCCGTTGGCCGCACCATGTACGCGCGCGGCCCTGCGTCAGATCCCGAGTTTCAAGTGGTGGACGCCATCGCACCCGATAGCTGGGACCGCTGGAATGGCGAGCGCGATCAATATCTGCTGCGTTCGCGCAGCTATGAGCATGTCAGCCGCGACGTTCCCGGCGTCGAGGATCTGGATCAGAACGGCCGCTGGACCAATGATCCGAACTATGGGTACGTCTGGCAACCCACGGTAGATCCCGGCTGGGCGCCCTATCAAAATGGCCAATGGGTTTGGGAAGACTACTATGGATGGACCTGGGTCAGCTACGATCCATGGGGCTGGGCGCCGTACCATTACGGCCGCTGGTTCTTGGGCGCCGGCGGATGGGCGTGGTATCCGGGTCCTGTGTTTGGACATCCTTATTGGGCGCCGGCTTATGTGGGCTTCTTCGGTTGGGGAGGTGGATTGGGAGTGGGAATCGGCTTCGGGTTCGGCGGTCTGGGATGGGTACCGTTGGCGCCCTTTGAAGTGTTTCACCCCTGGTATGGACGCGGTTTCTACGCAGGCTTCCGGGGCGGAGGCTTCGCGCGCGGCACTACCATCGTCAACAACACGAACATCACCGGCATGTATCGCAATGCCCGCGTGAACGGCGGCGTGAGCGGCGTGGCCGCGAATCAGTTTGGCCGCAGCGGGGCGCAAGTTCAATCGCTGAATCACGCGCAGATCCAACAGGCGGGTTTGGTGCGCGGCGCCGTTCCAGTAGCGCCGGGACGCTCCAGCTTGCAGATGTCAAACCGGATTGCGAGCGGGAACGTCGCGCAAAGCCGCTCCCAGAGCTTCGCCAGCCATACGCAGGCTCCGCAAGTGAGCCATGTTTCGTTCGCGCAGCAGCAGCGGGGCATGCAGCAGCTCTCGCATTCCGATTTCAGCGCGCCTAGCCGCGGTGCGGCCGGCAGTTCCGCAGCGCCATCCTCGCGCGGCGCAGGCACAGCTGGCGCCATTTCGGCTGGTTCTAGCGCGGCTGGTGCCAGCCATGGATGGAACCGCTTCGGCGAGCCGATTCACGGGGCGAGTAGCGGAACATCACAGCCGACTCAGAGTGGCGGCTGGCAAAGATCGGAGACTACGCGTCCCAGTGGTGGATCGACGAGCGCAACCGGGACGCGGAGCTTCGGAAGCTATTCGGGCGGCAGCGGACAAGCGATTCGCATCAGCCCGCCGATCGTGCAACAACGTTCGCCCAGTTATCAGGCGCCGCGTAGTAGCGGTTCAAGCAATGGAAGCAGCACGCGCAGCAGCGGCACCGGCACGACCACGCGGAGTAGCAGCAGCGGAAGCAGCGGAACCACCCACGCGACCGGCGGCACTGGCGGCCATGCGAGTGGGGGCGGGCACGGAGGCGGCGGACACCGCTAAAGCTTTCAACAACAAATTTCTTCCCTCGGGCTCGAAGAGCACCTCCCAGCGATTCGAGCCCTTCTTTTTGAGCACTCAAAAGAGTTTACATAATATGTGTTATCGGTAATTACGATTATGCTCGATAACGTGGCCAAACAACGCCAGCCTCCCCAAAAATTGCATACAATGCAGGAGTCGGGCCACCATTGCACTATGGACGTCTTCATCAGCTGGTCCGGTCCCCAGAGCAAGCAGGTCGCGGAAACACTCCACCACTACCTGCCCCTCATGATCAACGCAATCCAGCCCTGGCTTTCCAGCGCCGACATCGACGCCGGTGCACGCTGGGCATCCGACATCGCAGGCAAACTCCAGCAGTCGAAAGTTGGAATCATCTGCCTCACGCCAACCCGTTGTCCAACTCCACATCTCGCGAGTTACCTCCTTTACACGCCGCACATTTCCGAAATCGCGATGCGCTGCCTGCCGAGCATCGACAGGTCCTTGGCCACGCTCCACGAGCAGGTTTTGTTCCTGCTGAAGATGAAACCGGATCTCTTCGTCCAGCTCGCGCTCCTCGCGCCTGCGCCGCAGGATCCAGGGCAG
>Ga0187887_10001720_pt1 | contig 18427 bp, 18 predicted proteins | sample June2016WEW_7_10_FD_132977 | JGI IMG/M metagenome (GOLD analysis project Ga0187887, IMG submission 132977) | Peatland microbial communities from SPRUCE experiment site at the Marcell Experimental Forest, Minnesota, USA - June2016WEW_7_10 | ecosystem: Environmental > Terrestrial > Soil >...
CCTTCCTGCCTTCCTTCCTGCCGCCCTTCCTGCCGGCCTTCCCGCCGGCCTTCCCGCAGGCCCTTCTTGAATACCGGCCCCAAAACATCGTGTTCCAGAATACTGGTCTGAATCGGCATTTTTCGCGCCTCCTGCTCCACCGTCTTCCCCAAGCGCCGCAGCCCAGCCAGTATGAACAACTGGGCCAGCGCTCTTTCCCGCTCCGCCACCGCGAGACCCGCGATCCGCTGCACAATCTTGCGCACCGCCCTTCTATGGTCCCGCAATCGCGCCAGGATCGCAATCACGTTGTCGCCCGTTTCCTCGCTCTCCAGCAGCCGGTTCCCATCCAATTCGCGAATGTCGATCAGCCGGAACTGGAACCACACGTTGGCAGCACGCAGTTCCTTCTCCATCCGCAAGTTCGGTTCGCCAACGTACAGCACGACCTGTTCCGGGAATCGTCCGAGCAGCCGGAACACCCCCAGCCCGTACTCCGCCATGCGTAACGCCATGGCCGCGTCGTTGCTGCTTTGCAGTTCCACGTGGACCAGACCGCCGTCTACGGTCTCGCCAAGAAGGTCCAGCCGGAGGTTTCGCACCTGTGGCAACTCCACATCCAGCCACTTCGCGACGGTCGTGCCGGTCAACTCGCGCATAGTGCGCGCAGCCGAACCTCGCAAAAGCAGCTTCAAGGCGACGTCGTAATCCTGCATCGGAATGCGGCAGCGACCCCGGTACGCCTTGGTCCGCACTTCGCCTTCGACGTCCACGTTGGCGCTTACGGAGAAGGAGTGGAATACCAGCGGCCTTTTTCTCAGCCTCTCAGAACGTGAAGCCCACCAGGAACTCAGCTTGGTTCAGGTTCGAATGCAGCAGGCCGTTGTCGTCGTTGATTTGCGCGGAGTTCCATCGCGTGAAACGCAGTTCCGGCGAAATGTGCAGAAACGCGGCGTGGATATCGATGCCGCCGCCGATTACAAATCCCATGGTGGTGTTCTGCTTCAACTCCGGAAGAACCGCGCTCGCCGATCCCGTCAGGAAGGGGGCGCCCCCGGTCACGGTTTGTTTCAGCCCGGCCAAGGTGTCCCATGCCACGCCCGCATCCACGTAGGGCTTTACCACAGGGAAATGGAAGCGGTATTTCAACAGCAGCGGAAACTCCCAATTGCTCCCGGTCGCGCTGGTGGTGCTAAAGACACCCGCCAGGCTGCCGGAGCCCGTATAACTCAACCGCCGGTATAACGCATCGAACTCCACGCCGAGCCCTAGCGGAAGCCGCAATTCCGCCACTCCGCCGATGATGTATCGCTGCGTGGGCGCGCTATAGTCGAATGTACCGTTGCTGGCGGCGCTCAGGAAATCGGAGAGCGGTATACCCGCCTTGATCCCGGCCGAGAAGGGCTGCGCGAAGACGGATACCGATCCCAACAGGAACAGCAGCACTGGTCGCATGTTCCTTCCTACGGATGGGGACTGCCAGCGGTTACATCCACTGCGTGTCAGAAGGTGAGGCCCATCGGAAACTCCGCTTGGTTTTGGTTGGAATGAAACGTTCCGTAGTTGAATTGCGCGGCAGCCCATCGCGTGTAGCGCACTTCTGGCGAGATGTGCAGGAAGATCGCGTGGATGTCCACGCCGGCTCCCAGGACGAAGCCGGCAGTGGCCTTTTGGTACAGCTCGGGGGGACTATTCGTGGTGGTAACGCCGCTTCCGGTGACGAATCCGGGGACTGTCTCGGTGATGGTCTGCTTCAAACCGGCAAGCGTGTCACCCGCGGCTCCCGCATCCACATACGGCCGGACTACCGGGAAGTGGAATCGGTACTTCAATAGCAGCGGAAACTCCCAGTTGCCCGCCGTGGTAGCGGTATTGTAGTACACCGGCGAAAGTATGACATTGCCGGCGCCGGTATAATCCTGGCGCCGGTACAGCGCGTCGAACTCCACGGCGAAGCCGCGCGGAACCCGTAGCTCGAGCGTTCCGCCAACCAGGTAATGCCGCGTTTCCGGAGCGAGGGTATAGCTGACCCCCAGACTGCCGGGACTGAGGGAATCGGTGAGAGGCGCGCCCACCTTGATCCCCGCCGCAAAGGGCTGCGCGAAGCTGGAAATCGAGCCTAAGATGAGCAGCAGCACGGGTCGCATGCGGCTTACTACGTCTTGCCAACGCCGAGGGGTACACCCGCACCGCCTTTTGCTATCATTTGGGCATTCAGGAGCAAATCATGAGCCATTACTACGAAGACTTCGCCACCGGCGAGGTGCATGAATCGCGCGGGCGCACGGTGACGGAAGCCGATGTCGTGAATTTCGCGGGTCTCTCCGGCGATTTCGTCGAATTGCACACCAACGAGGAATTCGCGCGCCAGTCCCCTTTCGGACGTCGCATCGCGCACGGCGCGCTGGTATTCAGCATCTCCACCGGGCTGATGACCCAGATGAACCTGATCAACGACACCGTGCTGGCATTCTACGGCATCGACAAGCTGCGATTCACGGGCCCGGTTTTCATCGGAGATACGGTGCGTGTCACTAAGCGTGTGGTCGAGTTGAAGGAGAAAGACGCTGAGCGCGGCATTGTGACTTTCGAGACGCAGGTACTCAACCAGAATAATGAGCCGGTGATCGTTTATACGGACAAACTGCTGGTGAAGAGAAAGAAATGAGACCGCTGGACGGCCTGGTCGTGCTGGACTTGACGCGGTTGCTGCCCGGCGCCGCGGCCACCATGCAGCTCGCCAACTTCGGGGCCGACGTCATAAAGGTCGAAGAGCCGGAGAGCGGCGATTACGGCCGGTGGATTCCGCCGTATCTGGACGGCGAGGGCACCGTGTTCCGCATGGTGAACCGCGGGAAGAAGAGCGTCGCGCTGGATTTGAAAAGCGACAGCGGCCGCGCAGCTTTTCTGAAACTGTCCGAGACCGCGGATGTGGTGGTCGAAAGTTTCCGGCCCGGCACGATGCAGCGCCTCGGTCTGGGTTACGAGACGCTGCGCGCGTCGAACGAGCGTCTGGTCTACGTGTCGATCACGGGCTATGGCCAAGACGGACCGTGGGCGGCCATGGCGGGGCACGACATCAACTACATGGCGCTGGGCGGAGCGCTGGACGGGAACGGCGCGTGCGGCGGACCGCCCGCGATTCCCGGCATTCAGATTGCGGACCTGGCGGGCGGCGCCATGCACGCGGTAACCGGCGTGCTGCTGGCTCTTGCGGCGCGCGCCAAGACCGGCCGCGGCCAGGCCGTGGACGTTTCCATGGTGGATGGAGTGGCCTGGATGCTGCCCGTCGCACTCGGTTTGCATGCCGCGACGGGCCAGTTACCCGCGCGCGGCGATGGCGTACTCACGGGCCGCTACGCTTGCTATCGGGTTTACGAAACGGCGGACGGGCGCTCGATCGCGGTCGGCGCGCTGGAGCCGAAATTCTGGCAGGCGCTCTGCGGCGCGCTCGGGTGTGATCATTTCATCGCGGATCAGTTCGCGGAAAGCCCGCGGCGGGAAGAGATTATTGCTGAGTTGGCGCGCATCTTGCACACGCGCACGGCCGCGGACTGGTTCGAGCGACTGCGGCCGGTGGATTGCTGCGTCACGCCGGTGTGCAACGTGGCAGAAGTGGCTGCGCACTTCGGGCTAAGCCGCGGCGACTCAGTGGTCGCGCCCAGGCTCAGCGACACGCCCGGACGGCTGGGCGGCGCACCGCCGCGGTTAGGGGAGCAGACGCGCGAGATCTTGGGTTACCAGAGCGATCGGCAGCATCAGTAAATCGGATACAGGCTTGAAAAGCCATTGCCAACGCCGAGTTGCACGTATGGCATAGCCGAGCAAAGTACTGTGGGAAAGCCGATCGATGCGGGTGGCTGCCACTGAAAATCGACTTGGAGCGCATTGGCTACCAGCCCCGGCGACCCCCCCGCATAGAGAACCTGCAGTGCCTGGCCGGGTGGACAGCCGTCGGGAAGACTCATCGATACCGCAGCGGCAGAAGCCGGGGCTGGGTTTCCCGCGAGGCTGCCGTCGGGCAAACCTTGCGTCAGCATTCCATCTCCGCTGGCATACGCCGTTAGGATGGAACCGGCCACGGCCGGATGGCCGGGACCATTCACGGTCCCGTCGGCATTCACGACCACGAAGATATTGGGTTGCGCCGGAACGACTGTGAGGGCCAGCGTTTGCGATGGACCGGCGGACGTCGTCACTTGCAACGTGGTTTGCGCGCTGTTCGCGATCTCGTAGGGAACCAGCACGTTGATCTGATTGGCGGAAACCCAGAGGAGCGGCGCCGGGCGACCGTCGAAAAGCACCGAGACCCCGCCCAACTCAGAGCCGAACCTGCCGTGAGAGTCGAGGACGGCTCCGGTGCCCTCCGCCGGGCCCAGCCCCATACCGTAGAGACTCAGAAACTCCCCGGGCGCCACCGTCCCCGCAGTTTGATAGGCGGCGGAATCCGCGACGCCGAGGACGGAAATCCCTTGGGCCAGGCCGGCCTGCAGCCTGAGCGTCGAGGCTGAGGTCTGCGGTCGCGCCCCGCCGGCTGCGAATGAAAATTGAAGCCCTATGACAGTCGGACTGCCGTCCGCATTCATCACTAGGCCGCCGCCCGCGGTCCCCTCTGGAAGATACTCCGCGGCCTGCGCGTGAGAACCATCGGGAACCAGTTCGAGAACCATATCCGATCCAAGTTGCAGTGTTCCGGCCGGCACGGGGAAACTCGAAGACGGGGCGCTCCCGGCAACCCAGATGTCTCCTGTCGAATCCGTTTGGACGCCGTAGATGGAAGTTTCGTCGGAGCCGCTCAGGTAGGTCGAGAAGACCCATGCCGTGCCGCTCGCATTGAGTCGCGTGACAAATCCTTGGGAACTAAGCTTTGGGGCGGGCGAAACCGGCTCGATTGCGCTGGAAGTGGTTGGGAAGTCGGCTTCGTAAGTGACGCCCGCGACAACCACGCCGTCATCGGGCTCGACGGCGATACCGGAAACGGTAGCGGAACCTCCCAAAAAAGTGGACCACACCAAAGCGCTGAAATCGGGATTCAGCCGCGTGATGAACCCGCTTGCGGCGCCGCTGCTGCATTGGCACCCGGTTTGTGGAGCGTGCGGGGTCACGGGGTAGTCGGCCGCATTCGTGCTTCCCGCGATGGTAACGTTTCCGCTCGCGTCCAAGGCGATCGCTGCCGGCGCGGTAGTGACCGCGTACCCACAGGACTGACACGCGGTTTGAACTCCCCATATCAGGGCCGCGCTCAATCTTGCGCCGTTGCTTGAGAACCTGCATACGAAGCCGAGTGCGTCAATTAAAGGCGGCTCGGGACCAAATACCGGGAAGGCTTGAAACGCACCGGGCGTAAGCGCAAAATCGCTTTGGCCGGTGGTGCCCGTGACATAGACATTGCCCGATGCATCGATGGCCATCGCCACAGCCGAGGTCGACGAGTACTCATTCCCAGTAGTGCCGTCGATCGAAACGAACAAGGCCGGGCTGCTGTCGGAAGCCAGTCTCATGAGCGTATTGGCCCCGGCCAGCCACAGGTTGCCGTTTGGATCGGCCGCCGCCGTCACAGGGGCGAAGGGGACGGCTACCGATGTAGTGGCCGTGCTGCGGAAGCCGGCATCGAGCTTGACGACGGAGACGTTGTACAGGTCCGTTATGGCATTTTCAGCGGTCGAGTAAACCAGGAAAAGGTTGCCGGCGCTGTCAGTCGCTTTGCAGCTTAGTTGCGTTCCGGCGGGGGCCGCGACATAGGAAAGAAGCGCATTTTGGCCGGATGCCGGGGGCAGGGCCGCGCACAACGGAAGGATGAGCAGCCAGAGGCGTGGTTGCGTCATACCATCGGTCGAGATGCATGTGGAATGCCATGCTGGGGCGCATCAACTCATTGGTAACATTGCGGCTGGGAGGCGCCGCCAGGATCGCCTGGCGTGTCATTCCGATTCTGGGCTGTGTCCACCTTGCCCAGGCCGCGCCCAAGCCGCGACTCAGTGGTCGCGCCCAAGCTCAGCGATACACCGGGGCGGCTAGGCGGCGCGCCGCCGCGCCTTGGCGAGCAGACGCGCGAGATATTGGGTTTCGGGATGTAGGTCTTCTAAATCTAAACCTACTAAGGCCCCCTCGCTTCCCGGTCGCCCGCCGCTCCGTCTCAGGAGTGTGATAATGTCAAAGCAGAGCATTCCGGCGGCGCTCGTCGCCGCCAGCACCCGCGACGGGCGGGACGCCCAAATTGATTTCGGGCATTTTTCTAAGTGTAAGTAAACAAATATACTTATTGGCTTCGTTCGGTCCAAAATGCGGTTCGCGCCGGCATCTGGCCGCCATGCCGGGGAGGTCGGGGATGATCGGAATCACGAGTTATTCGGTATACGTTCCCCGCCATCGGCTGCGCCGCGAGGCGATTGCGACGGCGTGGGGTGCGCCAGCTTCGCCGGGCTGCAAGGCGGTCATGAATTTCGATGAGGATGCGCTGACCATGGCGCAGTCTGCCGCGTGGCCGCTGGTGCAATCGGGCGGTGCTGAAGCACTGTCGTTCACTTCCACTACTTCGCCTTATTGGCAGCGGTCGGCGGCCAGCCTGGTCGCGGCCGCGTGCGATTTGCCCGCGCAAACGGCGACGGCGGATTTCGGCGGATCGCTGCGCTCCGGAACCACCGCCCTGCGCGCCGCGCTCGACGCGGTGGCCGCCGGCACCGTCCGCACGGCGTTGGTTACGGCTGCAGATTGCCGCGATGGCGCGCCGGAATCTGCCGAGGAAATGTCTTTCGGCGATGCGGCAGCCTCAGTGTCGGTGGGCTCCGAAGGCCTGGTCGCGGAACTGGTTGCGGTGGTGGCTCGCACCGACGATTTTCCGGACGAATGGCGCCGCGATACCGATGCTCAGGTTCGTTCGTTCAGTTCGAAATACTCGCTGACGCGCGGCTATACCGAAAATGTAGTGGCCGTGGGACGCACGCTGTTTGAGAAAGCCGGCGTGCAGCCGGAGCAGATCGCGCGCGTGGCGCTGGCATCCAGCGATGCGCGCGCGCACATCGCGGCGGCTAAAGCACTCGGCATTCCGGCGGCGCGCGTGGAGGATGTGCGCGCGGGCGATATCGGCATCACGGGCGCGGCCATGCCGCTGTTTCTACTGGCGCAGGCACTCAACCGCGCCAAGACCGGCGATCTGATCTTGGCGATCGCTTATGGCGACGGCGCGGACGGCTTCCTTTTCCGTGCGCTGGGCGATGGCGGGCGGCTCCGGCCGGACGGCTCGACGATGGAGTATCCGACCTATCAGATCTATCGCAAGCTGCGCGATTATCGGCGCGCGACCGGTGGCGGCGCGGAGATTTCCAACGTCCTTCTACGGCGCGAGGAGACGCAAAACGTGCGCCTGCATGGGTCGCTTTGCCCGCAGTGCGGCACTTTGCAGTTCCCCATCGCGAAGGTGTGCGGTGCGTGCCATCATCACGGCGGCCTGATCGAGAAACCCCTCGCGCGGCGGGGCCGCGTGTTCACGTTCACCAAGGATTTTCTGTATACCGCACCGGTCGAGCCCACGGTCATGGCGGTCGTGGATCTGGAGGGCGGCGGCCGCTTCCTATGCCAGATGACCGATGTGGACCCGGCAGCGGTGGAGATCGGGATGGAAGTTGAATTGGTGCTGCGCCGCATGCGCGAGGGCGCCGGCGACCATTATTATTACTGGAAGTGCCGGCCAATGGAGGGCGGGATTTAGCCGGCGCGGGGCTTCAGCCCCGCTCTCGGGAGGAAACATGGCGGGTTCGATCAAAGATCAAGTCGCAATCATCGGCGTAGGCTGTACCAAGTTCGGCGACAACTTCGACCAAAGCTTCGAGGATCTGCTGGTGGAGGCCGGCTTCGCGGCGTTCGCCGACGCGCGCATCGAACCGGAGCGCGTGGAAGCGGCGTGGCTGGGCACGTTCTCGCCGTATGCGGGCAACGGCAAAGCGTCCGTATCGCTGGCCGATGCGCTGCGCCTGTACGGCAAGCCCATCACGCGCGTGGAGAACTACTGTGCCACCGGCACAGACGCGTTTCGCAACGCGGCCATGGCCGTGGCGTCCGGCATGTACGATGTGGCGCTGGTGGCGGGCGTCGAGAAGCTGAAGGACCGCCCCATGCGCGGCCTCGGTTGGGAGAACGGTCATCCCTATCAGCACGACGGTCTCACCGCGCCGGGTGTCTTCGCCATGTCGGCCAACCGCTATTTCCATCGCTTCGGTGGGGGACGCGAGTCTCTGGCCAAGGTTTCCGTGAAGAATCACCACAACGGCGCGATGAATCCCAAGGCGCATTTCCAAATGGAAGTGAGCGAGGAGCAAGTATTGAAGGCGCCCATCGTGGCGTGGCCCTTCGGGCTGTTCGATTGCTGCCCCACCACCGACGGCGCGGCCGCGGCCGTGATCTGCCGCGCCGATATGGCGCGCCAGTTCCGCGACGATTACGTGTTAGTGAAAGGACTGGGGCTGGCCGTCACCAGCGGGCGGCCCTGGTACGACTCCGCCAACGAATATGTCGGCTTCACGGCCACGCGCGCGGCTTCCGAACAGGCGTACCGGATGGCGGGCATTCAGAATCCGGTGGCCGAAATCGATCTGGCCGAAGTACACGATTGCTTCACCTGGACCGAAATCACCAATTACGAAGACCTGGGATTCTGCGGGAAAGGCGAGGGCGTGCACTTCATCGGCGAAGGCCGCAGCGCGCTTTCGGGCGATCTGCCGGTGAACCCCAGCGGCGGGTTGAAATCGTTCGGACACCCCATCGGCGCCAGCGGCGTGCGCATGATTTACGAAGTCGTCACGCAACTGCGCGGACAGGCCGGCGCGCGCCAGGTGCGCGATGCCGAACTCGGGCTGGTACACAATCTGGGCGGGCCGGGTTCGGTGGCTTGCGTGATCGTGCTGGGGAGGCAGTAAGGATGGACGTGCTGTACGCGCTGCGGCGCGCCCGGCAATTGCACGCGGACGCGGTCGCGGCTCACGATGGCGACCGTTCCATCACATTCGCGGAATTCACCGATCGCGTGACGCGGACAGCCGGTGCACTGCGCGATCTGGGCGTGCAGCCCGGCGACCGCGTCGCGGTGCTGATGCTGAATTCGCCGCGCTACTTCGAGCTGTACCATGCCGTGCCGCTGGCGGGCGCCATCATCGTGCCCATCAACATCCGATGGAATCCGGCCGAGATCGGCTTCGGCCTCGCGGATTCCGGCTCGCGCCTGCTGGTGGTGGACGATTATTTTGCGCGCGTGGCGCCCGCGCTGAGCGCCGGCCTGCCGGAGTTGCAATATCTATTCGCTGGGAACGGGGCGTGTCCCGCGGGAATGGCGGATTACGAGGCGCACCTGGCTGTGGCGGCGCCGGCCGCGCTGTATGGGCCCCCTCCGGACGAAAACGACGTGGTGGCGCTTTTCTACACCAGCGGGTCCACCGGCGGACCCAAGGGCGTCATGCTGACCCACCGGAACCTGTATGCGAACGCCCTGCATGGCATGGTGGCGTTGGGTGTCACCAGGGATTGGGTGTGGCTGCACGCGGCTCCCATGTTTCACGTAGCGGATGCCACGGTGGTCTATTCGCTCGTGATGCGCGGCGGCCGGAGTTGCTTCATTCCGGCGTTCGACCCTGAAGCGTGCCTGCAAGCGATCGCGCGCTACCGGGTCACGCACACTTTCGTCGTGCCGACCATGCTGAACGCCATGGTGAACCATCCGTCGTTCGACCGCTATGACACGTCGAGCCTGCGCATGGTGGGCTACGGAGCGTCGCCCATGCCGCTGGATCTGCTGCGGCGCGCGCAGCAGAAGCTGCGCTGCCCGTTCGCGCAGGGCTATGGGCTGACCGAATCAAGTCCGGGCTTGACCTATTTGGGACCCGAGGATCACACGCTCGAGAATGCCGGCGAGCGATTTGTCCCGGTCAAATCGGCGGGCCGCGCCATGATGGGTGTCGAGCTGCGAGTAGTGGACCTGATGGATCGCGAGCTTCCGCCGGGCGAAGTGGGCGAGGTGGTCGCGCGCGGCGACAACATCATGAAGGGCTATTGGAACCAGCCCGCCATCACCGCCGAGACGCTGCGCGGCGGCTGGCTGCACACCGGCGACATGGGCACGTTCGATGCGCACGGCTATCTGTACATCCTCGACCGCAAGAAGGACATGATCAAGCCCGGCGGCGAGAACGTGTATTCGCCGGAGGTGGAGTCCATGATCGCTTCGCATCCGGAGGTGCTGGAGGTGGCTGTGATCGGGCTGCCGGATGAGAAGTGGGGTGAGGCGATCAAGGCAGTGGTCGTGCGGCGCGTGGGCAGCGCGCTGACCGAGGCTGATCTGATCGATTACTGCCGGGAACGCATGGCGCATTTCAAGTGCCCCACGTCGGTGGATTTTCTGGAGACGCTGCCGAAGGGTGGGACGGGCAAGGTGCAGAAGACGGTGCTGCGGGCGCGGTATCGCATATAACGGGACGGCAGATCGTGCGTCGCGCTGGTCCTGAGGATTACAGCTGGTCCTGAGGATTACAATGGTGTGTGCCGGAAATCAGCCGGTTTTTCGGGATCGTTATTCGGATGTTTACGGAGCCGGGCGCACCTCATCACGTGCCACATTTTCACGCCTATTACCAACGGGACGTGGCGGTGTTCAGTTTCGAACCGGTCGAACTGATTGCCGGTTTTCTGCCGAGAAGGCGAAGACGGCTGGTAGAAGCGTGGGCGGAGTTGCATCAAGCCGCTCTCGCGGCCGATTGGACAGAACTACAGGCAGGGCGTAAGCCCGCACCTGTTGAGCCATTGCGGTGAATATCGTATGACGCACCCAATTCATGAAGTTCGGTCATTTGAGGTCGTCGCCCCATATACGCTTTGCGTTTGGTTCGAGGACGGCACGGAGCAGACCATCGACTTTCAGCCTATTCTTGCGGGCGAGATCTACGGCCCATTGCAGGATCTAGCGTTGTTTAATCGCGTCGAGATCGACCCCGAGGTACACACGCTCGTATGGCCCAACGGAGCCGACTTCGACCCCGCCACTCTGCACGACTGGCCGGAATACGAACACGCGATGCGGGAGATGGCACGGCGCTGGGCTCCCGTGAAGGCTTGAATACAGAGAAGGAGCGAGCAATGGAAGTGCAGCTTACAGCCGATCAAAGAGCATTCGCCCGCCGCGCCGTTGAAAGCGGTAGGTTCCGCAGCGAGGAGGACGCCGTAGAGGAAGCGCTTGCCTTGTGGGAAGAACGCGAACGCCGCCGCGTAGCGTTTCTGGCGACCCTGGACGAAGCGCGCGCTTCTCTGGCCCGCGGTGAAGGCCGCGTTATCACGCAGGAGTCCATGCGGGAGCTTGCCGCCGAAGTGAGAGATCGCGGACGCGACCGACTGATTGCTGAATTGGCCCAATAGCATGGCGCACCGCGTAGCGCTGCGCGCAGAAGCCGACCTTGACGACATTTGGCTTTACGTCGCCCAGCAAAGCGCCAGCATGGATGTTTGCCACTCGCCTGATCGCTTCGATTACCGGCCGCTTCTCTTTTCTGTCCGCCTTTCCCTACGTTGGACGTGCCCGCGACGAAGATCTCGGCGCCGGCTCGCGCAGCTTCGCCGTGGGCGAGTACGTCATTGTCTACTGCGTCGAAGGTGCGGACGTTTTCATCCTCAGGGTGGTACACGGCAGACGCGATCTTGAAGCATTGTTCGACCAGTGACCATGAAGCACGCAATTCAGGAGGTTCGGTCAATCGAAATCGTCGCCCCGTACACGCTCTGTGCGTGCTTTGAAGATGGCACGACGCAGACAATCGACTTTCAGCCTGTTCTGACGGGTGAACTCTACGGCCCACTACGAGATGTGGACTTGTTCAGTCGCGTCCGGATCGATCCGGAGGTACGCACGCTGGTATGGCCCAACGGAGCCGACTTCGACCCAGCAACGCTGCGCGGCTGGCCGGAATATGAGGACGAAATGTGGGAGATGGCACGGCGCTGGGCGCCCGTGAAGACTTCAACGTAAGGCCAATCGCCGACCTCCGCCATATGCCACATGCGCTCGGCTAGCCGGCAACGCGGCACTTTGATATCATCCGTACAAATGACATTTGCGAGGTGGGCGTCCTTTGCGCTGGCCCTTTCGCTCGTAACTGCGTCGGCGGGAGGCAAATCGCGCACATGGCAGACCGGTACGCTAATGGACGTATCCGTAAACAGTGTCGACAGCGTTCATGGTGTGAACGGGATTATCAACACCACCGGGATAAACTTCTGGTCATACACCCCGGATGCTGGGGATCGTGTATATGTCGGTGAGCAACGGTCCCGCAAACCAATCCAGTTGGAAGTAAACGCACCGGTTCAGTTTGCCGTCGAAAAAGATCACGTCTTCATCCTGGACCACGAGCGAAAGGAGTTTCGGCTCAATATCATCAAGACGACGCTGAAAACGCGGTAGGCGTGAATTGGGCCGCCAACGGAACGTGGACCGGATCCAATTAGTGGAAGATCTTTCGCGCGACGAGCCTGAGGCCATAATACGGACTCTTGCGATGATGGCGTGCAATCCGGCGATAGCAAGGGTGCTTGAGCGAAACGGAGTCGGGAAGTTCGAGAGCCTCATAGTGGAGGTTATGCCAGGGCTTTCCAAAATCGCCACTCAGACGGAGTTCGATAGCTTTCGCGCAGAAATATGCGAGAAGATTATCCTGACCTTCAGAACTAACAAGGATGTCGGGCTGTCGTGGGGGCAGGCCCAGAAGCCAGTTAACGTATTTCTGAAGGTCTACGTGGCATGGGCCAAGTTGCCGAACCTCGCGACAGCCGAAGGGCTCCAGCCCTTCCTTCACGTCCCCCTGGACAGCGCGCTGATGAGTTTTATTAAGGAGAAGTTTCCTCAAGAATATCGTTGGCACATGCAGGAGGTGTGCGCCAAACTCGTTAGCGACGCGGCGGCGCAACACCCAAACCTGGCGCAAGGTCGAACCACCCGCTGGCTTATCGACAACGTCGAACTGTCCTTTATGCCAAGGCCGGTGTACATTGCTTGGCAGGAATTCCTGCGCTTCATTCACCGGGATCGCCCTATTCTTCTGGACACGATCTGGGCGACGCGACGCGACCACGTCGCCGGCGCGTGACCCGGAGTTCCCGGCCTCCTCCCCCTCCTTATTCTTTCGGCCCAATCCCCAGCGTCTTCATCTTCCTGTACAAGTTACTCCGCTCCAACCCGAGTAACTCCGCGGTCCGCGTCACATTTCCATTAGTCTCATCCAGCTTCTTCAGAATATACTCGCGCTCCACCGCTTCCCGCACTTCCGCCAGGCTGCCGAAGCGGTCCATGGGCCGTTCCGCCGGCCGCCGCGTGACATTCAGCGGAATATGCCGCGCATCCACCCGCACCTGCGGATTCAAAATCACGATGCGCTCAATCAAATTCCGCAGTTCGCGCACATTTCCCGGCCAGTGATAATCCTGCAGAATGCGGTATGCCTCCGGCGTCAGCTCCTTGGGCTTGCGGCCGTAGGCCGTAGTGAACTCGCGCAGGAAATAGTCGGCCAACAGCGGGATATCTTCGCGCCGGTCGCGCAGCGGCGGCACGTGGAACGGGATCACGTTCAGCCGATAGAACAGGTCTTCGCGGAAATTGCCGCGCTCGATCTCTTCTTCCAGGTTCTTGTTGGTGGCCGCCACCACGCGCACGTCCACCTGCACCGAAGCGCCCGCGCCCACAGGCTCGAAGCGCTGCTCCTCCAGCGCGCGCAGCACCTTGGCTTGCGTGCGAAGGCTCATGTCGCCCACTTCGTCCAGGAAAATCGTTCCGCCATCGGCTTTCTGGAACTTGCCGATCTTGGTTTCGTGCGCGCTGGTGAAGCTGCCCTTGATGTGCCCGAACAGCTCGCTTTCGATCAGCTCTTCGGGGATGGCCGCGCAGTTCACTTCCACAAATGGCTCGGCGGCGCGCGGGCTCATGGCGTGTAGCGCGTGCGCCACCAGTTCCTTGCCGGTGCCGCTGGCGCCGTATATGAGCACGCGTCCGTTGGTGCCCGCCATCAGCGCCAGCTCGTGCCGCAACGCCTTCATGGGCACGCTCTCGCCGATGATGCGGTAGCGCGATTCCGTGTCTTGCCGCAGACGGCTGTTTTCGATCTGCAGCCGGCGGTGCTCCAGCGCGTTCTTGGCCACTACCGTTATCTTCTGAATGGTCAGCGGCTTTTCCAGAAAATCGAACGCGCCCAGCTTGGTCGCCTTCACGGCCGTTTCGATATTGCCGTGTCCCGAGATCATCACTACCACGGGCCGGTCGGGCAAGGGCATTTCTTGAATGCGCGTCAACGCCTCCATGCCGTCCATGCCAGGCAGCCAGATGTCCAGCAGCACCAGTTCACAAGGCTCCCGGCCCAACTCATCGAGACACGCCTCGCCGCTTTCCACCGCGTGCGCCGCATAGCCTTCATCTTCAAGCACACCGCTCAACGACCGCCGGATGTCCGGCTCATCGTCCACGATCAGGATGCGGACCGGTTTCATGCGCCGACCACTGCCGGCTTCGGCGTGGGCTCGCCGTTATCGGAGTCCACCAGCGCCGGAATCTCGATGGTGAAGCGCGCGCCGGCGGGCTGGTTGTCCTCCACCCGGATTTGCGCGCCGTGGTCGGCGAGGATGTGACTGACGATGGCCAGTCCCAGACCCGTGCCGCGGCCTTTGGTGGAGAAGTAGGGCAGGAACAGCTTCTCCTTCTCGTCGGCCGAAACACCGCAACCGGTATCGGAGATTACCAGTTCGACAGTTTCATCCGCGCCGGCTTGCGTGGCGATCAGCAGCCGCTTCACCAGCGCATCCTGCATGGCCTCGGCGGCGTTGTCCACCAGGTTCACCACCACGCGTTGGAATTGGTCCCTATCGATGTTGACCGGGGGCAAGTCCGCGGCGAGCTGCACCCGAATGTCGATGCCGTCCAGGCGGCCGTGGAATACCGCCAGCGCGGCCTCCACCACTTCATTCAGATCGCTGCGCACGGGCTGCGCGGCGGGAAAGCGCGCGAATTGCGAGAACTCGTCGACCAGCGTCTTCACCGATTCGACCGAGCGCGAAATGGTGCTGGCGCATTCGTTCAGGATGCGGCTGTTTTCCGGTGGAATCTGCAGACGTTCCAACTGGCGGCTCAGGCGTTCGGCCGAAAGCGCCATGGGGGTCAGCGGATTCTTGATTTCATGCGCCACGCGCCGCGCCACTTCGTGCCAGGCGGCGGCTTTTTGCGCGCGCAGCAATTCGCTGGTGTCCTCCAGCACGATTACAAAACCGGAGGTCAGCTTCTCCTCCAGGGCCGAAACCGTCACCGCCATGTGCATGGTCTGGCGCTCGGTCTGCATTTCAAGCTGGCGCGACGCCAGGCCAGTGCGCCGCGCGCGTTTCATCAGGTATTTGATTTCGGCCGTGTCTTCACGGGAGAACAGATCCTCCAGGCGCGTGGCGGTGGCCACCTGCGCTTCCGGAAACATACGGCCTAGCGCGCGATTGACGCGCCGGATGTAGCCGTCCGCGCCAATCGAGATGACTCCGGTGGGAATGCTTTCCAGGATCGCTTCAGTGAAGCGGCGGCGCGCGTCGAGTTCGCGGCTGTTGGCTTCCAACTCCTGGGTCATCTCGTTGAAGCCGCGCACCAGGCTGGCCAATTCGTCGATGGCACGCACCTGCACGCGGTGCTTCAGGTTGCCCTTACTGACTTCGCCGGCGGCATGCAGCAGCGCGGTGATCGGTATGCTGATTTGCTTGGAAAGAAACAGCGCGATCCAGGTGGCCACGAACAGCACGAAGAGCGTGATCATGGCCATGAACGCCAGGTAAAAGGTGCGCAGGTTGCGCTTGGAGCCGGCCAGTTCCTTGAATGCGCGGTCCGATTTGTCGATCTCCCGCTGCTTTTCGGTGATATCGATCGGCACGCGGGCGGCCAGTTCGACGGTGCCCCTCAGGGCGCCATTGATTTCAATGGCGTGCCGGGCGATCACGGTCTGTTTATCGCGCGCAGGCGGGATGGGGAACGGCCCGATCGAATCCAGCGGCGCGTCTCCGGTAACTGGAATGATGGCCGCCGATGCCAGATCCTGCTCCTTGGCGAACCGCTGCAGAAAGCCGGGCGTCTTCACGCCTTGTTCCAGCAGCAGACGGGTTTCGGGCTGCGCCGCCAGCAAGGCGGCCTGCAACTCGGCTTCGTCGCGGAGTTCATTTTGCAGCGTTTCGGAGACTTGCACAAAGATCTGATGCGACGCGTCGGTCGGCTGGCTGAACCATTTATCGAGGTTGCGGTTCAGCACTTCGTAGCTGAACAGCACCAGGAACAAGGCGGGCGTGATGCTGAGGGCCAGGGCGCCGAGGACCAGCTTGGTCTGGATGCGCGAGCCTTCGCGGCCGCTGCGCCGGTCGATGTACAGCTTCACGATGGTGCGCACCAGCATGAAGCCCAGCGTGACCATGAGCACGAAGATCAGGCTGGAAATGGCCCAGAAGATGAAGGTTTGCTGCGGATCGGCCGGCCCGTATTTGCCGAAATTGAAGGATCCCTGCCAGACTACCAGGGCCACCGAAATCGCCAGCAGGACGATGCCGCCGACGTAGAGGATTCGCTTTCGCACCTCTTTGAATTATAGTGGACTTGCACAGGCAGGCGGCCTGCGAGGCACGCCGCAGGCTGCGAGCCTGCCCCACTAATCGCCGCTCTTGCCGGGCTTCTTTTCTTTGAACAGGTCCATGGGTTCCTTATGCGGAGCCATGGCGACGTCGAAAAAGCCGATCATCATCTCTTCCCAACTTTGATCGCCCCAGCGCACGATCTTAGTGGCGTCCGGGTTAAAGGGATTATTGGGAGAATTATCGAAATGCGCCACGCAGTGCAGCCGAGTGCCCGCGGGCAGCACTTTCTGATCGGTCAGGTAATAGAAAAGCTGCCAACTGAAGTCGTACTTCGGCACCCGCAGCAGCACTTCCGATTCGCCGGTTGTATAGAAAGCCGTGTATTCAAAATCCTTGCCGCGCAGGTGCATATGAGGCATCATGTCAACCAGTTTGGCCGGCTCCTGTAAGGTGATATCGGACTCCACCTCGTAGTTGCCGTCGCCCGCCGGAATCTCGAACTTGTCGTTGGAGGCGCCCACCGTGTAAACCCGCTCCTGGGGTGGCTCCTTGGCGAAAACCAAGCCGATGCGGCTGCGGTCCGTGCCCGGCTTGCCGTTGGCGGTATAGTGCATCTGGAAAACGAAATCCGATCCCGCTTTCACCAGCTTGGCCTGGCCGGCGCGCAGGACGCCGGGCGGCATTCCGGGAGCGAAACCTACCAGCAATTCGGGCGGCCCGGTGTCATCGTCGTCCCGCTTGTGTTTGCGCTTTTCTCTGGTTTCTTCCTTGGCCATCACGAAGGGTATGCCGGGTTTGGCATCCTTCAACCATTTCGATCCCGGCGGGCGGATGAAGGCGATAATGTGATGCACGAGTTGCCGGTTGCCCGGGCGCGCCTCGATTTCCTGCACCCATTTGTCTTCGGTGAAGCCGGAAGGGATCACGATGTACTGATAGTCGATGGTTCCCGAGGCCGGAACGGCGAATTCGTTGGGCATCTCGAAGACCGCGTCGGGCGTGTGGATGCCCCAGCCTTCCGCGAATTGAACAGGCTTGGGAGCTTCGGCAGGATCGCCTTCGCGGGCGCCGCCGTCGGCCCACGCCACCAGCGTATCGATCTCTTCGCGGGAGAGCGAGCGGTCGTTGCTGAACTTGCCGAAGTGCGGATCGGCCGGCCATGGCGGCATCTTGCGGGTGATGACGGCCTCCCGGATGGCCTTGGCCCACGGCCGCGCGTCCTTATAAGTAAGGAACGACATGGGCGCCGCTTCGCCCGGCCGGTGGCATTCCTGGCAGCGATTTTGCATCACCGGCAGGACGTTTTTGTAAAAAGTCGGTTGAGAAGGAATCGTGGCGGCGCATGCCAAAGCAGACGCGGCAATACCCAGCAGGAACGATCGAACAGCCATCCGCACCTCCAAAGTGTGCTGTTTTCTTATATTAAGCCAGTGCGGCCGGCGGTGTAAAGCGGCGTTGCAGGTGCGCCGGGGACAGGATAGACTAAAGAATACCGCGCTGTTGCAGCAATCCCCGGTCGTCTAATGGTAGGACAGCGGCCTTTGGAGCCGTGAATCGTGGTTCGAATCCATGCCGGGGAGCCATGCCGTTAAGAATCAATAACTTTCAATGCAAAGTTGACAGCGTGTACGAGTACTTGTACACTGGAGGGGTGTCTCAGGCCATAAAAAGCCTAGTTTTGTACAAGCGACACCTCCAGGGTTGCACCATCCACAATAGCCGTGTCCCGCGCAGCAAGCGCCGTTTCTGGATGGATTGTGATTGTCCAATCTGGATTCATGGTCGCACGCCGACTGGCGACATTGTTCCTCGACAAAGCACACAGTTCTCCGACTTGAAG
>Ga0187887_10001721_pt1 | contig 18416 bp, 20 predicted proteins | sample June2016WEW_7_10_FD_132977 | JGI IMG/M metagenome (GOLD analysis project Ga0187887, IMG submission 132977) | Peatland microbial communities from SPRUCE experiment site at the Marcell Experimental Forest, Minnesota, USA - June2016WEW_7_10 | ecosystem: Environmental > Terrestrial > Soil >...
GCCGTCGGCAGCAGTCCGGCATTCGAACCCGGCGGCCTGCAAGGAGAGCTTGATCACGGCTCGAATTGCAGCATCGTCGTCGCCAACCAGGATCACCGGCTTGACTGTGGCAGTGCCCTCGACCTCCGGAATCACTTCCTTGCGCGGCGCCGCAGCGGGCTGTGGCACAGGCACGGCATGCGCGAATTGGTGCTGCAACTCAACCAGTTTCTGAAGCAGGTCGCTTCGTTTGCCAGGATTGAAAGTCGCGAGAAGGGCCTCCAATGCGCGAGCCCGGCGGGTGATCTCCGGGAACCCGAGCGTGCCTCCGACTCCGGCCCAACCGTGGGCTCGCTTGCGGATGGAAACGAAGTCCAGGTCGGGCACGATAACTCGTTTGGCTGTGAACTGGGAAAGGAGGTCGCGGCACTCAGAGGCGCCAGCGGCGAGAAACTCCTTGCATAATTCCTCGAGGGGCAGGTCTTCGAGCGAAGACGTGTCCGGGGCTGAAGCGGGTCCGCCCAGGAAGGCCCGAATCAATCCGGGAAACACGTCCATGTCGACGGGTTTGCCGATCGAACACTCGCAGCCAGCTCGCTGCGCCTCCGCCTCCCCCTCCTTCGAATGGGCGGCTGTGAGCAGGATCACAGGGATGGTTCTCCAGGCTTGGTTTTTCTTGACGACTCGTGTGAAATCGAGGCCGTCCATGCCGGGTAGCTGGAGGTCGGTGACAATCAGATCGGGCGGGTTCCCTGCGAGCTGTTCCAGTGCGCTTTCAGCGTCTTCCGCCGTTTCGGCGAGGAAACCGGCTTTGCGGATCAGGACGGCGGTAATCCTGAGATTGACCGGATTATCGTCGACCACCAGGACTCGTTTCGTCGGGTTGGCTGCACCTGGGCTCATAGTTCGATCCTACACTCCGGAAACTCTGCGATCGGGCCGCAAAGGCCTGGGTGATTCCTGGATGGTATCCACATTTTACATCTTATGGTCTGCGTGGGAGCACCCGTCACCGGCGTGCAGTACTGTGTGTACTCAAGCGCGAGGACCGGCGCTCGCCGTCTCCTGGTTCAGGACGCGCGTCGCGCCGGACGGCCCGCCGGTTCCAGGTCTGTTTCCAGGACAGCAATGTGATCAGGGTGCGCCGGTTCTGCCGGTAGAGGGTTCCCCGGGAGGCCGTCCAGCAACTTGTAGATCTCCTCGCTCCGGATCGGTTTGGCGAGGTAGCCATCCATGCCGGCGTCCAGGCAGCGCTGGTCATCGCCCTTCATCGCGTGCGCCGTCATCGCCACGATGGGTTGGTGCTTGTGTGTGCCGCGCTCGCTCTCGCGGATGGCTGTCGTGGCTTCGAAGCCATCCATCTCGGGCATCTGGATATCCATTAGCACCAGGTCGAATACGTCCTCTTGCAGCGCGGCCAGCGCCTCTCGTCCGTTGACGACCACGGTAACCCGGTGCCCGCGCTTTTCGAGTATCTTCACCGCCACCTTCTGATTGACGGGATTGTCTTCCGCCAGCAGGACTTTCAGACTGGACTCCAGGTGCCGCTGGCGAATCACGTGGCGCGTAATCACCGCGTCGGGGGCCGAAGTCGCGGCCATGCGGTCGAGCAGCATAAAGACCGCTTCGCGCAACTCGGATTGGCTCACGGGCTTGGTCAAATGCGCGGCTACGCCCAGTTCCTTGCAGCGCGCTATGTCGCCGCGCTGCCCGGCCGAGGTGAGCATCATGATGGGAATGGCAGCGAGTTTCGGGTCCGCCTTTACGCGCGCGGCGAGTTCGAATCCGTCCATCTCCGGCATGTTCACGTCGGTCACGAGCAGCGTCACCGGCTTGCCGGCCTCCGCCCGCTCGCGCATCAGGGCCAGCGCGTCACGAGCGCGTTCGGCCACCAAGATCTCCGCTCCGTACCTGCCGAGGGTATCCCGCAGAATGCGGCGGTTGGTCTCATTGTCGTCCACAACCAGGAACTGCGTGCCTTCCGGCACGTGCGGCGACACGGCTCGGCTGGGCCGAATCAGCTTCGACATCCCCATGCGCGTGGTGAAGTGGAAACAACTGCCCTGGCCGGGCTCGCTCCCCACCCACATTTCGCCGCCCATCATCTTCACCAGGCGCAGCGAGACGGTCAGCCCCAGGCCCGTGCCGCCGTATTTGCGCGTGGTCGAGCCATCGGCCTGCGAGAAGGCTTCGAAGATCCTGTCCTGCTTGTCCGGCGGGATGCCGATACCGGTATCCCGCACCGAGAAGTGCAGCAGCAGCGCATCGTCCTCGCGGCTATTCAGCTCGGCCTTGACGACGATTTCACCGCAGTCGGTGAATTTGAGGGAGTTGCCCACCAGGTTGGTTATGACCTGGCTGAGCCGCGTGGGATCGCCGATCAGCATCTCGGGGACTTCGGAAGCCACCTCGCAGGTCAGCTCCAGTTTCTTTTCGGCGGCCCGCAGGCCGAAGGTTTTCATGATCTGGTCGAGCTTGTCCGCTAAGGCAAAGTCCACGCGATCCAGGTTCAGCTTACCCGCCTCGATTTTGGAAAAATCCAGAATGTCGTTGACCACGGTGAGCAGCGCTTCCGCCGAGTTGCGCGCCATGGTCAGATACTCGCGCTGTTCCGACGTGGTCTCCGTATCGAGCAGCAGTTCGGTCATGCCCAACACACCATTCATCGGCGTGCGGATTTCGTGGCTCATGTTGGCCACGAATTCGCTCTTGGCCTGGCTGGCGGCTTCGGCCGCTTCCCGCAGACGCGCTTCCCCATCCAACTGCTTGCGAATGATGCCGGTCTGCCGCTGCACCCTTTTCCGCAGCGCCAGGATCCACGCCGCCGAGCAAAGAGTTATCGTGCCCATCAGCGCCAGCATCTGCAAGGCATGCGTTGCGTTCAGCCACGGCGCGTCGCGCAGCACGACAATGTCGCCGGCCGACCGCATATACAGGTCGAAGGCCGTCGGCACGTCATGGTTCTTGTTCTCCACGCTGACCGAACAAACGCCGGTCAGCCGGAGCAATGCGCCGCTGTTGGGCCAGACTGTCTCCTTGCGCTCGTACGGCAGGTGCGCGTCGAACAGCAGATCTCCGGCTTGCACCACCAACCTCTGGTCGGCAAGCGTGGAGACATGGTCTACCACGGTGCCTTCCAGACTTGCCAACTGGGAATCGCACTTCCCGGCCAGGGCGTCCTCCGCTGTGGTGTAGGGTGGATTGAGCAGCGAGGCGCGGCCCAACCGCCGCACTTCCGCGTGCTGCAAAATCGGGGAGAACGGGCCTGGAACCGCCATTCCAACCGCTTCCACTGCGTCGCCGGGATGAAGATCCTTGGGCAAGGTCGCCTCAACCCGAAGGCCCGCTGTGGAGTCTTCGACATAGGCGGCGCCGCCCGGATCGATCAGGGTCAAGGTACCGCGGACGCGAACACGGTGGCGCTCCTCGGGCGAATACTGCATCAGGCTCGAAACGCGCGTTTCGGGGATGTCCGCGACGTCGGCGGCTCCCGGCGTGAGGATCGTGATATTCCTCCAACTCGGCACGAACATATGGATGCCGATCAACTGGCGCCGCTCATTGAAGAGGGTGCCACAGACGCCTTCCATCCGCACCCGGGCGTCCAGCAGGTGGCCGGCCAGGGGACCCGCGTCGTCCAGGTAGGTCACGAACGTGTGTACGCCCTCAACCACCGTGAGCTCGAATATGCCGCCTACCTCCTGGACTTCGGCTATGGTGCCTTCGGCTTGCACCCAGTCGCTATCTACGCGTCCCGTGTAGAGCAGGTCGAGACTCGCCGGCCGCGGTTTCGGCATCATGCCGGGTCCGATGCGGCGGACCTTGCCACTATGCAGGGTTGGAGCGAAGTTGCCGGGATTTGTAACACCGGTTATTTCCACCAAGTCTCCCACCGCGAAATCGTTGTCACGGGGGCCGTCGTACCACAGGAAGATCCCGTCCGTATCGTCCTGCACGAACGCCACGCCGTTGCTTTGGCGGTACGTCACCACCGCTTGAAGCTTCACGGCCAACGAACGCGCGGCGTCCGTTACCGGCAGCGTGTGAACCTCGCGGATGTGCTTTAGTACACCGCGCTCGACTGGCGCCTCGGATTGCGTGGACAATGCGCCTTCCAGCACCGCCGCGCCCGTGGCCGTCAGCACCGGGAAAGCCGCAATCTCTTCCGCATCGTTTTCCGGCAGCGTCCCATCCGTCAGGGTAAGACGCATTTCGCCGGTGGAATCGCGGAACCACCGTTCCTGTCCGGCGTCTTTGGTGAGAACGCTTCCCAGTAGCCGGACGCGGCGGTTGGGAACCGATCGGGCCATCCGCATCGCCTCCGCCGCCGAGACCAGCGGAAGCGACGCGACAGGCGCTTGCGGCACTACTTCGGTCACGTATCTCAGGTCGGGGCTCAGCAGTTGGAGGTCCTCGCTTCCGGAGTGGCTGGCAGCCCGGTGCGCCACGCCCTTCGCGCGGACTCTGGCGCCCATCAGGTCCGCCAGCGACGTGTGGTTTTCAGTTCCCGCAATCGTCATGCGCACGCGCCGGCCGTCTACAACCAGGTGCAGGGTTACGACACCGAAACGGTCGGAGGTGACCGCATGGGCCAGCCCCTCTACCTCGATCCACTGCCAGTCGACCTGGCCCTTGAGCCACTCCTCGGAAGACGTTCGTCTGGCAACCGGGAAGTCGGCCCGGGCCAGCCGTTTGGCGATTGGCCTGGCCAGCGACATGCCGCTTTGGGCCGGGCGCGCTACGCCGCAGACCTCCACCCGCTCAGCGACGCGCAACTCCGCGTTCACCCGGTCGAACCTGATGGCGCCCGTCTGGTCTTGAATTACAAGGGTTCCGGAATCCGCACTGTAATACGTGGACACGCCCGTCACGCACGCTTCCAGCCCCGCGGACAACCTCCCGGCGCGGAGGTCGGCCACGCTCACCCGCCCACCTGGACCGATGTGCGGATGCGAACATGCAATCAGCACGAGTATGCCGTTGGCCAGCACAACGGTGCCGAGTCGCGTATCGCTCACATTCTACTTATCGGCGGTTTCGCCCTCGATTCGAGTTGTAAGTGCCAAGCAAATCAAGGACTATCCCAACTTCCAAACTCGCGCCCATGGTGCCGCCTGCGCTGGGTTTGGGAGGCTCCAGCTCCCGAGCCGGAGCGGCCATGCATGTTACGCTTGTATCGTTGGTGCTGCCGTCCGCTCCGCCATCGGGCCTGCCGGAAGTGCCCCTCCGCTTTTGAGAAGAAACGGATCTAAATTACTGAGAAAAGGTAAACCCTAACTGAACGACCCATTTGCGCGTACTCTGACGGTACTGGGAATTTCAGCACTACCCGATCGCGCCGAACCCGACGATCATAATGTAACGATCTATGCGTGGTATGGATCTGATTCCAGGCAACCGCCGAGCAGCCCAACAGTACCAATGCGAAATGCCGCTGCGCTTTGTGTGCCAAAGCGGCGGAGTCCAGTATACGGGTAGCGGCTGTACCGCGGATTTGGGCCGCAGGGAGGTTCACTTCGTTTCGGACAATCCGCTTCCCTACGGCGCCGAAGTGGAACTCCGTATTGAGTGGCCGTTCCTGCTGCAAGGCGTCTGTCCGCTGGAGCTGCGGATGTGGGGGCGGGTAGTGAGAAGCGACGAGCAGCGGACCGTTGTCACAATGAGGGATTACGAATTCCACACTTGCGGATCGAGGTCTTTCAATCAGGCCAGCGCCAGCGCAGCCACCTGGAGCATTGTTGCCTGAGGAGCTAACGAGACGCCCAGCATGCTGCGCGCCCGTCCTCCGCTGGTTTGGCCCTGCAAAAGGCAACGCTCGAAACCGTTCCACCCTTCCACGCGCACCGAAGAACCCCGGCGCTCCACCTTGTATACGGCCTCAGCGCCAAACTCGGCGGCCAACCCCGGGAGCGACCATCCGGCGGGCTCGATCATTCGAAATCCGCCCTGACGGTCGAGAACCATGAGCGTGTCGCCCAGAGCGGCGCTATCGGCGGTGGCGATCTCCAGAATCTCTTCGGCGCGCCGGAAGAATGGGTTCACACCAGACTTATCGGCGCGCGGCGGGTTTTTTCAATGAGATTTTGAGCGGCCGTTTCGGCGAGACCTGCCGGTTACTACTTGACGGGCAAAGCGGCGAGAATCTGCTTTACGTAGTCCTGCGTTTCCGGAATACTCGGGACTCCCGCGGCGGCATCGACTCTGGACGGTCCGGCGTTGTAAGCGCCGAGCGCCAGCGTCAGATCGCCCCCGTAACGCACCAGCAACTGCTTGAGGAACCGAGCGCCGGCCTCGACGTTGTCAGCCGGATCAAAGGGGTTCGGAACGCCGAACTGGCTGGCGGTGGCGGGCATCAGTTGCATCAGCCCCATGGCTCCCTTCGGCGAAACCGCGCAAGGACGGAAGGCGGATTCCTGCTGGATGACGGCGCGCAGCGTCTCCTGGTCCAGATCCTGCCGTTTGGCGGCGTGCTCCACCAGGGAATCGACCTCGGACGATGGCAGCGATTCACAATCGGCAGCGGCCAGCGCGGGCGCCGCCACATTCGCCCCCAACCCGGCAGGTGGGGTCAGAATAAAGAAGGAGCCTCGCTCAGCCTTGCCGGTTTGTTTCTCCAGAGAAGCACGCTGGCGAGCCAGGGAGGCCTCCATGGACGCGACCGCCGAGCGTTGTTGGGCCACCGACGCCTCCATCGCGGTCCGCGCGTCCACGGAGGTCTGTGCGGACAACGCCGCGGTGGCGGAGATAACGGCCAAAGCCAGTCGTACGTACGTGGTTCCCATCATAATCTCCCTCGAATCAGAAGCCTCTCCCGCCGATGTGATTGGTGAGGGCCGCAAGGCGATTCGGCAATGGAGATAGGGCCTTTAAGTCGCGCATCCATGAGCGTCCAGGTGGCCGCAGATGCCTCGCAAGAAAATCCGGCGTTGATGAGCCAACTGGTGGTCGCGATCCGTGGGCTGAACCGTCCGGAGTTGCTGGAACAAGGGCGCGAGTACAGGCTGCGGCGGCGTGCGACCGAAAAGCGGCCGGCAGTGGACCTGTTAGACCTGGAAACTGGCGAGGTGCTCGACGAGTTTCCACCCGAAGCGGTCCTCCGCATGATGGCGGAATTAGAAAAAGAACGAGAAGAGGAAGTATAAGCGATATGCCGATAGATCCGTATCTGGAAAGCCGCATACTGGCGGCGGATCCCGTTGAATTGATTCATATCCTGTACGAACATGCGCTGACGCAGGTGAAACTGGCGCGCATCGCTCTTGCAGAAGGCGACATCCCGGCTCGTTGCCAAGCCGTCTCGAAAACGTTGGCGGCGCTTGGCGAACTCGAAGGCTCGCTCGATTTCAACGCTGGCGGCTCCATCAGCAAGAATCTGGCCAGGCTTTACCAGTACATGCGGAGACGGCTGCTCGAGGCAACCGTGAAGCGGGATGCCGGGGCGCTGGCCGAGGTGGAATCGCTTCTGCGGACGCTCGATGAGGGCTGGACCGCCATGCAGCATGCCGAATCCGTCCCAGCCGCCTTGCTGTACTCGAATTCCGTGGCCGATGCCGCCGCACATTGCTGGAGCGCCTAACTGAATTCGGTTAACTGCCCGACGTCTTCTGCAATCCTTTTGCGATCAGATTCGATAACCCGAGACCGCCGCTTTGCGCCATGGATTGCGCGAAGATCTCCTGCCCGTACTCCATGGCTGACGAGGACGAGTCGTCGTCGCCCGTGCCCAGCCAGCCGCCTTCGGAATCGTTCATCGATTTCATCATTTGCCCGATCAGGAGCGCCTCGAACTGCTTGGCCGCATCCTTCACTTTGGCGGGGTCGTCCGGCTTGCGCACGGCGACGGTCGAGCCCGCCGCCGGCGCGGCTTTGAGAGCGTCCAGCATCTCTACCTCCTAAATCACCCTCAGCTCGGCATCCAGTGCGCCGGCGGCTTTGAGGTTTTGCAGAATCGAGATAATATCGCGCGGACTGGAGCCGATGGCGGTAAGCGCGCGCACCAGTTCCTCGACCGTTGCCCCCTGCTTCAGCAGCACACTGCGGGACTGCTCCTGCTTCGCCGATACGTTGGTCATCTGGGTTACCTGCGTGGTGCCGGAACTCATCGCATTTGGCTGGGAGACCAGCGGGATGGTCTGGATCTCCACGTTCAGATTGCCCTGCATGATGGCGACCGGCGCAATCTGGACATCTTTCCCCATCACGATGGTGCCGGTCCGTTCGTTGACGACGATGACGGCTTCGCTATCCGTCTCCACGGTGAGGCGGTCCATTTCCGCAACGAACTCGGTGGTCCTTTTTTCGTATTCGGGCGGGAGAGAGACGGCGATCACCGCGGAGTTTTCGGCGTGGGCGATGTCGCCGAATCGCTTGTTGAGCACTTCGGTGACCCGCGCGGCGGTGACAAAGTCGGCGCGCTGGAGTTGCAGGCGCATGTGCGTCGTGAGGTTCAGGCTCGGCGACATGCGTTCCACGATCGCGCCGTTGGGAATGCGGCCCACAGTGGGGTGATTCTGAGTGGTGGTGGTGGTGCCGCTGCCGGCCTGAAATCCCCCAAGTACCAGCGGACCTTGCGCCACCGCGTAAACCTGGCCGTCGGCGGCCTTCATTCCCGCCATAAGCAGGACCCCACCTTGCAGGCTGGGTGAATCTCCCAGCGCGGCCACGGTTACGTCGATACGAGACCCCGCCTGTGCAAACGGAGGCAGCGTCGCGGTTACCATCACCGCGGCGGTGTTCTTCACCATGATCGCGGTGGGGTTCACGGTCAGCCCCATGCGTTCCAGCAGGTTGGTCAAGCTCTGGGCGGAGAAGACGGTCTGCTGCCGGTCGCCAGTTCCCGCCAGGCCGACTACCAGGCCATAGCCCATCAACTGGTTGTCGCGTACCCCTTCGAGCGAAATCAGTTCCTTGAGCCGCACCGCGCCATGCGCGCCCGGAACGGCAATGGACCCGAATACCAACAGCGCCGCGAACAGATGTTTCATGGCAGCCCTCAGAAAGGCAAAATCGCAAGCATGATGCGGTACAAAATGTTGGGTCGCCGGATGGCGTCGTTCACCACGCCCTTGCCATCGATCTTGATTTCCATCTGGGCGATCTGGTTCGAGCTGATCATGTTGCCGGTGGTCAAATCCGCGGGTCGGATCACGCCGCGGACCGTAACCAACTGATGTTCGGAGTTGACCTGGACTTGCTTGGTTCCTTCGATCACCAGGTAGCCGTTGGGCAGAACGTTGGTGACGCGAGCGCTCAATGTGGTGCTCAGTGAGGCGGTTCGCGAAGTGGTTCCGGCGCCATTCAGTGCCCAGGAACTATTGAGGTTCAGCAGGTTCTGCGCAGCGCCGCCAGGGCTCTTCGGACCGGCGAGAGCGGAGATCTGACTGGTGGCCGCCGAGGTCCGCGACGATTGGGTGGCCCCGGTGGCCACGGCCGAAGCCTGCTCGGCCACCACGATCGTCACCAGGTCGTCGACTTGCGCGGCGCGTACATCGCTGCCGACATCCGTCATACGCGAGGCTGGCGACCAAAGCGAGCCCGCCGATGGCTGCACCGGGGCCGTCGGCTGTTTGAGCGCTTCCTGCAGGTATTTGTCCAGCGCACTGGGCTCGGGCTTCTTTTTCTTATCCGCGCCATAGCCGGCGGCGGCGAAGATTGCCAAGACGGCGGCCACGATCGATACTCTGGAATGCATAACCTAAACCTTCACTGGCTGATCGCGGCAAACTCGGTTTGCACGACGACCTGACCCTTGTCTTTGATACGCGCCCGAAAAGTCTTATTGCTGGACGGATTCCGTACGGTGATAAAATCGCCGCTGCGTCCGCCCGATTCCGCTTGGGCAACCAGCGCGAGGCGAGCCGCGCCGCTTTGGACCTCGACGCGGACGGCATCGCCGCGGTTCACGTCGTTGGGCCGAGTCAGAAACTCGGGGCGGATCTGGCTCCCAGCCGCGATGGCCCGCGCCGGAACCATGCCTAGAAGAGACGCTGGCGCCGTTTTTCCGGACCTATCCAGGGAAGGGAAACACTCGCCCCGCTCCACCACGACCGCTTGCGGATTGATCGGTTGTCCAGCCTTCAGCGCTTCCTGCGCGATCATCCGCTCGCAGGGCACCGTCACCCGCACCTTGGCCCATACTGCGTAGCGGCGATCGCCACCGTAAACTACATCGCCGCGCCATAACGCGGGATCCTTTTGTGTGTCTAAAGCGGGCTTTCCGAGCGTTGCGAGGGGAAACTCCAGGCGGCCCCGCGGCACGAGACTCAGGCTTGTTTCGGTAATATCGATGCGTGCGCCGGAGTCTGGGAGCGACTCGCGCATGGCCTGCAGAATGTGTCCGCGATCGAGCGATTCCATCGGCCATTCGAAGCACACGTCCGCCGTCGAATCGAGCCGGATGGAATATCGCCGCGCCAGCGAAGCCAACTCGGAAGCACGGAATGTGCGTTTGGAGCCCGGAGGCGGCATACTGCCCAGCAATGTCTCGGGCGGGAGCGCGCGGAATTCAGGGAGGGCGGCGGCCAGGTGCTCGCCCAGGATCCGGTCACCCTCCACCGGTTTGCAGGCTAGTAACTGCGCGGGAGTGAATCGCACAACGCAAAACAGCGCAATTAGAGCGCGGAACATCATTGTTTCAGGTTGTTGACCTGTTGATACATGTCGTCGGCTGCCTTGACCACCTTGGAGTTTGCCTCGTAGGCGCGTTGCGCCACGATCAGGTTAATGAACTCCTGGACGACGCTGACGTTGGACTGCTCTGTGTATCCCTGCATCAACGTGCCCAGTCCGTCCTGTCCGCCGGGGGGCCCCACGATGGGATCTCCGGAAGCAGTGGTAGGCTGATACAGGTTGGTGCCGAGGCTGTTCATGCCGGCCGGGTTTTGGAACATGGCGAGCTGGATCTGCCCTGCCTTTTGCGCGGCGGTCTGGCCGGGCAGGGTGTAGCTCACTGTGCCATCGGTCGCGATGGTCACCGTTTGCGCGCTGGACGGAATTGTAATCGTCGGCTGCAACTGATTGCCGTTACTCGTGACAAGGTTGCCGTTCATGTCGAGCTGGAACGATCCGTCGCGGGTGTAGGCCAATTGACCGTTGGACTGGAGGATCTGGAAGAAGCCGTTGCCCTGAATCGACAGGTCCAGTGGGTTGCCGGTTTGTGTAAGGCTGCCCTGCGAGAAGATGATCTCGTTGGACGACGCCCGTGTGCCGAGTCCGAGTTGGAGGCCGGCAGGCACGGTGGTCTGCTGGCCCGAGGAAGCGCCCGGCTGCACCATATTCTGGTACAGCAGGTCCTGAAACTGCGCTTGACGGGACTTATAGCCTGTGGTGTTGGCGTTGGCCAGGTTATTGGCAATGTTATCCACGTTGAGCTGCTGCGCGACCATTCCGCTAGCGGCACTGAACAAAGCACGGATCATCTTAAACTCCTTGAATATCGTTCCGAATCAATCGGCTGGTGAACAGAGGCCAGAGCCATCTTACGAACCGACACGGGCCACCTCCTGAATATTCTTCGTATCCATATCACTGCTGATTCCGATCGCCTTTTGCAGCATTTCGAACTGGCGCATCACGCCGACCAGCCGCATAGCGGCCTCTGCCACCGGCACGTTCGAGCCTTCGATTTTCCCCTGTTGCACTTCTGCATTTGCCGCCGCGACCGGCGGGTTGTTGGGATCGCTGTTCTGGAAGCAGGTGTTTCCCACCTTGGTTAACGGGCGCGTGGACTTGAAATCCACCACAGCCAACTGGCCCAGCGATTGGCCGTTTTGCTGCACGGTGCCGTCGGGCGCGATCGCGATCGGCTTGTTGGGGGAAACATGAATCGTTTTGCCGTCGGTATTGCGCAGCGTATATCCTTCAGACGCAGCCAGCTCGCCCGACGGCAGTATCTGGAGATTGCCGTTGCGCGTGTAAAGAGGTCCGTTCGGCCCGTTCACTGCGAAAAAGCCGCTGCCGGAGATGGCCGCGTTCAAGGGACTGCCGGTGACCTGGAGTTCTCCCTGCGAAAAGTCCGTCCACTGGCGCTCGAGAACCGGCATCGTGGACAAGGAACCATCGGCGCCGGCAGTCGCGTCATCGGAAGAGAACAACCCGTAGAATTCCTGATCCCGCTTGAATCCGGCGGTGCCCGTATTGGCGAGATTGTTGGCGAGCAGATCCAACGACTGCATTCGGGAGCGGATTCCGCTGGCGGCCGCGATGGTTAGAGAATCCATATGCGCTACGGGCGGGTAGGAGCACGCCGCCTTCCAACAGCTGGGGAGAGAATGACTCAAGAAAAGATCGAAAATGAGCGTATCCAGCCGATATTTACATATAAGAAGATCTCTAACTTGTCAAATCTTTGACTGATCCGGTTCACTGTCAAAACGCCAACACCATCCGGCTAGCTGCATCCGATTGAAAAGACTGCCGTCCTCCGGTGGTGCGTGATCTGCCCTTTCTCGGGCCGTGACGATCTCCTCGGCAGCAACGGCGGCGCCTCAAGCGCCTCCCATGCATCCCGCCGCGCACGGCAGGAGCGACGACGAGTCCGCCACTGCGGGGTTCGCGCAAGCGCTTTCCTCCGCATCCACACAGGCGCGGCCCGAGGCGTCTCCCGTGCATCCCCCGACACAGGCGACGCCTCAAGCATCTCTTGTGCGTCCGAGTGCGTACGACAGGACCGGCGAAGGTTTTGCGGCCGCGGGATTCGCGCAAGCAATGCTCGTCGCCGGCGGCTCACGCCGAAACGCGAAGGACACCAGGCAGCAGCCCAAGGAGCAGGACAAGCGCGCGGTGCCCGCCCCCATCGCGATCTCCATGCCAACCCCTCTCGCCCCGCCGCTTCCGGACGGAGAGGATGCGCATGCGAGCGCGGCCGCCGAATCTCCCGAGGATACGGCCGAACCGGGAGTTAACCAGAGTGCAAACGCGGATTCCGCGCCCGAAGTTTCGAACCCGCCTGCACCGGCGAATCCGCCCCTCGCCCCAGACGTAGAAATGGCGTTTGCCGTAAGGGTGCAGCCGGCGGCGCCGGCTGGCGCCGAGCCAGGCGCTTCCCCGTTGCCCTTGCAACGCGAAACCGCGGCTTCAGCGCAACCGTTGCCGAAGAAGACCAGCGAGAATAGCACTGCAGACCAAACCGTGGTCCAGCCTATGGCTGCGAGCACCGGCTCGTTCCTGGGGTCTCATGGACAATCCTTCGCCCAGGCTGAGGCTGCCGCGCCTCCATCGGCGGCGGCTGTCGCGCCCGTCGCGCCTTCCAAACCGGTGGAAGCCAAGGTTCTCGAAACGCCGCCCAAGCCAGCCGCCGTTCCGTTGAAAGACATCTCGCTGCAAGTGGCGCAGTCCGGAAATCAAGGAGTGGAGGTTCGCCTAACGCAGCAATCCGGCGAGCTTCGAGTCGCCGTGCGCACGGCCGATTCCGAGTTGGCCCACGGCCTGCAACAGGGCCTATCCGACCTGGTGGGCCGCCTCCAGGAAAACGGGTCCCGCGCCGAGGCGTGGCGCCCCGGAGGACCGGTGGTACAGTCCGGTCCCGTCTTGGAGTCCCGCAGCAGCCCCGGCGGCTCTCAAAAAGACGATTCGCAATCGCACTCTGGCGGTTCGCCGCAGCAGCAAGACGGGCGGCGACAGAGCCACTCGCAGCGGCCCGCTTGGGTCGAGGAGTTGGAAAGCAGTATCACCGGGGGCGAACAATCTCAAGGAGCAACTTATGGCATCGGCAGTTAATCCAATCAGCGGGTCATCGGCTTCAGCCGGCGCGTCGTCAGCATCATCGTCGTTGACGAGCGGCATGCCCGCTCCGACCGAGCAGATGTTCCTGCAGTTGCTGGTGGCGCAACTGCAGAACCAGGATCCGCTGAATCCGACCGACAGCACCACATTCGTTTCACAGCTCGCGCAGTTCAGCGAACTGGAACAGGTGATGGCCATCCGCGGCGATACCGACACGCTGGCAACGGACGCAACCAACGCCGCCAGTGCGGCATCCGGCACATCTTCGACGCAAAGTTCCACCAGCGGCACGTCATCCACGGCGCAGACGCCAGCGACTCCAAGTTCCACTAGCGGCACGCCATCCACGGCGCAGACCCAATCGTAAAAGGAGAATCAGAATGTCCGCAGCATTTTCTATCGCACTTTCGGCCCTTCAAGGCAATAGCACCGCCATCGACGTGGTCGGCAATAACCTGGCGAATCTCAACACCACCGGTTATAAAGACACCAACGTGGATTTTGAAACTCTGATGGCGCAGAACCTCGGAGTGGGTCAGAATTCGGCGCAAGTCGGCATGGGCGTTAGCTCGGTGGGCACTGCCACCGATTACAGCCAGGGGACGATTACTTCAACCGGTGGGCCGATGGATGCGGCCATCCAGGGCGACGGATTCTTCGTGGTGCAGAATGCCGCGGGCCAGACCCTTTACACGCGGGACGGTAGCTTCCAGGTGAATGCCGCCGGAAACGTCGTGACCGCGACGGGCGAAAACGTGCAGGGCTGGCCCGCCGTGAACGGAACCGTCAACGCGAACGGGGCGGTCGGCAACCTAACGGTGCCTCTCGGCACGACAGTCCCCGCGGTTGCCACCGCCAACATGACCGTGACGGCTAATCTGAACGCTCAGTCGGCCACCGGCGCGACTTTCTCAGCGCCCGTTCAAGTCTACGATTCGCTGGGCACCGCCCACACGCTCTCAGTGAATTTCACCGAGACCGGAGCCAACGCCTGGAGCTACACGGTGACGATTCCCGCCGCGGACCTGACAAAAGGCGGCGCCACCACGGTGGGGAAGGGCACCCTGACGTTCAACTCGAGCGGGGTCCTGACAGCTCCGACTGCCGCGCAGACCGTTGCCATCACGGGGCTCGCCGACGGCGCGGCGGCCATGAGCATCAATTGGAACCCGAACAATAGCGCCGGCACTCCCACGATCACTCAATACGCCGAAGCTTCCGGTGTGGGCGGCACCACGCAGGATGGCTCCGCGGCGGGCCAGATTACGGACGTAAGCCTCGAAAACGGCGGGTTGCTGGTAGCCAACTATTCCAATGGCCAGCAGACCACGGTCGGCCAGCTCGCCCTGGCGTCGATTCCCAACCCGGAGAGCCTGACTTCGGTTGGCGATAACTGCCTCCAGGCGTCTGCCTCCACCGGTGCGATTTCAGTTGGCGCGGCGAACAGCGCCGGCCGGGGCCAGGTAGTGGCGGGCTCGCTGGAATCGTCGACGGTCGATATGGCCACCGAGTTCACCAAGCTGCTTACCTATGAGCGCGGCTATCAAGCCGCTTCCCGCGTCATCACCACCAGCGACCAACTGCTGCAAGACACGATGAATCTGGTCCACCCGTAACCACGCCATGATCACCTCCTCAAAACTGGAGCACGTTCTCGGCGTCCCGGTGCGGATCGAGGCGGTCGTGACGGGTCCGGAGTTGCGGGCCGGCGAACTGCGCATTTTACGTTTCTACATCGGAAGCCGCTAATGGAAGCCATGCAACCAGCGCTCGCCGTTCTCTTCGTGCTGGGGCTACTCGGCGGCGGCCTGTTCTTCCTCCGCGCAAAAGGGCTGGCGCGGTTCAGCGGCAAAGGGTTTGGACGCCAGGGCGCGAAGCAGATGCAATCGATCGAGCGCCTGTACCTCACGCCTCACCACTCCCTGCACCTCGTCAGCGTTCGCGGACGCACCCTGTTGGTTGCGGTTTCTCCCGGCGGCTGCACCGTGGTGGATCACGTTTCGTCGCCGATTTCCACGGAAAGCACAGAGGGCTATCGATGATCCGCCGCACTCTCGAATGCAGCTCGCTTCTGGCGCTGAGCGCAGGCTGCGGTATGGCCGCCAAAGCGTCGGAGCCCAATTCTCTGCTGGGGATCAACATGAGCAAGTCCGGCGAGACCCTGGGCATTCCGATGCAGATCGTCATTCTACTGACGGTCCTGACTCTGCTGCCGGCGATGGTCATGTCCATCACCCCGTTCCTGCGCATCACCATCGTTCTGCATTTTCTACGGCAGGCTCTGGGCACGCAGACGACGCCATCCAACCAGGTGCTGGTGGGTATTGCGCTCTTTCTGACCCTGCTGATCGTCTCGCCGGTGGCGGCGGACATCTACCATCAGGCATGGGAGCCCATGCAGAACAACCAGATGACCACCGATCAGGCGCTCGAAGCCGGTGCGCGTCCGCTCAAAGCCTTTCTGACGCGTTTTGCCCGCGAAAAGGACGTCAAACTCTTCGTGGAAATCTCGCACGCGCCGGCGCCGCGCAGCCCCGCGGATCTCGACCTCAAAATCCTCATTCCGGCCTACATTCTTTCCGAGCTCAAGGCGGGATTCCAGATTGGCGCGGTACTCTTCCTGCCGTTTCTCATCATCGACATGGTAGTCGCATCCGTCACGCTTTCGATCGGAATGATTCAACTGCCTCCGGTGATGATTTCGGCTCCATTTAAGATCCTGCTGTTCGTTTTGGCCGATGGCTGGAACCTGGTAATCGGATCTCTCATGAAAGGCTTCTACGCATGACTCCCGAATTCGTAATTCAGATTCTCCGCGAAGCGCTGATGACGGCTTTTTGGCTGAGTGCGCCGCTTCTGGCGGTGGGCTTTATCGTCGGCATCGTGATGAGCCTCATTCAAATCCTCACCTCCATTCAGGATTCGGCTTTCAACGCCATCCCGCGGCTGATGGCGTTCCTCGCCGCATTTATTCTGGCTCTGCCCTGGATGCTGCAAAAGATCACGGCATACACGGTCCTCACGCTGGGAGATCTCAGCCGCTATGCGCGGTGAGCTGGTCCTTTCCGTATCGACGCTTTTGGGGTTCGTCCTGACGCTGATCCGCGTTGGGGGCGTGTTCATTTTCGTGCCTCTTCCCGGCGTGACCGCCGTCCTCAGCCCGGCCCGCGTGATCCTGTCGCTGGGGATCACGATCGCTCTGTTTCCGGTATGGCCCCAGGTCATAAATGCACCCTCCGCGGGGCTGTTCCTGATGTGGGTACTGGCCGAAGCCGGTTTGGGAATCGGTATCGGATTGACCGTCGGGTTTGTAATTGAATCGCTGGCCGTCGGAGCGCAGGTAATGGGTTTGCAAGCCGGCTACGGCTTCGCCACCATCGTCGATCCGAATACGCAGGCCGACACCACGGTGCTGGTCACTTTCTCGCAGGTTGCCGCCGGTCTCCTATTCTTCTCGACTGGAATCGACCGCGAAGTTCTGCGTGTCTTCGCCCGCAGCCTGGAGACCTGGCCTGCCGGCACATTTGTGCTCACGCGCGAGGCGGCGGGACAGGTGCTCTCGCTGGGATCGAGCATGTTCAGCACGGGGCTGCGGCTGGCGCTTCCCATCGTCGCCATCCTGGTGATGGTCGACATCTCGCTGGCGCTGTTGGGCCGGGTTAACGCGCAACTGCAACTCCTCACCATCGCTTTTCCGCTGAAGATGATGATCGGCCTCGCGGTGCTGGGCTGGCTGACGCTGCTCATACCCACTCTCTACCACGCCGGGATGAACTCGAGCTTGGCCGCCATGCGCGGTCTCGTCGCGCGGTAACGGTATGGCGGAGAAAGATCAAAAGACAGAGCAACCCACGCAACGGCGCCTGAAGAAGGCGCGCGAAGAGGGCAACTTTCCGACTGCACGCGTCTTCGTCGGCGCGCTCCAGTTCCTGGCCTTCGTCAGCTTGATTCATGCCTGGGGACTGAATTGGCTGTTGACCATCCGCGACAACACCGCGGCCGTGCTCCGGCACGGTTTGGACCCGCGCCTGACGGGGCAGGACATCATCGCGCTCACGCTGGATCTGATCAAACAAACTGTGATCCCCCTGGCATTTCTCGGCGCGGTGCTGATGGCAATCACGGTCGGGGTGCAACTCGGCGTCACGCGGATGGGCGTCAGTTTCAAGAAAGTCGCGCCCGACTTCAAGCGGCTCAACCCTCTCAACAAGCTGCGCGAAATGCCGAAACAGAACCTGCCTTCGCTGGTGCAAGCCGTGATCATGATCCCGGCCTTCGGCGCGGCCGTCTACTTTCTGGTCAAGGAGGATTTCCAGAGTTTTCTTTCGCTTCCCCTTCGCAGTGTGCCGGCAGGCGCAACGTACGCGGCCGCCTCAATCCAGGCCCTGCTTTGGAAGGCCTCCTTTGTGTTCATGTGCTTCGGAGCGGTCGACCTGGTGCGGCAGAAGCGCCGGTACCAGCAGGATCTCAAGATGAGCAAGCAGGAGATCCGCGACGAATTCAAAGAAGTGGAAGGCAGCCCGCTGATGAAGCAGCGCATTCGCAGACTGCGCCGCGATATGGCGCGGCGCCGTATGATGCAGGAAGTCCCGACGGCGACCGCTGTCATCGTAAATCCAACCCATTACGCCGTGGCACTGAAATACACCATGAACACGCCGGGCGCGCCGCGCGTGGTGGCGAAAGGGAAAAACTACCTAGCGCTGCGGATCCGC
>Ga0187887_10001722_pt1 | contig 18415 bp, 14 predicted proteins | sample June2016WEW_7_10_FD_132977 | JGI IMG/M metagenome (GOLD analysis project Ga0187887, IMG submission 132977) | Peatland microbial communities from SPRUCE experiment site at the Marcell Experimental Forest, Minnesota, USA - June2016WEW_7_10 | ecosystem: Environmental > Terrestrial > Soil >...
CATGGTCATCACCGTGTCCAGGTGCATGAAGGCGTGGCTGTGAGGAAGTTCGATCGCGATCACGCGCGTCGCCTGACCGGTCTCGAAGAGCCGTCGCGTCAGGATCTCCACCGCGATCGGCGTTGTGCGCTCGCCCATGCCGATCATCACGGTGCCGTGACCCAGGATGTGCACGTCGCCACCCTCGATAGTCGCCTGGTGGTTGACGAATTCGGCGTCGAGTAGGACGTCGAACTTCTCGTCCTTGAAGACCGGGTGATAGCGGTAGACCGCCCTCGTGTGCAGTGACTCGCGCTTGCGGGCGGCCTTGGCCATCGGATTGATCGTGACCCCGCCGTAGATCCAGCACGAGTTATCGCGCTGGAACAGCGTGTTGGGCAACGGAGGCAAGATGAAGTCGTCCGCGCGCAGCTGCTCCCAGGAGAGACTCTTCGCGCTGAGCGGTGTCAGGTCGGCCTTCAGTATTCCCCCGATGAGGAATTCCGCCAGTTTCTCGCCGTCGAGATCGTTCAGCAACTGGCGCACCGGCTTGACGAGCGACGGACCGATCTGATCATCGGTGCACAGCGAGTCGAGCACGAACGCGCGACCGTCGTCGAGGGACAACACGTCGGCGAGCAAATCGCCGAAGAGGTGAACCTTGACGCCCTTGTCGCGCATCGCCTGGGCGAAGGCGTCGTGCTCCTCACGCGCCTTCTTCGACCACAGGACGTCGTCGAACAGCAGACTCTGGATGTTCGACGGCGTCAGTCTCGAGAGTTCGAGTCCGGGTCGGTGCAGTATTGCCTGCTTGAGTTGGCCTACTTCTGAATCAACGTGCAGCGTCATTGCGCAACCTCTTTGCTCTTACTTCTTGGACTTGGTGTCCTTTACGGTCTTGGGGGCCTTTTCGGGCTTAACTTCCGCCATTACCTCGGCGTGCCAGGAGGCGGGAACCTCGTCGGGCAGGTCAACGGGATAGGCGATCTCGCCCAGTCCCTGACGACGTGCGTTGAGGAACGCGTAGAAGATCAGACCTACGAGCAGCACCACGAGCGCCTGGTACACGACCTGGTAACCAGAGGCGAACGTGACCCACATGGAAAAGAGCACGCTGGCGCCCGCCACGCAGAGGTCACGCGCCAACTGCCACCCCTGGACGTGACGACGCTTGGAGACGAGGAAGGTCAACTGCGCGATCGCGGAGAAGAAGTACGGGATCGCCACCGTCACGACCGTCAGGTCGACGAGGTAGGTGAAGACGGTCAGTCCGGTGCTGGTGGAGTAGCGCCACAACATCAACAGCGAGGGCAACACGGTACCGACCACGATGCCGAACCACGCGGTGCCCCGCTTGTCCTGCCACGCGAACGCGCGTGGGAAGAGGTCGTCTTGGGCGATGGCGCGCGACGTCTCCGTGACGATCAACGTCCAGGCGATCAAGGCTCCCAAACCGGACACGACCGCGACGCCCGCGACGAACTGACCGGCCCACGCACTGTGGGGGAACATCGTCTGAAAAGCGTTCACGAACGGGGAGCCGGTGTTGACCAGTGTGTGGTGGCTCACGAGCCCCATCACGACGGCGGTGACCAATACGTAGAGCCCCGCACTGGCGACGGTGCCGATGACCGAGGCGCGCATCACGTTCGAGCGAGGATTGATCACACGCTTGGCGGTGATGGCGGCCGCTTCGACGCCGATGAAGGAGAAGAGCGCGACGCCCGCGGCGATGCCGATACCGCTGTAGAGGCTGCCACCCGACGCATTGAATGGTCCGAAATTAGCCTTGGCGACGAAGAACCAGCCCACGACGCCCACGAAGAGCAGTGGCAGGAACTTGAGGACCACGGTGATGTTCTGGAACCAGGCCATCTGACGGACGCCCGTGAGGTTGATCAGCGCCGGGATCCACAAACCGAACATCGCAATACCCCAGTTCGACATGCCACTCGGGTGGCTGAACTTGAACAGGGCGTCGACGTAGAAGACCCACGACGAGACGATTGCCGCATTACCGGCCCAGGACTGGATCCAGTAGCACCAACCGACGAGGTAACCGGCGAAGTCACCGAACTCGTGGCGGGTGTACGCGTACACGCCACCGTCACTGTTGGGAACTCGCTTGGTGAGCTGACCGAACAAGACGGCGAGCAACATGGCGCCCACGGCGATCACGCCGAGCACCACGATCCCCATCGTGCCCGCTCCTGCGAGTACGGCGGGCATGGTGAACACACCAGTACCGACGATGCTGCCCATCACCAGGGCTGTCGCCGAGGTGAGGCCCATCGCGTGGGCCTTTTGCTGATTTCGTTCCGAAAGCGGTGCTTTGGCTGGCTCTTCTTTCGAAGCGGACGGAGAGTTGAGTAACGTCATACTGCCTCCTCAGGTACTGCACAGTGGCCCTTAGGCCTTAACTAATTGTCCTACCAACATCGCGAACTTTCTCTGGCGGGCTAAGGCCGAAAGTCCAATCTTCCAAAGCACTTATGTGAAGTCTTGGTGACTACGGTTACCGCAAAGACAAGTTGCGCACGAGAGCCCACCAAATCGAGTGAAGTAAGGTGGTCCTTCGGCGACGCTGCTGGTAGCACGAGTTGCGTCGACGTGGGGGCCGCTAGCTCATCGGGAAGAGCAGGAGACTTTTAATCTCAAGGTGCCGGGATCGAGACCCGGGCGGCCCACCAAGTGCGAGCGTCTATCCCATGCCAATCCGTTTCGTGGCGCTGGGACGCAGCGAGGAGAGCCAACGCGCCGCGTTCTTATTGAGAAACGCCCACTTCGAACGTCGCCGCGACGAGGGGCAGCCGAAATTATGCGCGTGACGGCGCGTGCAATGGTGTTCAGACCAGCTAGAAGACGTGGCAGCGAATTCAAGGGACTTTCGCACGTCACTCATGATGTCTCCTAGGAACGAAAAAGAAAACGATTGCCTAGGGTCTGGAGCAACGACTTGACTTTAACACACTTCCTCGTCTGATCATTCGGGAATCGACGCCGCGTAGAAGAGTGGTCGATTTGACGATGCCCGATTGGTGACTCGAGCGTGGTTACCGACGTCGTCGCGGGCATTCCTCGCACGATGCGCGAACGAAGTGACTACGTTGGAAGTAAGCACGACGAGCGCAGAGTACCTCACGTGCCGAAAGGTAGGCCATGGCCACCCGTTCCGCCGACGCCAAGGGTCCTGGGGCACAAGCCCACCGATCAAAGAACGCACCCTCGTCGAAGAAAGCCAACGATCTCGCGACGCTCGCGCTCGACGAAGTAATGACGAAGCTCGACACGTCGGCGGCTGGACTAACGAGCGCGCAAGCCAAGAAACGGCTGGTTGATTACGGTGCGAACGAGATTGCCGAAGTCAAGCAGAACGCGTTGATGAAATTCCTCAGCTATTTCTGGGGACCGATTCCGTGGATGATCGAAGTCGCGGTACTGCTTTCAGGTATCCTTCGGCACTGGCCTGACTTCAGCATCATCCTGGTGCTGCTCCTGGCCAACGCCTTGATCGGTTTTTCCGAAGAGCACCAAGCGGGCAAAGCCGTCGACGCGCTGAAGGCGTCGCTCGCCATCAAGGCGCGCGTACTTCGCGATGGCACCTGGGAAAACCCGCCCGCCAAGGAATTGGTGCCCGGTGACGTGATACGACTTCGACTTGGCGACATCGTGCCCGCCGACGCCCGGCTGCTTGACGGTGATCCGGTCGAAGTCGACGAATCGGCCCTCACTGGTGAGTCATTACCGGCGTCGCGTGGCCCAGGGGACTCGGTCTACTCGGCGTCGATCATCCGTCAGGGCGAGGTCAGTGCGCTCGTCTACGCGACCGGTGGCTCCACCTACTTCGGCAAAACCGCTGAGCTCGTCCAGGACACCCAGACCAAGAGTCACTTCCAAAAGGCCGTGCTACGGATCGGGACCTATCTGATCTACCTCGCGATCGCCATGGTCGCGATCATCATCGTGGTCTCCTTAGTGCGAGGTGATCCGTTCTTGACGACCCTTCAGTTCGCGCTCGTGCTGACGGTAGCGGCGATACCCGTCGCCATGCCGACGGTGCTGTCGGTCACCATGGCGGTGGGCGCGCGCCTCTTGGCCAAGCGCAAGGCAATCGTCAGTCGACTCGTCGCGATCGAGGAACTCGCGGGCGTGGACATCCTTTGTACCGACAAGACCGGCACGCTCACCCAGAACAAGCTCACGCTCGGTGAGCCCTTCGTCGTAGAGGGCGTCGATCCCGGACAATTGATCGTGGACGCCGCCCTCGCCTCGCGCGCTGACGACAACGACACCATCGATCTGGCGGTGCTCGCGGGACTCGAGCACCCCGCTGTCTTGCGTGATTACACCGTCACACACTTCCAACCGTTCGACCCCGTCGGTAAGCGTACCGAGGCGACCGTGAAAGCCAGGGGCGGACCGGCCTTCAAAGTCACCAAGGGTGCGCCCCAGGTGATCCTGGCGCTCTCGTCCAACGCCAAGTCCGTAAAGACCGACGTCACTCACGCGGTCAACGAATTCGCCAAGCGGGGATTTCGTTCGCTCGGGGTCGCGCGCGCCCAGGGTAACGGCGCCTGGCAGTTCCTCGGCGTGCTCCCACTGTTCGATCCGCCGCGCGTCGACGCCAAAGCCACCATTGCGACGGCCCGCCAGATGGGTGTGCACGTAAAGATGGTCACCGGCGACGCACTGGCCATCGCCCAAGAGACCGCCAGGACCCTCGGCATGGGCACCGACATCCTCGACGCCGCCAGCCTTCGCGCCACTAAGGGCAAAGAGAGTTCCCAGACCACCAAGACCATTGAATCCGCCGACGGCTACGCCCAGGTGTTCCCCGAGGACAAGTACCACATCGTCGACGTGCTCGAGCGGCACGGCCATATCGTCGGCATGACCGGCGACGGCGTCAATGACGCACCGGCCTTAAAGAAAGCCGACTGCGGCATCGCGGTCTCGAGCGCGACGGACGCGGCGCGCGCGGCGGCGTCAATCGTGTTGACCACGCCGGGCCTCTCGGTGATCATCGACGCGATCAAGGAGAGTCGCAAGATCTTCCAGCGTATGAACAGTTACGCGATCTACCGCATCGCCGAGACGTTGCGCGTCCTGCTGTTCGTCACCGCGGTGATCCTGCTCTTTAACTTCTTTCCGGTCACGGCGATTCAGATCGTCATGTTGGCGTTACTCAATGACGGCGCCATCTTGTCGATTGCCTACGACAACGTCCGCTACCGCAACCAACCCGAGGCGTGGAACATGCGCGTCGTGCTCGGCATGGCGACCGTGTTGGGCGTCGTGGGTCCAGTCGCGGCCTTCGGTGTGTTCTACCTGGGCGACCGGGTGTTCCACCTCAGCCGGCCCGAACTGCAGACCATGATGTACCTCACCTTGTCGGTCGCGGGACACCTCACCATCTTCCAGGCCCGGACCCGCGGCTCCTTCTGGTCGATCCGACCGGCCAAGATCCTCTGGGTTGCCGTGCTGGGCACGCAGATTCTCGCCACTCTCATCGCGGTCGTTGGGATCTTCATGACGCCCCTCGGCGTTGGCTACGCGGCCCTCGTCTGGGGCTACGCAATCCTGTGGTTCCTCTTCACCGACCGGGTCAAGATTTGGGCCTACCGAATTCTCGACCCTTCGGACAAGCCGACTGACAGGGACCAACGCAGCGGACGAGTCCACGCCGACCTCTCACTCATGGCCGCGAGCGTGGCGCCCTTTCACACCGACGTGCGCGTCGGACCCGAAGAGCCCGTCTACCACGACAGTGCGTCGTGCCCGTACGCCAGGGAGATCACGCACGATCGCCACGACCTCGCCGGCACCGACGACCGTCGACGATGCTCGTGGTGCGAGACCCACGCGCACGTGGCGCCTTTTCACACCGACGTACGCGTCGGACCCGAAGAGCCCGTGTACCACGACGCGACTGCTTGTCCGTATGGCCAGGAGATCACCGACGATCACCACGACCTCGCCGGCACCGACGGTCGTCGACGCTGCTCGTGGTGCGAGGCCCACGTGAGCACCTCACTCGTCGGCGCTGGCCCCGCGCGCGGGCACTAGCGCCCGAGGGCGATATACGCCGTTGTTAGAGTTCCCCGTATGGCGAGCGTTCGACGGAGCGAGGGCAAGACACAGCGGCTCGAACACCGCCTGGGTGAAAACTCCCGATGAATGACAGCGCGCCGGGGCGAGAAGAGGGCTCCTTCCAGTTAGCGCACGGTTCTCGGATTCTGGTCGCCATGGACAAGTTCCGGGGCACGGCCTCCGCGCTCGAACTCTGCGAGGTCGTCGGCGAGGTCGTTCGCGAACTAGGTTTCGAACCCGATTGTCAACCCATGTCCGACGGTGGTGAAGGGTTTCGCGAGGCGTTCGCCGGCGAGACCTCGCACGTCGAAGTGCGCGGTCCCCTTGGCGAAACCGAGAGCGCGGGCGTCACGCTCGTGGCGACCGACCACGGCACCTTTGCCGTCATCGAAAGTGCCGACGCGGTGGGTCGCCAACACCTGGCGTCACCCACGGGCGACGAGGCCCTGGCCGCCTCCAGTGAAGGCGTCGGCGAACTCATCCTCGCCGCGGCGAAACTCGGCGCCGCGTCCGTGCTGCTGGGCCTCGGCGGTTCGGCGACTTCCGACGGTGGACGTGGCTGCTACGAGGTGCTGCGCGATCACGGGGGACTTCCGGTTCCGGTCACCGCCGCCACCGACGTCAGCGCTCGATTCAGCGGCGCCCGGCGATACGCCCACCAAAAGGGCGTGCGCGAAGAGGACCTCCACCTCGTCGACGAACGTCTCGCGGAGGTTCGGTACCTCTACCTCAAGGAACGAGGCGTCGACGTCGAGACGCTCGAGCGTACGGGTGCCGCCGGCGGGATTCCCGGCGCCCTCGCCGCGCTGGGCGCGACGCTCGTCGACGGACTGGAAGCGGTGGCGGGCGCCGTCGACCTCACCTCGCGCATGAAAGCCGCGAGCATGATCATCACGGGCGAAGGACGGTTCGACGACGGAAGTCTGGAAGGAAAGGTGACGGGCGGTCTCGCCAGGATGACGGACGGACGTCTTCCCCTCCTCATCGTCTGCGGCTCGGTCGACGCGCACGCGCAAAGCGATCTGTGCAGCCGCTTCGACAATCTGCGATTTGTTGACCTGAGCGTCCGGGTGGGAGCCGAAGCCGCGACCAATGACGTCGTCGGATCGATCCGGTCCGTTCTGCTCGAAGAATTGCGGAGCACCTTAACGTCGCGTCAAAGGAGAGTGACATGAAACTCAACAAGGTCGTGTTGGACGAACTGCGGGTCGAGCCAGGAAAACACGCCCACCTCGACGAGCGCAGCACCGAGCAGACGAAAACCGACTGGTTGAAGGATAAAGGCCCCAAGGACAAGGACCCGAAAGATTCGGACGATCCCCGAAAACGAGTGGCCGAAAAGGACCTGGCGTCGTTCGTGACCGAACTCGCCACGGCCCAGGACCTGCTCTGGGCAGACGGTTCACACGCCCTCTTGATAGTGCTCCAGGCGTTGGACGCCGCGGGCAAGGACGGCACCATCAAACACGTGATGTCGGGGATAAATCCCCAGGGCTGTCGGGTCGAGTCATTCAAGCAGCCTTCCGCCGAAGAGCTCAGTCACGACTTCCTCTGGCGTTGCACCAGGGCGTTACCGGCGCTCGGTGGCATCAGTATCTTCAACCGCTCCTACTACGAGGACGTGCTGGTCGTTCGAGTGCACCCCGAACTCCTCGATCGCACGCACGAGAATCCCGACGACGGCGACCTGGCCAAACTCTGGAAGAACCGCTTCGAGGACATCAACAACTTCGAACACCATCTGCACCGCAACAACACGAGGATCGTCAAGGTCTTCCTGCACATCTCACGCGACGAGCAGAAGAAGCGGTTCCTCAAACGTCTCGACGACCCCGACAAGCGCTGGAAGTTCTCCACCAGCGACCTCGCCGAACGCGAGCACTGGGACGAGTATCAGCAAGCCTACGAAGAGGCCCTCAGCGCGACCTCGACCCCGTGGGCCCCCTGGTACGTGGTACCGGCGGATCACAAGTACGCGTTACGCGCGCTCGTGGGCGGGATCATCGTTGACACGATCGACCAGATGGACTTGCAGTCACCGCGGGTCGCTAAGGACAGACTGGCCGCACTCGAAAAAGCGAAGAAGGACCTTCTCGCTGAGAAGTAATGCCGTTGGCCGCTTTGTCCGACGACCACATCTGCTACTTCGTGTAGCCGTGCTTTTGAAGAAAGGCCTGCAGGGCCGTGACGAAGTGCGCGCCTCCCGGTTCGATCGGACTCAACGCGCTGTTGAGGTGACCGGCCTTCAACTGTGCGGCGAGGAAGCTCTTCACTGCCGCGGCGTGGCCGAGCATGTCCTCGTCGGCGGCCCAGGCCGCCGCGACACCTACGGAGTCCTGGTAGTGGCTGCTCGCTTGGGCGTGAAACGCCTGCAGCCACACCGCGGCGTCCTTGGCGATCAGCGTGGGAAAACGTTGGGTGACGTTGTGGAACGAACCGTTCGAGAACGAGAGGATCTCAATCGGCAGGCCCGAAGCGGCGAAGTCAGTGAATTCGTAGGCGAAGTAGTCGTCGGCGCTGACGAAGTCCGTGGTGCCGCCGACACCGATCCTCTCGAGCCGCGCGCCCGGGTCGCCGAAGTTGCGCTCGACCTTTCGCACCTTCGACGTGGCGCCAATCGAATACACCTGTTCGATGGAACAACAATGAGCGCCTCCGCTGTAGAGGTCGAGTACGACTTCGGGCGTCTTGCCCGCTTGCAGACGGACCACGTGCACCGCCTTGTCCTTCGCTTCGATCGTGTTGGGCCAACACTCGTTGCCGCACCACGCCGACGTCACCGGTCCCTTGAAAAGGACGACGCCCTGGCGAGTGATCGTCAGCGAGGGATTGCGCCCCTCGGGATACGTTCCCCTGTAGGTAAACGTGGCGCGCACGCCAGCCATCGTGGCCGACTGCGTCGACACCTTCTGGGCCGTCGCGCCGGCCTCGGCGACCGGCACGAACGTGGCGACTAGAAGCGCCGCCACGACGACGCCCGCGAAGAGCACGCTCGTGCGACCTTGGGATTCTCGTGGTGTCCTTGAAGATTCCATGGCATCACCGTAGGTCGGCTCGGGCAGCGCCGACCAATCGCGGGTCTCGACGTCGTTTCCTTCACCTACGCCCTGCGCCTCGCGTCCCTCGTGCCGTAACTCCAAAACAGGCTGCAGGTCTACTGCTCGTAGTTCTCGACGACGCTCTCTGATCGCACACCCTCGCCGTCGGGATTCAGGCCCGCCACACGACGGGCCCGACGACGACGCAACAGGTCCCAGCACTGGTCGAGTTCGACCTCGATGGCGTGGAGTCGCGCCACTTGTTCCTTGGAGAGCGCTTCGAGTTCGTGGGATTCCTCGAGCCTCTTCTCCTCTTCGGTGAGGTCGCTCACCTTTTGCAAGATGGTGCTGTCATCCATGATCATCCTCGTTTTGCTGGGCTGTCCCCGACTCTAGGCGAGGTCGAGCGCAAACGAACCGTGGCCGAACGACCGCGAGGTCCTGAGGCGAAGACGCTTATACCTTCAGCGCGCCACGGGTTTGGTGTAGGTGGCAGAACCGAACGCCAGAATCGGAATGAAGATGAAGCTCAACAGCCATATACCGATTCCGAAGCCCGACGACTTTGAGAAGGCTTTGGCGATGTCCATCGCCAGGATCAACGAGAACACGATGTTCACGAAGGGTATGAACAGCAGGATCAACCACCATTCCGGTCGTCCCGCGATCTTGCAGTAGAGGTAGAGATTGTAGATGGGTACGATTGCTCCCCAGCCCGGTTCGCCCGCCTTGGTGAACACTCGCCAGAACGCGACGATGTAGAACACGATCACCGCCAGGATTATGAGAAATCCCGCCGATCCGGATCCACTCGCCGTTGCCGCCACGATAGTTGTTAGCACCTCGCCCCCTTTTGGTTCATCGAATGGTAGCGAAGGACCCTGGGCCGTGTTGGTTCTTGCGAGAAAATTCTCGATTGGTACTGACGGATTCGAAACGCGCGAGATGCCGCAAGCGCCACCCGTCAAATTCTCCTAGGACTCGAACCTCTTGGCGAGCCGTCGGCGAAGTGGTCCGGGCAGGAGCCGCTTGATCGAGTCGGTCTGTCGACGAAGACGCGCGATCTCTCGTTCATCCCATTCGTGCTGGGCTTCGAGCACCGCGTGCTCGTGGTTCAAGATCTCGTATTGTTTGTTGAGATCGACGAGCTGATCGGTCAAGGTGACCATGTCCTGTGAGAGTTCCTCGAGCGCCCGTCCGCCGTCGTCGTGCACTGCTTTGACGACGAATTGATACGTCAACGATTCGCGATCCTCGAGCAACGCCTCGAGCACCTCGTCGGTTAGATCGCCGCGCTGGACACCGAGCTCGGTCGAGAAGATTGGCACCGTCACCCGCTGCAGTTCGACCGCCACGAGGCCCGCCTCTCGCAGCAAGTCGAGCAGGCTCTCCTTGGTGATGAAATGAATGTGCGTGCGGTCAAGTAGTCCCGTCTCGGCGTAGGGGAAACTTCCGCGGAGCAACGCGACCTTGACGTCCACGTGGGCGATGTTGGGCACCGACACGACCACCACGCCCGTGGGGCTCAGGTGCTTCAAAGAATCGCGAAGGGCCTTCAGCGGGTCGCGCAGGTGTTCGAGGACGTCTCCGAAGATAATCGCGTCGAATTCCTCGCCCTCGAATTGACCCCAGAGTTGGTCGGACTCGACGTCACCCACGACGAGTCGTTCGAGCCAGGGCATCGCCGCCTCGGCGACCGCCGCGTCAACCTCGACACCGACGACCCGGCATCCTTGGGCCTTTAATTGTTCACTCACGTGACCCGACGCGCAACCGATCTCGAGGGTCCGCTTGTTGAAGCCGACCATACGCAGCATGCTCGCGTGCGAGTTGTTCTCGCCACCGGGATCAACGGCAGTGTGGTAGTGCGAAAGCATAAGGAAAAACTAGTCCTGATTCGCGCGACGGTGAAGGAAACACCCTTAGGCGAGGTCTCAGTGTTGGTTGTACTTCACCGTGGTCGTCTTGCCGTTGAGCAGGGTGATGGTGAACGTGAAGATACCGTTGCGCGAGCGTGGTTTGACGCTCACCCGTACTGCGAGCGCGGTGCCGCTATCGCTCAGGACCAGGGCGGTCGTGCCGTGGTGGCTCGTCACGGTGGGACGACCGTAGAAACCAGTGCCGATGATCTGCAGGGTCACCGTCTTTCCCGCCACCACGTGGCCGACCACGTACTGGGCGACTGGTCCGGGCGGGGCCACGGGAACGACCGGCGTGGCGGCGGTCACCGTCAAGGTGAAGACGAACGTCCCCTGGTCGCCGTAGCCGTCAGCGGTCGTGCCGGCTGCTTTGTAGGTGCCCGCTACCAAGGTCGCCCCGTTGCTCGAGACGACGCCGGCGCTCGAGACGACCAGATTGGGCGATCCCGTTGCCTGGGTGAACGTCACGGGACCGGTGTTGTGGCTCACGCTCAGTTGATCACTCAGCGTCGATGACGCGGTCGTGACGACTGAGGCCGTGGTCGGGCTGTTCTGGGTGATCGGTCCCACGGTCATCGTGAAGGTGAACACGCCCACGTCGCCGCTCGGGTCACTCGTCGTGCCCGACGCGGTGTAGGTCCCAAAAGGTAGGGCGCCACTTGTGGTGAGCAGCCCGGTGCTCGACACGAGCAGGCTCGGTGCGCCCGCGCTCTGGGTGAAGACCACCGCGCCGGTGTTTCCCGCGGCGACCAGCTGGATTGAGTAGCCCGGCGTCTGGGTGGTCTTCAGCGTGATGGTCGTCGGCGCCACCTGGGTGATCGTGCCGACCGAGAGGATGAAACTGAACAAGCCGATGTCGCCCTTGGTGTCACTCGTCGAACCCGTCGCGCTATAGGTGCCCGGTGTGAGGGCGCCACTCGTGGTGAGCAGTCCCGTACTCGAGATCACGAGCGTGGGCGAACCGGTCGTCTGGGCGTAGGTGACCGGGCTCGTCGCCCCACTGACGGTGAGCTGTTGGGTGTAGGTCGCCGACGCCGCGACCGAGATCGACGCGGCACCCGGCGTGCTGATGAGCCCACAGGCGTAGTCGCCGTCGAGTCCGTTCATCGGATACTGGATCATGGCTACCCGCCCGCCGTTGAATGACGGCAGCGCACAAGCCGCTTCGGCCGCCGCGAGCGTCGCGTAGCCCGGCATCCACGCTGAGAGGGACTCGAAGGCGGTAGGCGGTGTGCCCGTGATCGTGTGCCACTGCTGGGCGGTCGAGTAGAGGCCGAGATTGTTCACCCCCACGCTCTTCAAATAGGCAACCGCGCCGAGCAGCATCGACTGATCGTTGTTGAGCGAACCGGTCGACGGCCCGTACGCCGATTCGATGACCTCCCAGTGGTTGCCAGTTTCCACGTCGAGCCACCAGTTCGCGCTCGTCACCGCGGTCGTGGGCGACGCGGAGCCGTCGGCGGTCTCGGCGCTGATGGCGTTGGCGAAGGAGACCTTGGCCGCACCCCATCCGTAGTCGTAAGCGCAGGTCGTCGAATTACCACCCGAACAGGACTGCGGACCGGTCGCACTCGTGGGCCAGTTCGACGTGTCCGCGGGGCCTGGACTATCGGTGTTCATGTAGAACGAGGGCACGCCGGCGATCGTGGCCTTGGCCCAAGTGATCTCGCTGGCGAGACACGGGTTGGTCGAATAGGGGTGGCCATCGTTCACGCCCACGACGCCGAAGCCGGCGGGGTAGGTGATCATCGCGCCACACTGGGGATAACTGATGTCATAACCCGTCGAGGCGGAGACGGTCTGGGCGCTCGAAGGAGCGACCAGGGCAACCAGGCATCCCGCCGATGAAACGAGAAAAGCGAGCAGGACCTTCGTCAAGAGTTTGAACACGTGCAACAAGCCTAGGACGAAGGCTCGTTACGACCTGGTGACGATTGATGAGAACTGACTGAGAGTTGGTACCAGACGTGCGAACGCTCGCGAGACATTTCGTCGACTTTGGGGAGCCTGCTGACACCGCCACCTTTGTCGCCTAAATTCACTGGTGGGCATGAACCTTCTCTCTACTTTGGACAAACTCACAAGCGAAGACTCGCCGTCGTCTTCCAACGCGTGCCGTCACGTCCACGACGCCTTCACGTGGGCAATGCCTTGACGAGTCGACTTCGACAACGCCCAGCGTGGCGAAAGCTCGAAGAGCACTTCGAGGCGATAAAGGACGTCCACCTACGCGATCTCTTCGCCGACGATCCACATCGAGCCACGAAGCTCCGCGCCGAGGCCGAAGGGATCTATCTCGACTTCTCCAAGAACCGCGTCACCGACGAGACCATGGCCCTGTTGATACAACTCGCACGCGAGTCGGGTCTCGAAGAGCGTCGAGACGCCATGTTCAACGGCGCTCACATCAACGTCTCAGAGGACCGAGCAGTCTTGCACGTGGCGCTTCGCATGCCCGCGGGCACCTCGTTGACGGTCGACGGCGTCGACGTCGTGGCCCAGGTGCACGGAGTCCTCGCTCGGATGCGGGACTTCTGCGTGAACGTGCGATCAGGCCAATGGAAGGGCTCGACCGGAAAACCCATCAAGAACGTCGTCAACGTCGGTATCGGGGGTTCGGACCTTGGTCCGGTGATGGCCTACGAGGCACTTCGTCACTACTCCCAGCGCGACCTGACGTTTCGCTTCGTCTCGAACGTCGACTCGACGGACTTCGCCGAGGCGGTCCGCGACCTGGTCCCCGATGAGACCTTGTTCATCATCTCGTCGAAGACCTTCACCACCCTCGAGACGCTCACGAACGCGCGCAGTGCCCGCGACTGGCTCACGTCCGCCCTGGGCGAGCACGCGGTCGCTCGTCATTTCGTCGCGGTCTCGACCAACGACCAACTCGTGGCCGAGTTCGGCATCGACACCGCGAACATGTTCGGGTTCTGGGATTGGGTCGGCGGTCGCTACTCGATGGACTCGGCCATCGGGCTTTCGACGATGCTCGCGGTCGGACCCGAACTTTTCGATGAACTCCTCGCCGGCTTTCACGCCATGGACGAGCACTTTCGCACCGCTCCCCTCGAGAAGAACGTACCCGCGTTGATGGGACTGCTCGGGCTGTGGAATCGAGACTTCTTCGGTTTCACGAGCGTGGGCGTCATGCCCTACGAGCAGTACCTCAAACGACTGCCCGCCTATCTCCAACAGCTGACCATGGAATCCAACGGAAAGCACGTGACGCTCGAAGGCGCAGTGGTCGACTACGACACGGGCGCGCTCTACTGGGGCGAGCCCGGAACGAACGGACAGCACAGCTTCTACCAATTGATCCACCAGGGCACCGCGATCGTGCCCGTGGACCTGATCGGCTTCGCCCGCAGTCTGAACCCGATGGGTCCTCACCACGACATCCTGAGTTCGAACGTCTTCGCCCAGGCCGAGGCGCTCGCCTTCGGCAAGACCGAGGCGCAGGTTCGCGCCGAGGGCACGCCCGAACACGTGGTGGCCCACCGGGTCATGGAGGGCAACCGACCCACCAACGTGCTGCTGTGCGAGGTCCTGACCCCGCGTCTGCTCGGCTCACTGATCGCGCTCTACGAGCACCTGGTCTTCACCCAAGGCACGATCTGGGACATCGATTCCTTTGACCAGTGGGGCGTGGAACTCGGTAAGGTGCTCGCCGTGAGGATCATCCCCGAGCTCGAAGCCGACGAGGAGCCGGCTCTCGACCACGACTCCTCCACCAATGAACTGATCAGGCGCTACCGCGCCTGGAAGCTGCGGTGAAACCGGTGCCCGACGGGCAACGCCCCGCCAAGCTCACGCGCCTCGGGGACCGACCATGACCGACGCGAGCAGCCACAATCCTCGCGGCATAAAGCTCGTGGTCTCGGACGTCGACGGCACGCTGGTCACGCCCGACAAGGTCCTCACCCCGCGGGCGATCCAGGCGGTCGATGGGTTGCGTGACGCCGGAATCATCTTCGCGCTCACGAGCGCGCGCCCGCCCCAGTCCTTGACCCGTTTCGTCGATCCGCTGGGTCTCGAGACGCCGCTGGGCGCTTTTAACGGTGGGCTCATCGTCGATAACCAGATGCGCGTTCTCGAGGAGAAGGCGATCGCGAAGGAGATCTCGGCACCCATCATCGGCATCCTCGAACAGCACGGCATGGACGTGTGGGTCTACCAAGGCCAGAACTGGTTCGTGCTCGACGACGACGGTCCCCACATCGAGCACGAGTCCCAAGGATGTTCGTGCGAGCCGACCCAAGTCACCAACTTTCACGGCCTCGACGACGGGATCTTGAAGGTCGTAGGCATCAGCGACGACCCGACCACCAACGCCGCCGCGAACGCCACGATCAACGAGCGCTTCGCGCAAGGCGTGTCGGCGAGCCAATCACAGAGTTACTTCCTTGACGTCACCCACGTCGAGGCGACCAAGGGGCACGTCGTGAGATTCCTCGCGCGAACCTACGGGGTGGCCCTGGACGAGATCGCCGTACTCGGCGACATGCACAACGACGTGACGATGTTCGAGGTCGCGGGCTTCAGTGTCGCCATGGGTAACGCGAACAATGACGTCCAGCGCGCCGCTGACGTGGTCACGAACACCAACGAACATGAGGGGTTCGCCCACGCTATCGAGACCTTCATTCTGAACTGACCACGGCGACTCAGCGTGAACGTTCGCGGGCACTAGAGCAAGCGCGCGGCGTTGAACGTGATCTCACCCAGCACGATGCGGCTTTGGATGTCACGGGCGCCCAGCCCGCGAAGCACGTCGAGCACTGACTGAAGTTCGTCGGTGCTCTCGTTCGCGGTCCAGAGCTGGTAGTCGAACTCACCGGTCGTGTGCACGGCGCTCAGCACCTGGGGCACACCCTCGAGGTCTCGCTCGAACTGACGCCGGTCGACCGACTCGCGGAGCTTGATGTCGGTGAGCGACTGCAGGGAGTGGCCCAACGCCTCGAGGCCGATCTGGGCGTGAAAACCCGCGAGGACGCCACTCTGACGAAGTCGCCGGATCCGGTCCGCGGTGCTGTTGGGGCTGAGGTGGACCTCCTTGGCCAACTGTTGGTAACTCAGTCGACCGTCGTCGACGAGCGCCATAAGTAAAGTGCGGTCGATGCTGTCCATGGCGGATCTCCATCCAGACTTCGTTTTCCAAGGTGTTCTAACCATCTTGCCATAGAAAACACGCCTTTAGGCTACTTATAGCACGTATCTCCGAGTCATTTGAGGTTACGGGGCTCATACTCTGTAAGCATGCTTTTCCTGATACTTCGCCTCCTTTGTGCCCCCCTTTCGGTCCTGCTCGGGACCCTCGCCCAGCGTCGGTTCGGCCACGCCGTCGGCGGTCTCATCGTTGGACTGCCCTTGCTGTTCCTGCCGTTTCTCTGGTTGATCGGCCACGAGTACGGCGTCGGCTTCGCGCGTGCCATGACCGGCTCACTGCTCATCGCCGTCACCGCCGAAGTGGCCCTGCTGTGGACCTTCGCGTTTCTCGCCCAGCGGTTCTCCGCCACCCGCTCGGTGCTGGGCGCGGTGAGTGCGTTCGCGCTGACCGCACTCGTCCTTCGAGCCGCCCACGTCTCATTCGTGCTGGGCACCGTCCTCGCCATCCTTAGCCTCACCCTGGCGCTCGTGCTCTGGCCGCGCACCACACCCAACGCCCACCCGCAAGGAAAGCAGCGACTCGTGCTGCGCCTCATGGTCTCGACCGTCTTCACGGTGGTGCTGATCTCCTTCGCCGGTCACCTCGGGGCGAGTCTCTCGGGCATCCTTGACGCGATCCCGCTCACCAGTCTGATGATGGCGTTCTTCACCCGACGCGAATCAAGCGCCCACGGCTCGTCGGCGTTCCTGCAAGGTGTCACCCGCGGATCGTTCTCCTACGTCGTGGCCATGTTCGTGCTGGTCGAGATGTGGAAGGCCCACAACGAGCTCGCCGCCTTTTGCGTGTCCCTGGTCGCGGCGTTCCTCGTGCAGTTGGCCGTTCAGTCGAGTGGCTCGATCGCCGGTCTCTGGCGTATTGTGAGCACCGATCAGATCTCCGAGCGAGTTGGTCGACACGTCCACCGCCGCGTACCCGGCGCCTCGACTTTCAAGAAGTTCTACGAGTCGATCTCGGCGTAAGCAACGCGAAGTAACGGACCTGGCCAAGGCGTCGCCGCGTCATCGACCCAACGGCTCGATCGGGTCACTTGCTTCACCACCCACAAATCCTCGCCGCTGCCTCGCGAGATCGGACACCTTGGGCGGCCACCTCTCGACCGATCCCACGCCGTCCACTCCGCTCATCCTCAAAACACCTCGTTGATGGTTGACCACGTAAAGGGCGTTGTCAGCTCGTTCTTTTCCTGGTCGGTACTGATCTCGCCAAGGGCGCGTCGCAAGCGCTTGGGCGCCACGTAAAGCCAGCCCGAAGCTACCAACCGCGGGCACCAGCAGGAGAACGCCCGCCGCGACGCCCGTTCAACTAGCGCTGGACGAGGGAATCGTCGACCGGCTGGAAGGCCGCGACGAGAAATGCGAAGCGCGTGGTGACCTGCTCGCGCAGGTCAATAAGTCGACCGAGCGATTCAGTCGCCTCGGCGAGGATGTCGCCGGGATCGAAACCCGACGCAATCACTTCGCCCTCGAAGGCGTGCACGAAAGCCTGGACCGCCTCACGGTCCACTTCGAAGTGGAACTGGAATCCCCAGGCGGTCCCTCCGACGCTGAAGGCTTGATTCTCGTAGAGATCGTTGGCGCACAGTCGCTGCGCGCCCTCGGGCAGCGCGAAGGTGTCGCCGTGCCAGTGCAGCACCGTCTGGCGTTCTGGAAGCGAGGAGAGCAGGTAGTCATCGTGCGCCGCTGGCTCCAGGCGCACGACGCCGAAGCCGATCTCGGCCCCGTGGCCCGCGTAGACGCGGCCTCCCGCGGCCTGGGCGAGCAACTGCGCGCCAAGGCACACGCCCACGGTGGGCAGCTGCTCTTCGAGCGCACGCTCGAGCAGCGTCAGTTCCTGGCGCCGGGTCGGGAATCCCGCGTCACTGGTGACCGACATCGGTCCGCCCATCACCACGAGTCCGCTGAAGCCCTCGAGGTCGTTCGGCAACTCATCACCGCGATAGGTCCTTCGCAGATCGACGTCGACGCCGTGTTCATCAAGGGCTTCACCGATGGCGTAGGGACCCTCGGTCTCGACGTGTTGAATCACCAGACAACGCGACAAGGGTCTCCATTCGAGCGCGACGTGTGCACGATGCTACAGCGACGAGGCGCAATGACCATTGCTAGTGAATCAATTCTTGAAGGCCAAGAATTTAGACGTGACTCAACAATCCGCCGTCGACGAGCAGGATCTGGCCGGTGATGTACGACGCGTCGTCCGAGGCGAGGAACGCCACCGCG